>ERZ779875.1165-NODE-1165-length-18432-cov-2.636883_pt1 | contig 18432 bp, 16 predicted proteins | sample MGYA00511246_ERZ779875 | MGnify/ENA primary metagenome ERZ779875 (study PRJEB29588, sample SAMEA2155093) | human gut metagenome | biome: human gut; feature: human-associated habitat; material: faeces | place: Denmark | collected 2008/2010 ... | reverse complement strand
TTGACACCTTCCGCAAGGTACTGACGGATGAAGACTTGTCGCCGCAGTTCCGCAGCGTCGTTCTCACGATGCCCTCGGAAACCGTCATCGCCATGACGCGAACCCTGATCAACCCCGACACCGTCCGGCGCGTGCGTCTTGCGGCGTTTGCCTCCATCGGCAGTCACTTGAGCAGCGACCTTTCGGCGCAGGTTCTCAAAAACTTCACGCCGGGCACTTACGATCCGGAAGCCCGGCAGGCCGGTAAGCGCGCCCTCAAAAATACGGCGCTCGACTACTGGCTCGCGGGCGGCAACGCCAAGGCGCTTCTCACGGCCCGCGATCAGTTTGACAACAGCGACAATCTCACCGACCAACTCGCGGCGCTTCGTATGATCGTCAACAGCCAGAGTCCCGCCAAAATCGACGTCTTGAATGCCGCTGCCGGCCTTTGGTATCAGGATCCGCTCCTCATGAACAAGTGGTTCACGGTGCAGGCGACGGCGGTGGCCGGTCCCAACGAAACGCCGGTCGTCGACCGCGTGCGCGCTCTCATGGATTCGGGCGTCTTTTCGCTTGCGAACCCCAACAACGTCTACGCACTCGTCAACGCCTTCATGACCGGAAACCTTGCGGAATTTCACCGAGCCGACGGCTCCGGTTACCGCTTCTGGGCCGAGATGGTCACGAAGACCGATGCGCTCAACGCACACGTCGCCGGGCGCCTTGCTCGGGCGCTCGACAACTGGCGGCGCTTTGAGCCGCAGCGCGCCAAACTTATGCATCAGGCACTCGTCGCAGTGTCGGAAAACAAAACGTTGTCGCCGGGCGTCCGCGAAATCGTGGACAAGGCGCTTAATTTCCGTTGATTTCCTTTTTATGTCAGGATGAACCTCATGGCTTTCACTCTTAACGATTACCTTTCCCGCGAAGTCACGGAAAACGCGCTTCCGGAAGCTCTCAAAAAACTCTTGCTCGCCGTTGCGGAAACCTCCAAAGCGATCAGCGCCGAAGTAGCGAGCGCCCCGATTGCCGGTGAACTCGGTCTGGCGGGCAGCGAAAACATTCAGGGCGAAGATCAGAAAAAACTCGACGTGATCAGCAACGAAATGATGTGCCGCGATCTGTTGAAATTCGCCCCGGGTACGCTCTCCGGCATGGCCAGTGAAGAAATGGATCATGCGCTCCCCGTCCCCGAAAACGAACCGGTGGGTCCCTACCTCATCTGCTTTGACCCCTTGGACGGCTCGAGCAACATCGACATCAACGTGTCGATCGGTACCATCTTCTCCGTGATTCCGAGCCCCAAGGGAGCGACGCACAATATCCGTGATGAAGATTTCCTGCAGGCGGGCGAAACCCAGGTCGCTGCGGGCTACGTCATTTACGGGCCTCAGACGCAGATGGTCTTCACGGTGGGCCGCGGCGTGGTGGTCTTTACGCTTGATCTCGCCAAAAACGAATACGTGCTCACCGCCGAAAAGATGACAGTCGCAAAAGCCGCCAAAGAATTCGCGATCAACATGTCCAACATGCGCCACTGGGAAGCCCCGGTAAAGCGCTACGTGGAAGAACTCTGGGCGGGTACCGCGGGCGTGCGCGGCAAGGACTTCAACATGCGCTGGGTCGCCGCCATGGTGGCCGAAGTGCACCGCATTTTGAACCGCGGCGGCATCTTCATGTACCCGCGCGACAACCGCGATCCCTCCAAACCCGGCAAACTGCGCCTCATGTACGAAGCCAACCCCATGAGCTGGCTTATGGAACAGGCAGGTGCCGCCGCCACGAACGGCCACCAGCGCATTCTCACGGTGCAGCCTGAAAAACTGCATCAGCGCGTCGCCGTCTTTCTGGGGGCAGAAGAAGAAGTGAACCGCGTCACGTCCTACCACGCCGAGTAACGCCATGCGGACGAAATTCTTCATTGCCGCTGCGGCGGCTTCGCTCGTCTTTGCTTCGGCGGCCGTCCCCGCGGGCACCGTCTCCGAAGACATCCAGTCGGGCTGGAGCACCTTAAAAAAGGATGCGGCCGACGGCTGGGACGCGACGAAAAAAGCAACCACCAAAGCTTGGGACAAGACGAAGTCCGCAGCCTCCCAAACGGACGATGCCGCCGAAAATGTCTGGGAAAAGACAAAGAAGGGTACGGCCTCTGCGTGGGAAAAAACCAAGGAAGGCACAGCCAAGGCTTGGGACAAAACCAAAGAAGGCTCGTCCGAGGTTTGGGATAAAACCAAAAGCGGTTCCGCCAAACTTTGGGATAAGACGAAGCAAGGCGCCAAGGATTCGTACGACGCCGCTAAGTCGAAAACCAAAGAACTGCTGTCGGAATAGCTTCAGCCCGCTCCCTCCCCTGCCTCGCGCAGGGGCTTTTCCCAACCGTAAAAAAGCGGCGTGCCCCCCAAAAAAGGAGTCGCCGCTTTTTCGTGCGCGAATGTCGCTTACTTGGTACCGAAGAGTCGGTCACCCGCATCCCCGAGACCGGGAACGATGTAGGCGTTTTCGTTCAATTTTTCATCCAGAGACGCCACGAAGATTTCGACTTCCGGATGATGATCATGCACCACCTGGATACCTTCGGGAGCAGAGACGAGCGCGAGGAACTTAATGGATTCACCGGGCACGCCGCGCTTTTTGAGCACGTCGATCGCGTGAACGGCGGAGTACCCCGTCGCCAACATCGGGTCGCAGAGAATGAAGAGGCGATCGGTGACGTCGGGCAAACGCACGAGGTATTCCACCGGACGCTTGTCTTCGCCGCGGTACATACCGATGTGGCCGACGCGCGCCGATGGCATCAGTTCGAGAAGGCCGTCGCTCATACCGAGACCGGCGCGCAACACCGGCACGATGACCTGTTTCTTGCCGACCAGCGTCGGCGCATTCATCGTGCAGATCGGCGTTTCGATACGGCGATGCGATAACGGCAGGTCGCGCGTCAGTTCATAGCCCATCAGCACCGTGATTTCTTTAAGGAGCTGACGGAACACGTTGGTGCTCGTCTCCTTCTGGCGCATAATGGAGAGCTTATGCTGCACGAGAGGATGGTCGACAATATGCAGACGGGGGAAACGGGGATCAGTCTTCATGGTAGAAACCTAAAAAACGACTCAGAAATTGGGATGTTAGCGCGCCCGGCGTTTTTTCTCGAACTTTTCGTCACAAAGTGCACGCCTCCAACGCTTTCCGAACGCCAAGGAACGGACGCCCGTCCCTATAATTGCCGCATCCAACGTTCTTTCGGAGGCTCCGTCATGGCAATCCGCACCGTCGTTCTCATTCTGCTCACGCTCCTGTCCGCCCTCTTTCTCGTCGTCAACTGGGCCGGGATCACCGCTTCGGTTCCCGTAAATCTCGTCTACACCGACACGGAAGCTCCGCTGGGTCTCATTCTTCTTCTCGTTTTAGGGGCCCTTTGGATTGCCGGCATTATTTGGGCCCTGCTGCAGCAAGCTGCGACGCTTCTTGAAATCCGCAAAGCGTATAAGGACGCCGAATCGAGCCGGGGGCTTGCCGACGACGCCGAAAAATCGCGCTTTGAAGCAACCCGCAAGGCGGTTCATGACGAAATCGTCGCCGCGCAGGAACTTTTTACGAAGACCGCGAACGAAAATGATGCCCGTCAGACCGAACTCAAGGAAAGACTGGCTCAGCGGCTCGACAACCTTGAAAAGGCCGTGAGCCTCATCGACGCAAAACTCGACGTGGTTCTCAAAGAAAAGGGCCTCACCGTCATTACGGAAGAACCGCAGGAAAAGAAGGGGTTCTTCGGCTTTCTCTCCCACAAGGAAAAGGAACCCGCGCACCGCGTCGTAAAGACCGTTCCCGCCGAAGAAAAGCCGGCGGAACTCCCTGCGACGGATAAGTCTTAATTTCTTACACGGCGAAAAGCGTGGCAGACAATACCTACCGTTACCTCTCCGTGCTCCTCGCCCAGGGGAGTTTTTCCAAGGCTGCGAAAATGCTGGACATTTCACAGCCGTCGCTCTCGCAGTTCGTACTGCGTCTGGAAACGGAAACCGGGCTTGAACTGATCGACCGCTCGGTGAAGCCCCTGCGGCTCACCGCGGCAGGCGAATGCTTCATGGCGACTGAACGCAAGATTGCCCAACTGCGGGAAGTACGCACCAAAGAACTCGCCGACATGGATCTCGGCGTGAGAGGTGAGGTTCGTATCGGCTCTTCGCACTACCGTTCATCATATTTTCTGCCTGAAGTGCTCCCCATCTTTCGCCGGGAACACCCGGGGATCGACCTCACGCTCGTTGAGGCGACGACGGCAACGCTCGAAGATTATGCCGCGGACGGCACCACCGACTTTTCCATCGTGATCGCTCCCCTCATGAGTCCGGACTTGGCGGGGGATACCATTTACGAAGAAAAGTTGCTTCTTGCCACCTCCGCTACTTCCGAGCTCGCGCGCAAAGTACCGTCCGGCCCCCGAGAATTTGATTCCGTGGATTTTGCGCTTCTCGATAACGAGCCCTTTATCACGATTAAGCGCGGTCAGAAATTTCATTTGCTTTTTCAGGATCTTTGTCGCCGCTGTTCCATCGCTCCCCGCGTCGTGCTCGAAAGCGAATCGCCGACGGCGGCTCTTATGTTGACAAGTGCCGGTATAGGGTCGTGCTTTGTGACGGAAACGCTCGCCCGCCGTTGCCCCACCCCGCAGCCGGTACGCTTTTTTGAAATCCGTCCGCTCGTGCCGCCCCGGCAGGTCTTTGCCGCCTATCGCAAAAACACCTATCTCTCCCGCCCGGCCCGAGCGTTGATTGACGTGATGATTCAGGTCGGTCGGCAGTCGTTTGTCCACGGTTAGAATTTCGCTCGATTTTACGGGTTAACCCTTATATAGTCTGTTCCGTTATCGTTGTTTTGCAGGGTTAACCCTTAAAAATTACCGTTTAACCCTTGATTTTCGTCCTTCGTATCGCAGTTCCTTTGATAAAAATCAAAGATTAAGATTCCTTAAGGGAGCATCATTTCGCCATCGAAAAAGAACGCTGCGTCGGCAACGATCGCAGCCCAACCCCAAACCAAGGAACTCTCGTTATGACGACTCCTGAACAGATCAAGTTCGCTCACACGCCCGCGGGCTGCGAAGTTATCGCCGGTGTGACTCTCAAGGATGCTAAGCGCGGCAGCAAGTGGCCCGCTTACCTCGATGTGGCTCAGTCCGTGACCGGCCTCATCCTCGGCCTTTTCCTCTTCTGCCACATGTGCTTCACGAGCTCCATCCAGCTCGGTAAGGACGTGTTCTGGAACCTGTGCCAGATTTCCGGCCTCGCTCCCATCTTCGGCCATGAACAGGCTTGGGCTCACTTCATCTTCGTGGGCGTCATCACCCTCTGCGTGATCATTCACGCTCTCTGCGCTCTTCGCCGCTTCCCGACGTCCTATCGTCAGTTCCGCGACATCCGCGCTCACGTGAAGTTCGTGCATCACACGGATACGTCCCTGTGGTTCGTGCAGTTCATCACCGCCATCGTTCTTACCGGCATGGTGTTCCCGCACGTGATGGGCATGCTCACCGCTCCGTCTGAAATCGAAGCGAACCTCTCCTCCGTTCACACCTATCACATGGGCCTCATCTGGACGTTCATCTTCCTCGTGGCCACCGAACTGCACGGTATGATCGGTCTGTATCGCCTCGGCGTGAAGTGGGATGTGATCAAGGGCCGTTGCCACGGCTTCCGCTCCGTGATGGTTTTCGTTGCGATCCTCATGATCGTCTGCGGCTCCCTCACCGCCTTCACGTTCTACAGCAACGGTAAGACCCTCGTCGAAAACGGCCAGGCTGCCGAACGCTACACCCCGACCGCCGTTTGGTCCATCAACAAGTAATCCGACACCGTTCTGATACTTCGTTGACAAGGCGCCGCCTTCCTCAGGGATCGCGGCGCTTTTTCTATGTACTCGTTCTGCTAAAATCCGCCCCCTTACTTCTCTGGGGAGTAGCCGGCTTTCGTCCTGCTTTTGCGTGCAGTGTTCGGAAGCACCTGCGTCAACATACTCGAAGTTCTGCCTTTCAAAAAACATAAGGAACTTTGTGGCGCAGAAAAAGAGGCGGTTCCAAGCCTCTTGTCGGCAAGACCGGCGAAAGCCTGCGGACGGATTCACTTCAGAAGCCGACGGCTGCCGCACGGTCTTTCGTACGTGTTACCCCGTCCGCTTCGCCTGAAAATCGTCATGTTTGAATCCCTTCAGCTCGTGGGGCTTTCCACGATTCTCGTCACGGCCGCTGAAATCGGCGACAAAACGCAGCTCCTGGCGTTGTGTCTTGCTGCTCGATTCCGCAAACCGCTGCCGATCTGTCTCGCGATCTTTGCATCCACCGTCGCCAATCACGCCTTGGCGGGGCTTCTCGGAGCCTCAGTAGCTTCCTTCATTGATCCTGCCGTTTTAAAGTGGGTGCTCGTTGCCTCGTTCCTAGCGATGGCGGCCTGGATGCTCGTGCCGGACAAAATCGACGACGATGACGACCAATTGAAATACGGTAATTTCGGGGTTTTCGGCACCACGTTCATCCTTTTTTTCTTAGCGGAAATGGGGGACAAAACGCAGTTGGCCACGGTTGCACTCGGCGCGAGCTACGCCGACAGCGTCTTGGCGGTCGTTACCGGTACGACTCTCGGGATGCTGATTGCCGACGTCCCGGCGGTCTTTATCGGAAACAAACTCTCCGAAAAACTTTCCATGTCGTTCATGCGCAAGATGGCCGCCGGTCTATTCGTCATCTTTGCCGTGCTCGCTTACTTCGCTTAGCAGCGGCGCTTTCGAAAATAAACGGGGCAACCTCGCCGACGAGGTCAACCCCGTTTTTTGCTGCCCGCGGATTATTCGGCGGCCGACTTCTTCACCGTCGTCCGCTTCTTCACCGTCGTCCGCTTCTTAACCGACGTCCGTTTCTTTGCCGCCTTCGGTTTTCCTGCCCCCAACGCTTCTTCCATCGCCTTTTTGAGGTATTTTCCGGTGAGGCTCTTGGGGCACGCCGCCACGTCCTCAGGGCGCCCTTCAATCACAAGTTCGCCCCCCGCGGCCCCGCCGTCGGGACCGATGTCCACGACCCAGTCCGCGAGACGCACCACGTCGAGGTTGTGCTCAATCACAACGACGGTGTTCCCCAATGCCGTGAGTTTCCGGAGTACCTTCAACAGGAGCGCCACATCTTCAAAGTGCAACCCCGTCGTCGGTTCATCCAAAATGTAGAGCGTGCGCCCTGTATCCCGACGGGACAATTCTTCCGCGAGCTTAATACGCTGCGCTTCGCCCCCGGAAAACGTGACGGCACTCTGACCCAGGCGAATATACCCCAGCCCCACGTCGGACAAGGTCTGCAGTTTCTTCGTAATAGCCGGCCAAACACTGAAAAATTCCAGCGCCTCATCCACCGTCATTTCAAGAACGTCGTAAATACTCTTGCCGTGGTACTTCACTTCGAGCGTCTCACGGTTGTAGCGTCGCCCCTGACAGGTCGAACACGTTACGTACACAGGCGGCAAAAAACCCATTTCCACCTTGATGACGCCGTCCCCTTCGCAGGCTTCGCAGCGTCCGCCCGGAGTATTGAAGGAAAACCGTCCGGTGTCGTACCCCCGCTCCTTCGCGGCCGGCGTTTGTGCAAATACGTCTCGGATCTGCGTAAAAAGTCCCGTGTAGGTCGCGGGGTTCGATCGCGGCGTTTTTCCGATCGGACTCTGATCGACGTCGATCACTTTGTCGATGAAATCAAGACCGTCAATCCGCTCGTAATCAAGCGCTGTTTCCTTTGTGTGTTGAAAATGCCGGCGCAGCGCAGCGCCCAGTGTGTCGTTCACCAGGGTGGATTTTCCGGAACCGGAGACCCCGGTCACCACCGTCATCGCCCCCACCGGAAAGTGACAGGTTACGCCCTTGAGATTGTGTCCGACGGCATTCACAAGCGTCAGACACGCTTCCAGCGGATCCTCCAAGAGCTTTGTCGGCACCGACACAACCCGGCGCCCGGCGAGATATGCGCCGGTGAGCGACGACTCAGACGCCATGATGTCTTTGGGGGTACCTTCACAAATCACCGTTCCACCCTTTTCCCCGGCGCCCGGCCCCATGTCGACGATCCAATCCGCCGCGTGCATCACGTCGCTGTCGTGTTCGACGGCAATCACGGTATTGCCGGCATCCGACAACTTTTTCATCATCCCGATGAGTTTTTCATTGTCGCGCTGATGCAGACCGATCGTCGGTTCGTCGAGCACATATGTCACCCCCGTCAATCCCGAACCGATCTGCCCCGCCAAACGGATGCGCTGCATTTCGCCCCCGGAAAGCGTCGACGCCTCTCGGTTTAACGCGAGATACCCCAGCCCCACTTCCGTTAAAAACGTCAAGCGTTTCGTGAGTTCCGCCAAGGGTCCGGCCGCCACTGCTTCGCGTTCCGGTGAAAACGTGAGCGACTTAAAGCAGACAAGCACCTCCTTCAAGCTCATGCGGGACACGTCGGCAATGTTGACCTTCACGTCCCCTTCTCCCAAATACACGTCAAGCACTTCCCGGCGGTAGCGTTCTCCGCCGCAGACGGGGCAGGTACCGATGCTGCGCATCATTTTGAGCCCCACCTTCGCCGTATCCGACCGCGCCCGATCCCACTGCTGCTGCAGTTGCGGAATCACGCCCGTAAAAAGGCTTTTGCCCTCAAACCCGACTTCCCTCGCCGCCTTGTCCCCAAAAAGAATGAGGGTCTGTACCACGCGCGAAAGCGTATTCCACGGTGCCGTCACATCGAAATTATTTTCGCGGCCGAGCGTTCTCAAGACTTGAAAGTTCGTGCGGTTTTTTTCCGACCAACCGCAAACGGCACCTTCGGCCAACGACAAAAACGGATCCCGTACCACGAGCGCCGGATCAAAACGTTCAATACGTCCTGCTCCTTGGCATTCCGGACACGCCCCGAGCGCATTGTTAAAGGAAAACATCGAAGGGACGGGATCGGGCGCCGTGTAACCGCATTCCGGACAGCCGTAATGAATGGAAAAACGAAATTCCTTCTGAGGCTCATCCATCAGCGCCATAGCGGCTCGTCCGTCAAAAAGCCGCACGGCCGCTTCAAAGCTTTCCGCTAAACGGCTTCGGGCCTGATCGCTGATCTTGAGTCGATCCACCACGACTTCCACCGGCGTTTCCGACGGCCAATCCCGCTTTTGGGCCTCTTCACACGTGAGGACCTCGCCGCCGACGCGCAGACGGATGAACCCACGGCGCGCCATATCCGCCGCAAAGTGCCTCACGCTCTCAGGTGTCGGCGCCGGAGCCAAAATCAGCACCTTCGTGTTTTCAGGGAGCGAGAGCGCCGTATCCACCATGTCGTGAATGCCGCTTCGGGTGAGCGGCACGTGATGATGCGGGCAGTAAGGACGGCCTGCTCGTGAGAAAAGGAGCCTCAGGTAATCGGCGGCTTCCGTCACGGTCGCCACCGTCGAGCGCGACCCCGGTACCGTCGTATGCTGCCCGATGGAAATCGAGGGGGAAAGCCCTTCGACGGCATCCACGTCCGGCTTAACCCTGACGTCCATAAAACGCCGGGCGTAGGCACTCACGCTTTCGGCATAACGCCGCTGCCCTTCGGCGTACAGGGTATCAAAAGCAAGGGAACTCTTCCCGGAACCGGACAAACCGGTAATCACGGTAAAGCGGTTGCGGGGAATATCCGCGTCCACGTTTTTCAGGTTATGGGTGCGGGCACCCCGAATACGGATCCAATCGTTGGACATGATGCGTCTTTCGCCGCGGCGAAGGTTGTTCCCGCGGTCCGTTAAGGCTGAAAATAATCGAACGGATTAATATAACCTGATTTCTGAGCGTGCGCTCAATTTTTTCTTTGCAACATGTCAGAACCGGACGATATCAACCGTTTCACCCCCACCGAACGCCGCAGCGCCGCGGCGCTTTCCTCCATCTTTGCCCTGCGGATGTTGGGGCTATTTTTGATCCTCCCGGTCTTTGCCGTCTATGCCGAACACTTGGACGGGGGCGAGAGTGCCTTTGCAGTGGGGCTCACGCTCGGCATCTACGGACTTACCCAAGGCTGTCTGCAGATTCCCTTCGGAGCCGCGAGCGACCGCTTCGGCCGTAAACCCGTCATTGCCGCGGGACTCCTTATCTTTGCGGTCGGGAGTTTCGCCGCCGCGCTCGGGGATTCCGTTTGGACCGTGATGGCGGGGCGCGCACTGCAGGGGGCCGGTGCCGTTTCGGCCGCCGTCACCGCCATGTTGTCCGATTCCGTGCGCGACCGCGTTCTCACCAAGGCCATGGCTCTCGTCGGGTCTTCGATCGGCATCACCTTTGCCTTGTCGCTCGTTCTCTCACCGATTTTTGCGGAAGTCATCGGTGTAGCGGGACTCTTTTGGCTCACCGGCATTCTGTCCCTCATCGCGGTCTATGTCATTTTGAAAGTCGTTCCCGACGTACCGACTGCCAGACGCACCGCACCCAAAAAAATGCTTTCTTGGCAGACGACGGTCTTTAATCCGCAGCTTCTGCGTCTGAACGTCGGCATATTTATTCTGCACTGCGTGCAGATGGCACTTTTCGTCGTTATCCCTGTCGAACTGCGCTCAGCCGGCCTTCCCCCCGACAAACATTGGATGATTTACCTGCCGGCCGTTCTCCTGAGCTTCGTTATTTTGATGCCGACACTCACAACCGCAGAACGCGCAGGTAAAATAAAGGCGCTTTTTATCGGTGCCGTAGTCCTTCTCTGCGGTGTCTTTGCCGTATTCGCAACGGCAACGCCGTCCCTCGTGGGATTTGCGTTGTTGCTTTTTGCGTTTTTCTGCGGATTCAACATCTTGGAAGCATCGCTTCCCTCGATTGTTTCCCGCACGGCGGACGCCTCCTCCAAAGGTCTTGCTCTCGGCGTGTACAACACCACGCAGTCGCTGGGACTTTTTGCGGGAGGTGCCTTAGGCGGTTGGCTCTCCGAAAGCTGGGGGCATGAGGCAGTTTTCCTTTTCTGCCTTGCATCCCTCCTCGTCTGGGTTCTCACCGCGAGCGGCATGAAGGTGCCCGAGACGCACCGCACCGGTGAAGCAGTGAACATTTAATATTTGGTTGAAAGAGATTTTTTACTATGGCTTCCATCAATAAGGTCATTCTGATCGGCAACCTCGGCCGTGATCCTGAAATCCGCTACACCGCTGACGGCAACACCGCCATCTGCACCGTCACGCTCGCGACGTCCCGCCGCTACAAAGACAGCCAGGGACAGCTTCAGGAGGAAACGGAATGGCACCGCGTGGTGATGTTCGGCCGCCAGGCTGAAGTGGCGAGCACCTATCTGCATAAGGGCAGCTCCGTTTACATCGAAGGTCGTCTGCGCACCCGCAAGTACACGGGCAAAGACGGAATCGAACGCTACGCGACGGAAATCATTTCGGAAACGATGCAGTTCCTGGGCGGCCGTCCCAACGGCGGCTCCAACCAATCTTCCGGCGAAGACAACGGCTTTGAATCACCCCGCCGTCCGGCACCCGCTCAGCATGCGGCTCCGGCGCAGCCTGCGGCGACCCCTGCTCAGTCTGCGGGCGACATCAACGAAGACGACGTTCCGTTCTAAAAACGAAACCGTTTGAGAACAAACCCCGCCAACGGATTGATACCGAAAGCGGGGTTTTCTTATGCTGACGACTTCGTCGGGAGCTCTCAGAAACTGAACTGCATCATGGCTTTCGCTTTATCGGTACCTTCACCGTTCTTCGACGATTGCTGGCCCGAGTGAAAACCGTCGTCATCGCTTCGGCGTCGCCCGCCGCCACCGCACTCTTGAGTTCCGAGAGTTCCGCTTCAAACCGTGTGATGCTCGCCAATAGTGCGTCTCGGTTGGCCAAACAAATGTCCCGCCACATCGCGGGGCTTGACGCCGCAATTCGCGTAAAGTCACGGAAGCCGCCGCCCACAAAACTGAATTTTTCCTCCGCCTGCGGCGACTTTTCCATCGCATCCACCAACGCATACGCCAACACGTGCGGCAGATGGCTCACGTCGGCAAAAATCGCGTCGTGCTCTTCAGGCGTCATGCGGTAAATATCGCTTCCCGCTGCCTTCCACGCCGTTTCCCAAAAGTCAACCGCATCCGCCTTCATACCGGCTACCGGCGTTGAAATCGCGCGCGCCTTCAAAAAAAGCGAAGCGTCCGCGTACTCCACGCCGGGCATTTCTCCCCCCGCGATCGGATGCACCGGTGCGTAATCCGCGAAATGCGTGCCGAGCACTTGTCGGGCGTCATCAATGACGCGTCCTCGCACGGAACCGACATCGGTAATCAAGGTTCCCGTCTTTGCATTACGAGCCACTTCGGCAAACACCGACTTCATGGCAAGCACGGGAACCGCGACCATCACGGCGTCGGCGTCCGCGACGACCGCCGCTACCGACGTTTCCGTCCGATCTGCAATCCCCATCACCAGCGCTTTTTCCAACGCCGATGCCGAAAGGTCGCACGCCGTCACCGCGGTGAAAATACCGGCCTGCTTCATCGCCCAGGCGGCTGAGCCGCCGATCAACCCTGTTCCGATCAATGCCAAACGCATCGTTTCTGTCCTGCCTTTCTCACTTTTCCGAGGCCCGCGGGTAGGATCCCAGGAACTTCAGGTAACTCGTTTCGCTCTTCAGTTCGGAGAGCGCCGCCGCGACATTCTCGTCCTTCACGTGCCCTTCCACATCCATGAAGAAGTTGTAGTCCCAGGCGCCGTTTCTCGCCGGACGACTCTCGAGACGCATCATGGAAACGCCGTAGCGCTTCAAGGGTTCCAACGCCATAAAAAGCTGCCCGGCTCGGTTCTGCACGGAAAACACAAGACTCGTCTTGTCGCACCCCGTCGGCGTTTCGCCCGCATGCGGCGCAAGCACCAAAAACCGCGTGCGGTTTCGGGCATCATCCTGAATGCCGGGTGCAACGATCGTGAGTCCGTAAAGCGAAGCCGCACGTTCGGCGGCAACAGCCGCAAACGTCGGATCCGTTGAGGCCGTCTTCGCGGCTTCAGCGTTACTCGAAGCCGCCTTTAGTTCGGCGTGCGGCAGATGCTGCGCAAGCCACGTACGGCACTGTGCCAAAGCCTGAGGGTGTGCGGCAACGATTCGGATGTCTTTCAGGCGCCCCGATTGATTCATAAGATTGTGATGAATGGGAATACTCACTTCGCCCACGATGGACAGAGGCGTCGTAAGAAGCACGTCCACCGTCCTTGTCACAATCCCCTGAGTGCTGTTTTCGATCGGTACCACGGTAAATCCCGTGCGTCCGGACTCCGCCGCATGAAAAGCTTCGTCAATCGTTGCCGTCGGCACGGCCGTCACATTGCTTCCGAACTGCGCGAGCACCGCCATTTCCGTAAACGTGCCTTCCGGCCCCAAATAAGCCACGCTCGGCCGCGCTTCCAGCGAGCGACACGCGGAAATCACTTCTAGATATAAGTGAGCAAGCACTTCATCCGGTAACCGGCCGCCGATCCGATGATTTTCCGCCACGGCGCGGTCAATCACCTGTCGTTCGCGTTCAGGTCGGTAAACGGGAGCTCCCCCCTTGGCGACGCCCACTTCGTATGCAAGCTGCGCCCGGCGAGCCAACGCCGCCACGATCGACGCGTCAACCGCATCGATTTCACCACGAAGCCGCGCGATCTCCGCCTTGTTTTCCGTCGTCATCGCCTCGCTCCTAGCCGTGCCGTGCCGCAAACACCTTCATGAAGTTCGCAAGCGCCACGGCGCCTTCCATCGGAAGCGCGTTGTACATCGAAGCGCGGATGCCGCCCGCCAAGCGATGCCCCTTCAAGTTGACGAGCCCGGCGTCCGCTGCTTCCTTCACGAAAAGATCGGTCAACGCATCTTCAGCCAAGTGGAACACCACGTTCATGCGACTGCGCGCTTCCGGGGCAATACGGTTGATGTAAAACCCCGAACTCTTGTCGATCACGTCGTAAATGAGCGACGAACGCTCACGAGCCCGACGATCCATTTCAGCCACACCCCCTTCTTTTTTGAGCCACCGGGTAACGAGACAGGCCATGTAAATCGCAAAAACGGGCGGCGTGTTGTAAAGCGACCCCGCTTTGGCGTGCACGGCGTAATTGAGCATCGTGGGGCAGGTTTCTCCCGCGAGTCCCAAGAGACTCTTTTTGACGATGACCACCGTTAACCCGGCCGGCCCGAAATTCTTCTGTGCGCCGGCAAACACCAAGGCATGACGGTTGAAGTCAATCGAACGCGACAAGAAATTCGAACTCACGTCACAAGCAATCGGCACACAGGAGGGCGCGGGCGGAATGTAGTTGAATTCCAATCCGTTCACCGTTTCGTTCTGGCAGTAATAAAGGTACGCCGCGTCGTTCGGCACCTTGACGTCGTCTTCGGGCGGGACGCCTACGCCATAATCCGTCGTAATGACGTCCACGTGGCAGAACTTACTCGCTTCAGCCGCGGCTTTTTTGGACCACACGCCGTTCACAATGTAGGTCGTTTCCGCAGCTGCTCCCAAAAGATTTAAGGGCACCATCGCAAACTGGGTGTGCCCGCCCCCCTGCAAAAAGAGAATGTCGTGCGTATCCGGAACCGCCAGAAGTTCCCGCAAGTTCGCTTTGGCTTCTTCATGAATCGCACCGAACGTGGCACTGCGGTGACTCATTTCAAGAATACTCAACCCCTGCCCTTCAAAATTCGTGAGGTTGGCCGCCGCTTCTTCCAACACCGGCAACGGCAGGACGCCGGGACCCGCCGAAAAGTTGTACACACGATTCATAAAGAAAAACTCCTCATCGGAAATCAGCAACGCCGGCAAGAACACCGGCCGTTTTGGGGGAGTTTAGCCCACGCACAGGCGCTTCAAGAAAGCTCCTTCGACCGACCGGTTTTCTTTGAGCAGTTTCCCTCAGTTTTATCGACACGCCTCGCGCATTTTTTCGCCGTTTTCGCCAAAAAATTTGATTTTTCCTGCCCGTCGCGACAAACTTTTGAAATTTCCCGCGCTCCTTGGGACGTTTTCTCGTAACCTCCTCTCGTTTTTTTATGTCACAGTCACTCACGTCCTGGGGCTCTCGCCTCGGCTTTATTCTCGCAAGCGCCGGCTCGGCCGTCGGCCTTGGCGCCATTTGGAAATTCCCCTACATGTCGGGTGCCAACGGCGGCGCCGCCTTCATGATTCCCTACATCGTCTTTACGCTCACCTGCGGCGTGGCGATGCTTTTGTCCGAATACGTCGTGGGGCGCGCCGGACGCGCGGGCGCCATCCGATCCCTCACCAACGTCGCCGGTCGCGGCTGGGGCTTTTTCGGCGCCGTCGGAATGCTCACGGCCTTTTTCATCCTGTGCTTTTATTCCTGCGTGGGCGGCTGGTGCCTCAAATACCTTGTGGACGCGATTCTCGGACTCGGACTCACGAAAGACGCCGCCGAACTCAACGCTAACTTCGGCGCCTTCGTCTCAAACGGCCCGGAAAGCTACGCGTATCAGCTCGTCTTTCTCCTCATCAACCTCTGCATCGTTCTCGCAGGCGTCAATAAGGGGCTCGAGCGTCTCTCCAAAGTCCTGATGCCGACGCTTCTCATTTTGATGCTCATCCTCATCGTGCGCGGCCTGACGCTCCCCGGTGCCGCCGCGGGGCTCAAATACCTTTTCCTTCCGCGCTGGGACTTGGTGTCGGCACAATCGCTTTTCAACGCCATGGGGTTTGCTTTCTTTTCGCTTTCTTTGGGAGACGGCGTCATGGTGACCTACGCCGGCTACCTCTCCGAGAAAACGAACCTTCTCACGTCCACGGCGTGGGTCGCGGGCCTTTCCATCATGGCGGCCCTCTTGGGCGGCCTCATGGTGATGCCCACCGTCTTTGCGTTCGGTTTAAATCCCAACGCGGGCCCGGGGCTGACCTTCGTGACGATGCCCGCCATCTTTTCTCAGCTGCCGGGCGGACGCTTCTTTGCCGTCATTTTCTACGCGTGTCTCGTCTTTGCCGCCATCACGAGTTCGGTTTCCATGCTGGAAGCGGTGGTGGGCACGATGGCTCACGTCACGCGCTGGTCGCGCCGCACGACGGCCGTGGGCGGCACGATTGCGGCCATGGTGATCGGCTTTTTCTGCTGCATGAGTTTCGGTTCGATGGCCGACGTCAAACTCTTCGGTAAAACCGTCTTCGACTTCCTTGACTACATCACGAGCAACGTCGGGATGCCGATCGCGGCCTTAGGCTTCACCGCGGTTGCCGCTTGGGTGACGTGGAAGAGTACGGAAAAGCAGCTTCAGACCGTCAAGTCGCTGTCGCCTGCGGTACTCAAGGTCATCCGCCTTTTCATCGGCGTTCTTGCGCCCGTCATGATCATCGTCGTGGTCGTCACCGGTCTCTGATCTGTTTGACGCCATTAGAAAACGCGCCGGGGAATTTGGTTCCTGCGGCGCGTTTTTCGTCAGAGGTGAAGACGTTCGATGGTGCAGTCGTGCTTTCGCGTTTCGGTGTCGTAGCTGATGCCGACCAAAAGAACCTCCCTGTGTCGCACCAACTTTTCAACGACAGCCGGATAGTTCCTGCGCCGAATCTGTTCAACGGCGCTCGCCGCCGTCCGGTTCCCTTTAAGTTCGATGATGACGGGCGGCAGTTCCGCCCCCTCCCGCGGCCACATCAACACATCGATTCGTCCGCGTCCGGCATCAATTTCTTCAAACCACCGGTAGTGATCGACTGCCCCCAAATACCCCAATACCACCACGGAGCGAAGCGCCTGTTCGTCGTTATAGAAAAGCGGTGCTGTATTCGAATAGTGAAGTTCTTCAATGATTGCCGCCACCGCAGGAGCATCTTCCCTCAACGTCGCTTTCAAGAGGCGGCCAGATAACTCAATCGCCTTCACCAGTTCAGGACGACCGCCGTTTTCTACCGATCGGACAAACTCCCGACGGATTTCTTCGTTGGGAATGGCAACCGTGCCGTCACTTTCGTCGTACGCGAGGTATCCCAAATGCACCAACACCGTGAACACGTCATTTCGGCTTTTCACAATCGAAAGATCATTCGTAAACGTATCTTTATCGACGGCAAAGCGATTGCCCCCCAGCATATCGACAATCGCTTCGCGAATTCCTTGAAAATCCATGTCCAAATAAAGTTTTAAGGATTCAAAGGCTGCCGTCTGCGTCCAATAACTGTCAAACTGATCGTTGTTGACGGCCTTCACCACCGAATTCGGATTAAAGACATGTGCGGTCTTGGTAAAACAATAGCCGTCGTACCACTGCCGCATTTTTCCGAGGTCAATACCACGGTTTCGGCAGAGGGTCACAACTTCGTCTTCGGTAAATCCTACAAAGGGTGCCAACGTGTACGGCGCCAGCATCGTAAATTCGTTGAAGTCCGTCAACGCCGACTGCGTGCCGTATTTTTTAATAGGAAGAATGCCGGTAAGATAAGCTACTGAAATAAAAGCAGAAACATAATTTCCCTTAAAGAGCCCCCGAAGTAAGTTGAGGTACGCATCCTTCAGCGCGTCACTGCACATGGCTTCACGGAAAATGGCATCCCACTCATCAATAATGATGAAAAACTTCCGTCCGGTTTTTAGAGCAATCGACATCAATTGCGGTGCCATTCCCGTTATGGAGTCGTCAAACTCCTCCGGGAATACCACCTTCAGCTCTTTAAACGTCAGATCCCTCAATTTTTCCAGGACACATTCAGGCTGCCCGTCCACCCTGGCATCGGACAAAAACCACACCATGTCCCACAGAATCACGTCACACTGATTTTGATACTTTTTGAACAGCGTCCGCTTTCGCTCCCGACGTACCTCATCAACTTCCGTCGGATGCGCCACCTTCAAATTCGAGAATACATCGCTCGAATCAAGTCCCCGGGTGTAGTACGACTTCAGCATCTGCGCTGCAAACGTTTTTCCAAAACGGCGGGGACGGCTGAAACACGTCAATTTCTGCGGCGTGTTCATGACGCTGTTTGTGTAGTGAATCAATTCCGACTTATCGACAAACACTTCAGCTGCTACGGCATCACGAAAGTCATCCGTCGTCGGATTCACAATAAGTCGGTTCTTCATAAATTTCTTCCTTGTGGACTCGAACATTTTAGCAAGCGGCTTTTCCCAAAAAATCGAACTCTGTCAACGAAAACGCGCCGAGGAATCCCGTTCCTGCGGCGCGTTTTCGTCGAACTTCAGATCAGTCGGCTATTCGTGACGCACGGCTTCAATCGGATCAAGCCGCGCGGCGTTCCTCGCGGGGAAGTACCCGAAGATAATGCCGGTCAACGCCGCAAACCCAAAGGACAGCAAATTAATGCCGGGATCAAACGCGTAGGGCAACGACATCGCCGCTGACAACCTTTCCACCCAGAATACCGTCGCACGCAGCTTCCTGCGAGTCGAATACTTTGGCAGGACCGGTAAACTTCCAGATGCTTTCATCCACTCCCGCCGTTTTTACCACGCA
>ERZ779875.1156-NODE-1156-length-18529-cov-13.499621_pt1 | contig 18529 bp, 10 predicted proteins | sample MGYA00511246_ERZ779875 | MGnify/ENA primary metagenome ERZ779875 (study PRJEB29588, sample SAMEA2155093) | human gut metagenome | biome: human gut; feature: human-associated habitat; material: faeces | place: Denmark | collected 2008/2010 ... | reverse complement strand
TTGTGCTGATACGTAACATTTTTGTCGTTCGTAATATAATATACCCCTCTTGATGCAGGTTGCACATCAGGAGGGGCGCTTTTATGCTATAACTTATAGTGCTGAATTAGCGGTCTGAAAAGGACAAAAATATAAACCGGTCGAAAATAACCGATTTATATTTCTCGATTTCCAAAATTTCAGTAAAATATAGTATGGCTTTTGTACTGCAATTTTACTGCAGTTATGGAGTGCACAAGAGTGAATGTAGGGGATTGAAAGGGCAGAATCGTCTAAAAAAGCTCTTTGATACGCCTATATTCACGCTTGTTCTTCGTGATTCACGGTTGTGGCCGTAAAACAATGGTGCCGATGACCGGACTTGAACCGGTACGGTATTGCTACCGAGGGATTTTAAGTCCCTTGCGTCTGCCGATTTCGCCACATCGGCGCATTTCATGCTTTGATATTATATTAAATTAAAGCCTCATTGTCAATAATTTACTAAAATTTTTTCAAATTCAAACAGGTATTACACACATATTTTGCGTCGTGTTTTATTGACGGCGCAATATTTATGTAGTAAAATATCAATAAGTTGCAAGATAAACCGCAAAATCGACGCTTTTTGCCGGTTCGTCTTTGCAACTTGGGCTTATACAGTTTAATATTTGATAAAAAATACGGTTTCGCGGTTCTTGCCGCGAATTAAAAGGGAATCCGGTTAAAATCCGGAACAACCGCCATTACTGTGTTTGACGTAAGAGAGTCCGATCCATTGGAGCTTTCCGAGAAGGCGACTCTTCCCGTGATGTATGGGATCATAAGTCAGGAGACCTGCCGTATTTTATGGTTAAACACAACTTTGGTGAGAAGAGTGCAGCCGATTTATCAGCTTTTGATTTGTGCTGTCGGTGCACTCTTTGCCCGATTGCGCAAGATTTTTTCGTTGGTTAATTTGTTGCACTCTCCCTGCTTTTCGGCAGGGAGAGATTTTTTGTGTTCGGAGGATTTTATGTTTGGCGACGACAAAGAAAAATGGGCAGTAAATGAGCTTGTGCGTAAATCCGAGGAGCTGAAAAGGCTTCCGCGAAAAGACGATTTTGATGACGCCACACGCTCGCGAATTAAGGCATTTTTAGGCCCTTGGCCGCGCGCTCTCGAAAAAGCTGGTCTTAAAACTCCCGGCGGGAAGCGCAAAAAGTAAAGAGTTTTGAAAGGAGTAAGGTATGTTAAAACCTAAAAAGACAGTAAAGAAATGTCTGTCATGGCTTCTTGCTCTTGTGATGATATTGTCTGTGATACCCGTTGCGGTACTTGCCGCACCGGCTGATCTTTCAATATCGTCGGCAAAGGAGCTGCTCGCGTTCTCCGAAAAGGTGAACGGCGGTGAAGACTTTTCGGGAAAAACAGTAGAACTTACAGCCGATATCGACCTCGGCGGAGAAGGCTCCGAATGGACGCCGATAGGCTCCTCGTCATCGGCTTTTGCCGGAACATTCGACGGAAACAACCACGTAATCAGCGGACTTTACATTTCTTCGGGCTCCAATGCGGGACTTTTCGGAAAGGTAAACGGCGGTACGATTAAGAATGTTACGGTTAAGGGCAGCGTCAGCGGTTCTTCATCGGTTGCAGGCGTTGTCGGTTACCTCAACGCAGGCAATATAATTGGCTGCGGAAATAATGCCGATGTCAGCGGCTCTTCGGGAGTCGGCGGCGTAGTGGGCTATGTCGGCGGCGCGTCTACCGTTTCGGGCTGCTACAATTCGGGTAATGTCAGCGGAACAACAGGCTACATAGGCGGCGTAAGCGGTCAGCATTGGCGCGCAGGCAAACTTGAAAACTGCTATAACACAGGTAAGGTATCGGGTCCTGCCTCTGTCGGCGGCGTAGCCGGCGGACACAAAGCGGCGTCTCCCGAGCTTGTAAATTGCTACAATGCAGGAACGGTTGAAGACTCAGCAGGCTACCAAAATAATATCGGCGCATTGATAGGTGCCACAAGAGGAACGGCGGAGAACTGCTATTATCTCTCAACCTCGTCTTTCGCGGCAACAGGCAATAAAGGCGATGTTGACGGCGCGGCAAAGGTTGACTCCGTAACCGAGACTATGCTCGGTTCGGCATTTGTTTCGGGCGACACAAATCCGAAGCTTGCTTGGGAAAGCCTTGTTTCCGCAGATAAGCCCGTTCGTCCTTCGTTCAGCGAGGGAACCGAGCTTTCGGCAAAGCTTTCGGGTTACATTAAAGAGGCAGTCAAGAGCTCAAAAACCAAAGCGGGGCTCACTTCCGCCGACACTCTTTTGGGCAATGAAAGCTATATGTCAGGCGCCAGCTCTACGGCTACCGACTGGATGGCACTTGCTATGGGTCGTTACGGATATTTCGATTCCGTAGACGGAAAATATACTTATCTTATCGACGACGGCACAGGCTACACCGACTATCTCAATGCCATGAAGTCATACGTCGAAAAGACATACACCGAAAACGGCGGTACACTTCACAGCGTAAAGGCTACCGAGTGGCACAGAGGCGTTGTTGCAATAGCGGCTCTCGGCGGCGACCCCACAAGCTTCGGAACATATAACGGTCAGCCGATAAATCTTATCGCGGACGGCAGCTATAACTGCAAGGTAAAGGGCGGTCCCGGCAAACAGGGTATAAACGGCTGGATATGGGGTCTTATTGCTCTTGATACCGGTATGTATGAGGTTCCGAGCGACGCCGCATATCAGCGCGAGCTTTTCATAAAAGAAATACTTAAAATGCAGCTTACCGACGGCGTAGACGGCAATAAATACGGCGGCTGGGTTCTCGGCGGTTACGGTTCATCGTCGGATGTCGATATTACCGCTATGGCAATACAGGCGCTCGCTCCTTACTACAATGACGATACCGTGTATACATATAAAAATGAAATTTCGGGCGACGAAGTTTCAAAAACGGTTCGTCAATGCGTGGACGAAGCATTTGACCGCTTAGGCTCAATGATGAACGATAAAGCGGGCTTTACTTCCTGGAATACCGATAACTCCGAAAGTATAGCTCAGGTTATAGTTGCGCTGACTTCTGTCGGAATCGACCCCCAAAAGGACAGCAGATTTATAACCTCAGACGGCTTAACGCTCCTTGACGGACTTCTGAGATTCCGCGATACAAACGGCGGCTTCTGCCATGTTGTCGGCAACGGCTGGAACAGTATGGCAAACGATCAGGCAACTTACGCTCTCGTAGCTTATTGGAGATTTGAAAATAAGATGAGAGCACTTTATGATATGCGCGGCGACTGGAGCGCGGAAACCAAAGCGGCAATCACGGACGCAGTAAGCGCCATAGACGCTCTTCCTCTGCCGACGGACGCAAATTATAGGTCTGCGGCAAAGAGCGCACTCGCAAAATTCCGTGCGGTTCCCGAAAACGAACGCAGATACGTAAATAATTATTCAGCTCTTGTTTCGGCAATAGAGCTTGTCGGCGGCGAGGGAGAGCTTGACTCAAATACGCCGTACATCACTTCTATCGCGGTTACAAAAGCACCCGATAAGACCGAATATTATGACGGCGACTCTTTTGACGCTGCCGGCATGGAGGTTACCGCATATTACAGCGACGGAGCGCAAAAGCCCGTAACGGATTATGAGATAATTTCCGGTGATTCACTTGAAGTCGGAACTCAAAAGGTATGTATAAAGAGCGGTAAACTCAAGACCTTTGTAACAGTTACGGTAAAGGATAAAATCCCGTGGGAGGGCTTGGGCTCCGAGACTTCACCGTACCTTATAAGCACGGCAGAGGACCTTTACAATCTGTCATATTACGTAAATACCAAGCTTATGGCAACTACCGGTGTTTACTTTGAAATGACCGATAATATCGACCTCAGCGACTATGACAACTGGACCCCGATAGGCTCTGACAGAAATCAGTTTGACGGTGTATTTGACGGCGACGGATATGTCATAGACAATCTTACTTCTCTCCGCGGCGGACTTTTCGGAACTGTCTGCCAAAATGCCGTAATTAAGAATGTCGGTGTCGCAAGCGGCGAAATCGGCAAAGAAAATACATACACTTCGTTCCTCGGCGGTATCGCCAAATGGAGTAACGGCGCAGACTTTATAAACTGCTGGAACGGTGCCGATATTTACGGCAGCGGTTACATGGGCGGTATAGTCGGTACAGTGCGCGACGGCGGCAAGAGTAATATCACGGGCTGCTACAACGTAGGCTCGCTTTATGCAAGCAGCGGCCATACAGGCGGTATTGTAGGACATCTCGATACTACAAGACGTAATACTTCGGTTGAGGTTACCATAGACAACTGCTACAACCTCGGAAGCATAAACGGTATTTATTCACTCGGCGGCATTGTAGGACAGGCTCAGGACGGCCACACCATAGTCAATTGCTATAACGCAGGTAAAATAACTTCCGCATCCGACGGTCAGGCAGGCGCAATAGCAGGCTCGCTCACAAATGATAACAGGGTCCAAGAATGCTATTATGACTCTTCCGTTACAGAGAACGGAATCGGAAACGGTGACGGAAGTACCACAGGCGAGACAACCGAGTTTATGAAATCTCCCGAATTCCTCGCGCTTCTCGGCGAAAAATTCAAAAAAGACGAATATTCTCTTGTAAACGGCGGCTATCCGATCCTTTATTGGCAAAAGACTTTTGATGCCGACGATGTAAATGAGGTTGTCGAAAAAATCAATGACATCGGCGATGTAACGGCGGACAGCGGCGTTAAAATAAACGAGGCAAGAAACGCATATGACAATCTCGACGACGATTTAAAGCCGTACGTTTCAAATCTTGATGTGCTTTTGAACGCCGAAAAAGAGCTTTCCGAAATAATAAGCCTCAAAGAAGCCAAAAAGACAGCACTCGAGCAGCTCGAGAGCTACAAGGACGCTTCGGATTACACACTCAATCGTGAGGCATTTAACAAGGCTCTCGAAAAAGGTATGGCTGATATAAGTGCGGCGAAGAATAAGGACGAAGTGAATACCGCTTTGATAAAAGCCAAGGCGGCACTTGACGAAATTCCGACAGATTCGTCACTCGGTAGCAATGACAACGGAAATGTCAATGTACCGTCGGTACCGGGTACAGACGGGAATACGTCAAATTCCGGAAATACCGCCGATACGGATATTAAGGGCGTTTCAATTCCCAAAACAGGCAGAATCGGAAATGCGGCGGTTGCATTTTTAATGTTCTCTTCTTTTGCTGCGGCAATGGCTGTTACCGCCAAACGCAAAAAGGACGAAAAATAAGACGGATTGATTACGTACCCGACGGGGCATTTTGTCTCCGGCGGGTACATCGCTTACTCTAAACCGAAAAATGCCGATTATCGGCGGATTCATTTTGCAAGGGAGGTATATACCACGGATAAAAACAAAACCAAAAGAGCTCTTATTTGCTTTTTTATGTGCTTTTTGCTTATTCTGCCGTCGTCTCGGGTTTTTGCCGCGGCAGGCCCCACGCTCAGAACTACGCTTTCCGACAATACAACTCAGCGCGGAAGCAAAAAGACATTTGACGTATGGGCGAGAAATGCGTCGGGCGAAAAAATAAAAGCGACGGTTACGTTTAACGGCGAAAAGCTTTCGCCCACATGGGACGATAACGAAAAATCAAGCTATACCCTTAACTTTACCTTTGAGGGCGATAACACGGTTGTCGTTTCGGCATCGTCCGACGGCGGGCGAAAAAAGCAGCTTACATATCACATTAACTACGAGAAAGCGCGGCAGGGCGAAAAAATCGGCACGGCTGTTTGGAGCGTCGAAATGTTCACCATAGGCTGCGGATATCTCGTGTATCCCCAAAAAGTAAATATATACGAGGGCGAGACGTCCGCTCAGCAGCTTTTGCGCCTGCTTAACGAAAACGGATATGTGGGTTATTACGGCGGCAGCGTAAGCTCTTCGTTTTACCTCGCATATGTAGCCGACGGTACGGCGTCTGCGGCGAGATATAACAATTATCAGAGAAGCTCGTCCGCTTCGTCTCCGAGAGCACTCGGAATTTCACCGACAATACCGTCTGTTTTGGTGCCGCATCTTAAAAGCACAATGACGTTTTATGACCCCGGCGATTATGAGAAAAACTGGAAAGGCCATCTCGGTGAATTTGTAATAACAAACGGCTCGGGCTGGATGTATTCCGTCAACAACGTTTTCCCGAATGTCGGTTTTGCCGATACATACCTTTCCGACGGAGATATCGTCAGAGTACAGTTCACTCTCGGCTACGGAGCGGATATAGGCGGCTTCGGTGCTATGGGAACCTCAATTCCGAATGTCGAAAATCAGCCGAAATCCGGCTATTTTTCGGTGGCGAATAAGGACTCGCTTACAAAGGCAATAGAAAGAACCATTTATTCGGGTCTTATAACGCGCTCAAATGTAAAAAATGCATACGCCGCGGCATTATCCGTTGCCGAGACGCTTGACGCTTCGCAAAGCGCGGTCGATAACGCGGTTTCCGCTATCAATTCGGCACTTCAAAATCCGGGGTCGGAAACAAACTCCGCTCCTGCGGATGCTCCTTTGTCCGTCGGCGGCAGCGGCGCTCATGTGTCCTCCGGTGCGGCATTAGGCGGCAAGAATGCGTCGGGCGGCGCGGCAGCTGCCGCTTCCGGTGGGTCTGCCGACGCTGTCGCGGCTTCGGCTGCGGAGGAATCCGCTTTTTCCGAGACCGATGCGGAAACGGAGGAGATAACCGAAGCTTCAGAGGCTCTTTCCGAGAGCGAAGAGAGCACGGAAAACGCCGTATCATTGTCGGAAAACAAAAAATCAAAAACGCTTGTCGCGGTAATATGCTTGGTATCGGCATTTATCGTTTTGGCAGGCGGAGTATGCTTTATTGTGTTTTATGTAAAGAAACGCCGCAAAAACGGCGAAAAAGAAAAATCTGTTAAGGAGAGCTCTTCCCAAAAATGACAAAACGTGTTATTTCGGTGCTTTTATGCGTCCTGTGTGTTATATCCTCAATTTCTTTCATCGTATCGGCAAAAGAGAATAAGGAGTATACGTCCGACAATTTCCTCAGCGTCGCGGACGGTATTATCGCATGGAAAAAAGCCGATAACGGCTCGGAACCCGACGGGTATTTGATTAACGATAAATATTTGGAAAATGCGGGTACTACTCCGGGGGATTGGTATCCCATAGCTCTCGGCAGACTCGGAATACAGGATAACAACGAGGGCTACCTTGCGGTCATAAAAGACAGGGTAGAGGAGCGTTATCGCGAAAGCGGAAGGCTCAGTGCCGCAAAGGCAACCGAGTGGCACAGAATAGCACTCGCCGTTCTCGCTATGGGCGGCGACCCGACAAATTTCGGAACCGACGAAAACGGCGCGCCGATAAATCTGATAGCGGACGGAACCTACGACCGCGGCAAGACAACGCCGCTCGGAAGACAGGGCATAAACGGCTGGATATGGGGGCTTATAACTCTTGACAGTATGCGCTATGCCGTGCCTGACGGAGCGTACAACACCCGCGACGATATAATCGTTGAAATAATTTCAAAGCAGCTTTCCGACGGCGGATTTGCCCTGAGCTCGGATGATGCAGACCCCGATATTACCGCTATGGCGATAACGGCACTCGCACCATATTATAATTCCGAAAAAATATATTCTTATCACAGAAAAGCGTTGTCCGCCGATGAGAGCAAAACGGTGCACGAGGTTGTTGATAAAGCGGTTTTGTGCCTTTCACGTCTGCAACTCGACACGGGCGACTACAAAAGCTGGGGAACTCAGAATGTAGAGAGTACCGATTGGGTGGCGGTGGCGCTGTGCAGTCTTAATATCGACCCTCTCTCGGACAGCCGTTTCATAAAAAACGGCAACACCCTTTTTGACGGTATAATGCGTTACAGAATGACGGACGGCGGATTTGTCCATTCGTTTACTTACGACCCCGACAATCCCACATCTTTGCCCGATAAATCAAATACCATGGCGTCGGAGCAGACCCTTTATACCATGGCATCTCTTTGGCGGCAAAAAAACGGTATGAGAACTCTTTTCGATTTCAGAAAAGAGCAGAGCTCCGCGCTTAAATCGCGAATAAACGACCTTACTTCCGACATTTCAAAAATCGGCAATAAGACCGATAAACAAACGCTTCGCGAGCTTCTTGCGGTTTTTTATTCGTTGCCCGAAACAGAGCGGTGCTACGTGAGCAATTATTGGACTTTGTCCGATGAAGCCAAAAAACGCGGAATAGACGTTTCGGAAATAGCGGGTGAAACCGCGGTGATTGTGTTTTCGGATGATGACGCAAACGACGACGCCATTTTGTATTTTACCGATTCCGACCGTGCAATGGTTGACTCTCTGCCAGAAAAACTCACTACGGAGCAGTATGTTTTGGTTGTGACATTGCTTGATAAGCTCGAAAGGAGTGAAGATTTTGACGGTAAAGACGCATATCTCCGAAAGCTTGTTTCGGCAAAGGAGCAAATTGCCGCGGTTCAGGCGGAAATAGATTCGCTGAACGACGACATTAAAGCCGAGCTTTATCCGTTTGATAAAATCACGCTCAAGGATAGGGGCAAGGTGAATAAAATCGTTAAACGCTATAACGCGCTCAGCGAATATGACAGAGCAAAAATCGAGCGTTGGGAGGATGTCGTCAAGACAAAGACAAAGCTTGACAATATCGTTCGCGCCATAGTAATATCTGTTGTACTGTTTGTTTTAGCGGTAGGACTTACCGTGTTTATAATTATAAGAATCAGACGCCGTAAGATGAAAAAAACTCTCGAAATGGAGGAGCTTGCGGCAATGTATAAGGATGAAGACGACGAAATGCGGTAATTTTTTCTCGTGGAAGGGGAGTCATAATTGAAAAAAGATATTTTGGCGCTCCTGTCGTTGGCGCTGATAATAGCCGTATTGATTCACGGCACAAACATTCAGTCCGTCGACGAGTACTACCTTACTCATATCGACGATATAACCCCGCAGAGCGAGACGGTTTTTATCAGTATTCGCTGTGATACCGTGCTTCAAAATTACGACGAGCTTGACAAAGCCCTGCAATCCGATAAATACGTGCCGCAAAACGGCGTTATATTGCCGGAAACCGAATATGTGTTAAGACCCGGCGACACCGTTTTTGATATACTTGACAGGGCGGTAAGGTATAATAAAATACAGATGGAGTATCAGGGTGCCGATAAAAACAGCTATGGCAGCGTATACGTTCAGGGTATAAATTATCTGTACGAATTTTCCTGCGGACCGCTTTCGGGTTGGATGTATCAGGTGAACGGCGAATTTCCGAATTACGGATGCTCAAAATACAAACTGAAGGACGGCGACCGAATAGCATGGGTCTATACCTGCGATCTTGGCAAGGACGTCGGCTGTATATGGATGGGAGATGAAACGGGATGAAAGCTTTCGGCGGATATCATCCGGCTGTTACTTTTACATATTTTATATCTGTGCTGTTAACGGCTATGTTTGTATGGAATCCCGTAATACAGCTCACAGCACTCCTCGGCGGCATTATGTTTTCGCTTATGCTCGTGAGGAAAAAGGCTATTTTAAGCGATATGGGCTTTTATCTTCCGCTTTTTCTGCTTGTGGCTGTTACAAATCCTCTGTTTTCGCATAACGGCGTTACTCCGCTTTTCTTTATGAACGGTAACCCGGTAACGATTGAAGCGGTTGTTTACGGCGTTTTTATCTCGGTGATGGTTGTCGGAGTGCTGTTTTGGTGCAAGTGCTATAATGAAATTATGACCGAGGATAAATTCTTGTATCTGTTCGGCAGAATTATCCCGAAAATGTCGCTCGTGCTTTCCATGGCTCTCAGATTTGTTCCGATGTTTAAAAGACAGATGAAAAATGTGAGCAGAGCGCAAAAGGCAATGGGGCTATATTCGCAAAAAAGCTATGTTGACAGATTGCGCGGCGGAATACGAGTGTTTACGGCGATGATTTCGTGGTCGCTTGAAAATTCCATGGAGCTGTCGTCATCTATGAGAGCGCGCGGATACGGTCTGCACGGCAGAACAAACTTTTCGCTGTTTAAATTCGGGGCGAGAGACGCGGCGGTTTTATTGTCGGGATTATTGCTTTTTGCTGCCGTACTTATAGGTGTCGGCAGCGGAAGCATCGATTTTACATTTTATCCGGAGCTCGGCAAAATCAGCCTTTCGTTAAAATCGTTAATTACTTACATTTCGTTTTTTATATTATCGTTTCTTCCGTTTTTTATTGAGGTAAAGGAGAATTTAAAGTGGAAATATTACATATCGAAAATTTGAATTTCCGTTACCCCAAGGCGGAAAAAGACACTCTTCACAATATTTCTCTTAATATCGGGCAGGGTGATTTTACTGTAATATGCGGCGCAACGGGCTGCGGAAAGACCACCCTTTTAAAGCTGATTAAAAACGAGCTTGCTCCCGCAGGTGAAAAGAGCGGCGAGATACTCTATGACGGTAAAAGCATCGATTCCCTCGGCCTTCGCGAGAGTGCATGTGCCATAGGGTTTGTCGGGCAAAATCCCGATAATCAGATAGTTACGGACAAGGTTTGGCACGAGCTGTCGTTCGGCCTTGAAAATCTCGGTGTGCCGCAAAACGTAATTCGCCGCAGAGTGGGCGAGATGGCGAGCTATTTCGGTATACAGGATTGGTTCCGCAAAAAAACCGACGAGCTTTCGGGCGGTCAGAAGCAGCTTTTAAATCTTGCGTCGGTTATGGTAATGCAGCCCAAGGTGCTTATCTTAGATGAGCCCACAAGTCAGCTTGACCCCATAGCCGCGGCTGATTTTATAGCGACGCTTAAGAAACTGAATACCGAATTCGGCATTACCGTGCTTTTGGTAGAGCACCGTCTTGAGGACGTTTTCCCGATAGCCGACAAGGTTTTGCTTATGGAAAGCGGCTGCGTGCTTTTGTATGATTTACCGCGTGCCGTTGGCAAAAATCTTAAAAAAATAAATCCCGAGCATCCTATGCTCAAGGGTCTTCCGAGTGCCGTAAGGCTTTACAATCTGCTCTCGTCGGACGAAGTCTGCCCGCTTACGGTTAAAGAGGGGCAGGAGTTTTTCAGACGTAATTTCAAAAGGAATATAGACTTTTCCGACGGTGATAAATCGGAATATTCCGATAAAACCGATACGGCAATCGAGCTTAAAAATGTTTGGTTCAGATATGAAAGAGATTTGCCCGACATTCTGCGCGGTGTAAATCTTAAAGCGAATCGCGGCGAGACAATTTGTATTCTCGGCGGCAACGGCACGGGAAAAACGACAATGCTGAATGTCATTTCGGGTCTTAATAAGCCGTATCGCGGCAAAATAAAGATAGACGGCAAAAAAATAAAGGATTATAAGGGCAATTCGCTGTACCGAAAGAAGCTTGCATATCTGCCGCAAAATCCGCAGACGGTATTTTTAAAGGATACCGTTTCGGGCGATCTCGAAGAAATGCTCAAGGCGATGGAGTATAAAAAAGAAGAGCGCGAAGAAAAAATACGCGATATTTCCGAAAAACTCGGTATAACGGATTTGCTTACGAAGCATCCTTATGACCTCAGCGGCGGTGAACAGCAAAAATGCGCCCTTGCGAAAATATTGCTTTCAGAGCCTACAATACTGCTTTTGGACGAGCCGACAAAGGGACTTGACGCCTTTTCAAAGTCCTCGCTTTTGAATGTATTGAAGAAGCTTAAATCGGACGGAATAACGGTTGTTATGGTAACTCATGATGTTGAGTTTGCCGCTGTCGGTGCCGATAGGTGCGCGCTGTTCTTTGACGGCGAAATCATTTCTTCCGATGCGCCGAATTCGTTTTTTGCAGAAAATAATTTTTATACGACGGCGGCGAACCGCATAGCCCGTCCGCTTTGTCCCACAGCGATAACGAGTGAAGAGGCGGCTGAGTGCTGTCGCGGAAACGGAGAAGATAATGGTTAAAAAATGGCTTTCGTATATTTTTCCGTGCATTTTGGTGCCTGCGGCGGTTTTGCTCGGAGCCACAGTGTTTAAAGATAAACAGTATGCGTGGATATCGCTTTGCGTTGCCGTGTTGTCGTGCGTTCCGTTTTTTCTCGCATTTGAAAAGGGGAAAAGCGGTACAAAGGAAATGATTTTAATAGCTGTTATGGTCGCGTTGTCGGCAGTCGGCAGACTTATTTTTGCGTGGGCACCCAGCGTAAAACCGGTGACGGCACTCGTTATAATAACAGCGATGTATTTCGGCCCACAGGCAGGTTTTATGACGGGTGCGCTGACCGCCGTAATATCGAATTTTTATTTTGGGCAGGGTCCATGGACACCGTTCCAGATGTTTTCGTGGGGTATAGTCGGGCTTATAGCCGGAGTTTTCGCTCCGCAGCTTAAAAAGAGTCTTGTGTTCAGAATAATTTACAGTGCCGTTTCGGGAGTGCTGTATTCTTTGCTTATGGATATTTATACAACCCTTTGGTATGACGGCACGTTTAATCTGACGCGGTATATTGCCGCTGTTACGTCGGCTGTGCCCGTTACGCTTACCTATGTAGTTTCCAATGTTGCGTTTATAATAGTGCTTGCAAAGCCTATAGGCTCGGTCCTTGAACGAATTAAGACAAAATACGGAATGCAATAATGCATTCGTATAAAATCATTCACCTTTACCTTTACCGTGCCGATAGAAGACTTTTTTATCTGAAATGATGCCGTAATCGCCGTTTTTGCGCAAACATTGACGGATTTTACCATGCAAATCCGTTTTGCGTAGGCACAAAACCCTTATTGATTGCAATAAATTAAAATATTTGAATAAATCATTTGACAAAGGTATGTACGTTTGGTAAAATATATAAGCTCTTTGTTGAGCTTAACAAAACCGAATACGGAGAGTTATCGAAGTGGTCATAACGGGCCTGACTCGAAATCAGGTAATCCCTAACGGGACCGAGGGTTCGAATCCCTCACTCTCCGCCAAGAATAAAGGGTATAGCGTTTGCTATACCCTTTATTCTTTTGTTGATAAGACAGCAAGGGATTCGAACCCTTACAATCTTTTGCAAGACGAAGTCTTGTCAAAAGAAGTCTATAATAGGATAGTTTGCGGAGCAAACTCGAGGGCGAGCGAAGTGAGCCGAGTCCCTCACTCTCCGCCAAAAAAGCAGGATATAGCAAAAGCTGTATCCTGTTTTTGCATTTTCGTTGTGTGTGAACAAGCTGTAATAAAAGCGGCAGAGTGTACCGTATTTGGTTGTCGGTAAAGTGCATTTAATTTCCTTTATCGTTCTTAAAAGCAGCCGCTGTTGACAAAACGAAAAAAACAATATAGCATATTGTATACATACAATATGTTGCGGAAATAACACATATTCTGTTACTTATAAAAAACGGGGGTTAATATGGATAAAAAGAAATCGATTAAAAATCTCGTCGTCATTTTAATTGCAGTGGTGGCATTGGGGCTTCTTTGGGCTTTTGTCAAAAGCCAAGTAACAACAACACCGATATATATTGTTGTTGATACCTTTGTTCTGATTATACCGAGCATAATTTTGATACCCGGAATAATTTGCTATATCGCTTACTTTTTTGTCAATGACGCAAAAATAAAATCCGCGCTTAAGATAAGCTCCTTATGTATAGCGGCTTTCTGCGTGGTTTTCTCCGTGTCGTTTTTTGCCGCGGTATTTGTAAATTCGGGCAGCGAAAAGACGAGCAGCTATAAAGAAGCCGCCGAGAGTAAATACAGCTTGGGCAATTTTGTCGATTTGGCTGATTACGAGGCTGAGCGTTCGGATGATGAGCTGTATTCAAACGGCTTTTTAAGCGGTTATTATACTGTTGATAATTATTCTAAAAGCGACGGCAGCTATAACTATTATACAGCTACCGTATATGAGTATACCGGCGGAACGGCGGCATCGCGAAAGCTTATTAAGAAAAGGCTTGAAAAAGAACTGTTAAGGGAGACCTCGGTCGGCGGAAAAAGCATTAAATATACAGACGGAACCAATGGCGATTACCGATATAAATACTGTAATTACACAGACAAATTTGAAATGCGGTCTTCGTCATATTTCAGTATCGTAGCGGAAAGCAGCGATAAGGTAACGGTATATATATTAAATTCGGATTATAGAAATCATTTCGGCGAGCCGTTTGATGCGGAAAAAATTATCAGCTCAATTTGCAGCTGATACTTGCGGTCAAATGAATTGTTTTTAACCATGTTAAGCACCCTCTGCTTTTTTATGAAAGTGGAGGGTGCTTTTTTGTGTTTAAGGGCAAATCAAACGTTTTTTCGTCATATATAAGCGGCAAAAGGGAAGCGTGAATGTTAACGCTGCGGAAAGCATTTTATTATGAGAGGCAGCTGCCATAATTGACGAAAGTTTAACGATAATTGTGTTGACATCTATAACCAAGTCATATAAAAGCAAATATCTTTGGTAAAGGATTGAGTTAATGGTAAAAAAACTGACGGCAGTATTGCTTACGATGTGCATGGCTGTTTCGCTGCTGCCTATGTTCGCTCAGGCGGCGTCAAAGCCTGATATTAAAGTGGGCGATTATGTCAAAATGGGAACATATAATAATGCCTCGATTCTTTGGCGTTGCGTGAGTATTGATGATAACGGTCCGCTTATGCTTGCAGACAGAATTGTTGACACTCTTGCGTATGATGCCAAGACAAACGACAACAGCAATTCGAAATCGCACAGCAGAAGCTATAAGCGCGCCGATTACGGCTCAAATTATTGGAGAGACAGCAATATGCGTTCCTGGCTCAATTCAACTGCGGCTGCAGGTAAGGTCGATTGGCTTTGCGGTAACCCGCCGAAGGATGGTTATGTCAGCGGAACAGGGGCCTATAATAATAAAGCGGGCTTTTTAAATGAATTTTCAAAGTCGGAAATTGCCGCTATGAAAACCGTTACCCAGCGTTCTCTTGTCTCTCATCCCGAATACAATAAGGGTATTGTTGAGGGCGACGCAAATTCCGATTTGTTATACTACACCGATATTTCGGAGGCTGTGGCTAATTATGATGATTCATATTTTGAAACCACGACCGAAAAGGTGTTCCTTCTCGATGTGAAACAGGCTAACGCCGTGTGGAAAAATCTTAAAGGCTATTATGTCGCATACAACAATGACGGTATGGCTTGGCCTTATTGGCTTCGTACTCCCGTTACCGACTGTAATCATGATATGCGTTATGTCAGCTCGTCGGGCGAGGTGGGCAGATATGCTCCGTGGTATTCCGATTTGGGCGTAAGACCTGCGTTTTATCTCGATACCGAGTATTTTGTCGCAACCTCCGGCAGCGGCACTCAGGGCAATCCTTATGTCGGCTCTGCTCCGAATAAGCAGGAGGCGGATTATACAATTTCAGAGCCTGCGGAAGAGGCAAATCCCGATTGGAATGTCAGCACCGAGCAAAGCATTCAGCCCACGCTCGGACCATGGTATTCGGCTGACGGGAAATACTCTAATCCTACCATTCCCGTATACACTATTCAGAAGACTCGCAGCGACACGGAAAATATGGTTGTCGTCATTTGCGGTGAGGGATATACAAAAAGTCAGCAGGGTAAATTTATCAATGATGTAAAACGACTTTGGCAAGAGGCTATGAAATACGAGCCGTATCGCAGCTATGCCGACAGATTTAACGTTTACGCCCTCTGCACAGCCTCAGAGTCTACATTTGATAACGGGGGGAGCACCTTCTTCGATGTTATAGTTGACAGCTACAATTCTCCGGTTATTTCTAATAATCTCCACGGAAGCCAATGGAAGAACCATATTTTGGAAAGATGTATAGGGCCTGAGTTTATAGAGAAAATTCACGATGCTCATATCAAAAAAACAACCGACCCGAACACGATTCCGACGAAACCTAACGGCGAGTCGAACGAGTATGAACCGTATTACTATGTTCACGATTATATTGCGCAGTTCGCCGTGGTTGTAAATACAAAATCCGATTTCGGCGGTGCCTATAACAATCGCGAATACGGCTTCCACTATTTTATTACACCGTCAGACAGCTACCGTGCGCCTAAGACCTTTGCACACGAGCTTGGGCACAGTTTGCTCGGCCTCGGCGATGAGTACAGCAACGGATATTTACTTGGGGATAAGGAACTGAAGTCCCTGAATCTCTCCTCGGTTGAAGACCCGGCAAAGATAAAATGGACTCAGCTTTTAGGCTTCAGAAACACCTATACCTGCCGCAATGCTTACGGCTCAAAAATGCTTGTCTCAAGCTACGAGTGTATAATGAGAGATACAAATTATCAGTTTTGCGAGGTTTGCCGCTTGCAGGGCTACAAGAGAATGTCTCAGCTTGTCAAGGATGCAGAGCTATACGTTGCCACGCCTGAGGTTAAGGAGTACACCGGAGCCTACTCAAGTCCATCTGATTTTACGGACCTTGAAACAAGCTCGTACTATACTTATACTTCAAATCGCAGCGGCAGGCTTTTGAGCGGTAACGGTAAAAGCAGATTTAATACCGGTATGAACGGTAAAAAAATCGAACTGCGTACTGTCATTCAAAATGTTTCGGATAAGCAAGCAAGGCAGATAAGGTTCAATATGTGGATAAGGCATTCCGACGGCAGCGTTGCAACCGATTCATCGGGTAATCTGCTTCAGACTACTCAAACCTTTGACATTCCCGTTTGGAATGATAAGGCGAATTTCTGGCCGATAGGTGCTTTGGACCACATCAAAAGCGATTTTAATTCAGGTCTGAAGAACTGCTCGCTTATTTATCAAATTCCGTCCGACGCTCAGCTTTTGAACGGTGATACCGTGGCATTTCAGGTGCTTGACGAAAACGGTAACATCTTAGCGGACGATAATACGGAAACACAGCGTTACACAACCGTTTCAATCCAATATAAATTTGAGGACGGCACAGAAATACCGAATACTGCCGGAGGAACATTTACTGTTCCGTATGGCACAAAGCTTGGTTTAACGCCGGCAAAATCGCTTTACGGTTATGAATTTGTGAAGGCCGACGGCTTGAATGAGCCGATTGTTTCAGACGGTACGGTTGTTACATATTATTACAAAAACAAAGCTGCTTCGGAAGAAAAGCCCGCACTTGCAATTGACAAGGCTTCAATATCGCTCGAAAGCAGCATAACAATGAATTTCAAAGTACCTAAAAGCAGTCTTTCGTCTTACGATGATTTCTATATGACATTTAAATGTAACGGAAAAGAAGAAAAGGCTACACAATATAAGCAGAACGGGGATTACTACGTATTCTCGTACAAGGGCATAAATCCGCAGCTTATGAATGATGAGGTTACTGCGGTGTTGCATGCCAAAAAGGGAAACGAGGAATACACAAGCCCCGAAAAGGCGTTGAGCGTCAAGGAGTACGCCTATACATTGCTCAACAGATACAGCAGCGATGAATACTCAAAGCTTCGCACGCTGCTTGTGGATTTGCTGAATTACGGTGCGATGGCACAGAAATATGTAGGGTATAAGACGGATAATCTTGTTAATTCCGAGCTGACCGCTGTTCAAAAAAGCTGGGGCAGCAATGGGGCAGAGGAGTTTAAGAATATCAGCGACTTAAATTACAAAACGATAAGCAGCCCTACGGCGCAATGGAATACTTGCGGCTTGGTGCTCAACAATTCAATTATGCTCAGGGCTAAGTTTTCCGCTAAGGACGTTGAAAACAAGACCGTTGAAATCGCATTTAGGAACACAAAATTTACCTATGACAAAAATGATTTTGTGGATAACGGCGACGGCACATATTATGTTTATTGTAATGAGCTTTTTGCACACGAGCTGAGCGATAAGCTTTTGCTTACGGTTTATGAAAACGGCGTTCCTTGCAGCAACACAATGCTTTTCAGCGTCGAATCATACGCAAGTGTTATTCAGCAGTCAAGTGCATATAAGGGTACTGCTCTTGATGATTTAACGCAGGCTATGATGCGATACGGAAAATCCGCCGCAGCTTACAGGACTTAAAAAAGGAGAAAAAAGAATGAAAGAATATAACGATTGCTTTGTTCAGACTTCCCCCGTGAACGGGCGCGCTTTTTCCCGGCTGCTGGTTCTGCTGCTGTCTCTGGTGATGGCGCTGGCGCTGGTGGGCTGCGGCGGCGACAGGACGCCCGACAACTCCGACGACGCCAATGGCAATCCCCCTGTCGTGGAGCCGGACGACACCGAAAACCGCGTAGAGCCCGCTCCCGTTGTGGAGCCCAAGGACATGGAGGCCACCTTTGCCAAGTACAAGGATGTGTACGCATGGCTGGAGGTTCCCGACTTCTCCAAGATTCTGGGCACCGACCACGAGCTGTCCTACCCTGTGGCGCAGCATCCCACGGATCGCAACTACTACCTCAGCCGCGATCTGGACGGTAACAGCAACAAGGCCGGCACCATTTTCAGCGAGGCTACCTGCGAGGGCAAGACCATCAACAGCCGTGACCTGAACGATCCCGTCACCGTGCTGTACGGCCACAATCAGGCCAACCGCACCATGTTCGGCGGCC
>ERZ779875.1152-NODE-1152-length-18625-cov-9.107862_pt1 | contig 18625 bp, 18 predicted proteins | sample MGYA00511246_ERZ779875 | MGnify/ENA primary metagenome ERZ779875 (study PRJEB29588, sample SAMEA2155093) | human gut metagenome | biome: human gut; feature: human-associated habitat; material: faeces | place: Denmark | collected 2008/2010 ... | reverse complement strand
TACTTATAGCTTTCCAGTTTCTTGACTCTGGATTATAAGAAAGCGTTTTATTACCCTTTGAATCCCAAAACATACATGCAGCATTCATTTTACCACCAGTTTTTTTCATGCTTGCTTCATATATAGCTTTTCTATCAGGGGATACTATTTCTCCATGCTGCATACACAACTTTCGGTAAGCATCATCATCCCTTTTTCCAGTAGCAAATTCTTTTCTTGCAAGCTCCTTTATTGCTTCTTCAAATTCTTCCTCTGACATCGCAGGTTTATCTCGCTTTGTCATGATAGTATCCCAGTTCGGTTTGGTAAAGTTAATATCCACAGGCTTAAACCTTAATGAAAAATTGCCATAATCACATTGTGCTAACGGATCATTTGAACTTACTTTTTTCCCAATCATCTGCTGAACCATTTGAGCATATTGTGAATAATTATCTCTAGTTACCTGCATAACATTATTCCTCCTGATAAAATAATTTGAAATCCATTTCCACCATATCATTGACAATTATAATTTTCCTAGTTTCATAATAGCAAAACATAGTTAAAGGTCAATTACCCTTGCAGAAAGTGGACTGTTTTTGCAGAAAATGGCACTAAAAAAGCCTTTCAGACACACCATACACTTCTGAAAGGCTTTTTCTTATACTTAATTTTCTTGTTCAACGCAATTTTTAATTTATCAAATCTTAATTTTCTTTCCGCTTCGGTCTTTTCGGTTGATGACCGATTCCAGAGCAAATTGGGGGCCATCCACACCTAACCTTTTCAACCTCATTACGGGCAATTCTCTCCACTACCCTTAACGCCTTAACGCTGATTTTTTCCTTTCCATTCATTTTACCCTTACCTCCTGTTTTATTATTCTTGCCAGACACATCAAGATTGCACATAATATGACAGCCACTGACATATAGCCAATATACAAAATATCTGCTTTGAGATAAACTAAGACAGCAATTATCATTACTTCCATTAAAACCACCAGTCTTGCTGCTTTCTTAGACTCTTGCAACTCGCTCTTATCCATATCCATATTGGGATGGTTTATTGTTCCCATTATATAGATTAAAATTATTGCAAGGAACAGCATTCCATACATGACAGCCGGAGTTCCACACAACCTAGGCGTAGCCTGTATAACCACAATAAACGTTATGACCGTACCTAAATAACACTGCCAAAACTTATCCGCATGAAATCCCCCTGTACGTTTCCGTAATGAAAGAAAGAACAGCAGAAAACAAATCGTTTGCAGAATTTTTCCAAAAAGCATCCCTAAAAGCAACATGGTTCCCACCGTTATAGCATTTTCAACCATAGCTATTAAGGCGTATTCGTAATATTCGCAATTTGATTTGCTTATTATTTTCTGCTTCTCCATTTGATTGACTATCTTTAATGCCATCTTCTCTATCATAAACATGCCTCCTTAGTTATTCAGTATGAAGCATATGTGAAAAAAATCAAGACAGTTTGCAGAAAATGGACTATTTATTGCAGAAAACGGCACTAAATAGTTTTAGATCCACTTATTTTAACATTACATTCACGTAGGAATAATAATTGAAAAGAAGAACTCTTTATTCTTATCTTCAATGACATATGCACCACCATATTTCTCAATAATTTTTAACACATTCTTGATTCCTACACCATGTTCATCCACACTTGATGTTTTCGTAGATTTTATCTCTCCATTCTCATATACAACATCATAATTAAATGAATTTTTAACCGCAATAATTATCATATCATCTTCTTTAACGAACTTGAACTTAATTGCCTTTTTATCCTCACATGTCTCACACGCTTCAATGGCATTGTTCAGAAGGTTCGCAAGGATAGTAACCACATCCTCATCTTCTATTTTCAGCTCTGAAAGATCATTTACCCTGAATACAAAAACAATTCCCTTTGCTTCCGCTTCCAGATACTTTGTATTGAGTATGGCATTTACGATTACATTATTGGTGTTAATGGCATCCGGTTCATTATTCAGCGAGCCATAAATTTTTTTTACATATTCTTCTAATTTGGAATATTGCTTTTTATCCAGCAAAGATTCTATACATGAAATCTGATTTTTATATTCGTGTGTCTTTCTTTTTTGATTATCAAAATTTTCAGAGATAGACCTGTACATTTCCAACTGATTTTTCGCCTGAATTTGAAAAACCTTATTTTCATGCATCTTCATTTCTCTTTCCACAATATCGTTAATTAGATAGAATACAACGATATTCATTCCCACCATTCCAAATGCAATGACAGCAAGCAAATTTGCCTGCTCTACTGTCTGTACATATTTAAAAACAGATAACATTGCTGAAATAGCTGCTATAGTAAAAACAGGAAAAAACAGAAACCTTAACCATTCTGTATCCAGCATCATTTCCATTGACTTTTTTCCAAACTGTTTTCTTATTACAAGAATGAGAAAAAATAAAATTACTTTCACCAACAGATATGCCAAAACCGCTCCAATCCCATATTGCTGCTCTGACAGATTACTGTCCAAAGACAACATTCCGATAATCAAATACGCCAGATAGTCCATTGCCAACAGCAACGCATCAAATAGCATAGCCAATACAAGGGATTTTTGAGGCTAATTCTAACATGCCAAAACATAAATACCGAAAACACAGAAATCGCAATAATCTGCCTTAGTACAAAATATTCAGAGAAGCCATATGAATAAAAACACATACTACTAAGTAACAACAAAATCTGTATGAAATTAATCCATCCTTTATATCGTATTGCACCAAAAGTCTCAAAAAAACTCTTACAACACATTACTTCAATAAATATCAACAGTACATTCTGCATTAAATCAATCATCTACACTTCTCCCCGACACGCTATAAACTTTTTCTTGACTTCTGTATATCTTGCTTTCGGTATGGATAACTCAACCCCGTTTGTCAATATTACTTTACAGCGGACAACATTCTTGATATGTTTTGCATTAACAAGATAACTCTGGTGTGTCCTGATAAAACCATTTTCTGAAAGCATATCGTCCAACACATTTAATGTTTCATACATGGTATAAACTGTTTCTGTATCCTCCATAATATGAAACTCAAGTAAATGCAACTTACTCTCAATATATAATAATCTTTCCAGTGAAATATCTTTTCTGCCCTCCTTAAAGTCAAATTCCCTTTTCACTACGGAATAATTCATCTTATCAAAAATTGCATCCATGCACTCATTGACTTTGCTCTGAAAATTAGCATTGCCCTTTAACAAATACCTTACAACATCTAATCGGTATCCCTCCAGCGAATAATCCACATAGGCGGTTACAAATACTATAAATACTTCCCGGCTTACTTTTCTGATCATCTCAGCCGTCTTTATACCATCAACTTTCTCCATATTGATATCTAAAAACACAATATTATACCGCACTACCTCAATTCCTAATTCTATCAATGCCTCCCCGGAACTATATGTATCTATTTCAAAAACAACATCTTTTTCCATCATATAGCTGGAGAGCAATTCTCTTAGTTCTTCTGTAAAAAAACTTTCATCATCACATATTGCAATTTTGAACATCTATGTTGTCTCCTCCTTTCCCGCTATTTGACGGTAGCCTGTCCCTGATCTTTTATACTCCACTTTGTTTTATTTCGACATGTCTTTCTGAATTCCTTAACGTTTTTCCTACATTCATAATAGGAAAATACGATATACAAAAAAATCCATAAATCCCCTTATTATTTTATTTTTCTTCAGCTCATTAGTCAACCAAATTGCAGAAATCGACCATATTCCATATTATGCAGAAATTGACACAAACATAAAATGCAACAATCAAGATTGTCAAATCAGAACCCGTTTTAGTCCATTCTTGTTTTATTTTTCAGGAAAAGTGTTATACTAGGCTTGCCATCATGATTGTTTCTCTTGCTTTACTACTCATACGCTCATCCATTTCCAAGTTGGAATATAGACAGAATCTGTCCTGAAGCATCTCCCGGTACTGATAGATGTCCTCTATCTTCCTTTCTGTCCCGTACTGTTGCCTGATATGGTGAAAATCAATGGCAGAAGGTGTACTGCTTAAATACAGTCCATGCCCCATTCAATCGCAATCAGGCTGTTTTCCTCTGTGGGTTCTGCTCCACGGGGATGCCTTGCAAATAAATCGATTCCCTGTGCCACCACAAAGCTGCCTGTCATGGTGTCCATTAACAGCAGGTTCTTTTTTGACAGCTTTTCCATGACACGATAATCGTGACCGTTGAAATTACGGAGCGTCTGCCCCTGTTCAAAGACCGTATCCAGCCTTGTATAAGAAAGACTGTCAATACTTGCTTTTCCTCTGGTATCCATACCAAGCTCTGCCAGCTTATTCAGACATTCCACGGAGCATCGTTTTTCATCAAATACAGCCTCCTGATCCGTACTGTTATAAAAGCCCTTCAAAAACTTCATAAGCTGTCTGTCATCCACACAGAATCTTGCAGCAACCGATTTATTGCCTGCAAAATACAGTTCGCTCCAGTCATTTTCCTTTCCCAAAGTCCTTCCAAGTTCTATCATGGAATCTGCAACCTCTTTCCGGCTGTCAAAAGTATCCATATCCACATACTTCAGATAGTCAGCTACCGTCATAAGGAAATTGGTTTCTGTCCCTTTCCAGTTTTCCGATACTAAAATAATCTCTGTAACTTTTCATAGCTGGTCTCCAAAAAGGGCAGCACCTATCGGCACTGCCCTGTCTCTAGTCCTATCTGGAATAATGTCATCTGACCGTTTTGTATCTGCCCGGACGCATCTTTTCTCTTTTCAGTTAATATCTGTTTTACACGCTCTGCACAGGTCGGTACACAACACCGATCCGCTCATTGGCGGCTTCCACCACCATACCGTTACCCACATAGATTGCCACATGGGTAATGTTGAAAAATCTCCCATTCTTACTGTAACTGTAAAAGATTAAATTCCCCGGCTGCATTTCTTCGTAATTCACCAGATAATTATGGTCATAGCAGAACTTGCCCTCTGTCGCTGCAGTATTTGCACCTTCATACATAATGTTTCCCCCGGCATTCTGCCATGCGTAATAGGCAAGGGAGCTGCAATCAAAGTGTGTACCACTGTCCCTCAAATCCTGACTGTACGGGTGTCCTACCTTTGACAAGGCATATTCCACCAACCTTTTTTCCGTTTGTATCGAAAACTGCATCCACAATCGCCTGATACTGTTCCGGGCTTAATGTCTCGCCGGGATCTCCGCCACCACCTGTATAACCCATCATCGCCAGATTTTCCGGTTTCATCAGTTCTGCAAGCATTTCCTGTTCTTCTTCATCAAAGCCATACTCCGAAATCATGTCATGGTAGGTCTATAGCTTTACATTGACTTCCTTGACGGTAGTAGATGTGGTATTTCCTTCCTCATCTGTCGAGGTATCTGTCCAGCTTGTAATGGTGTAGCTGCACATATCATCAAAAACGGATTTTAAGTTTTCCTTTGCCTTATCCGTCATATCCGTAGCAGTATCACCATTTCCATACTTCACCATATAGACCGTCAGAATATCACAGTAATTATCCGGCTCTCCCGCTCCCTCAAAATCCACATAGATCTTTTCGCTGGTATCATAACCGGAATAGTTTGTCAGTTCATCATTTACCTCCCTGTTAAACTCTGCGACATAGGCTGATAATACGTCCTGCGTGGTTTCTCTCGATGATATGGACGGAAAGAAAATGGCAAAGGGCGAATTATAGATAATCGCTATGACAGCAATAATCGGAAGCGCCACAAGTGCCACCAGAGCAAACAGGGCAAGCAGAAACAACCCCACATACCGGATGATGTACTTTGCTGCCATGGAAAAACGCATAAGTGCTATATCCTTTAAGGCTTTTCCAATGCTGTCCTGATTTTCCTCCTGCCTGCATCTGTGGCACTTTCTACCGGACGGGATAAGTTTCTTGTAACCATATAGGACTCATAAACCTCACTGCCACCCTCCATCTGGTCTAAGGAAGTCTTTGCACCTACCGAAGCAAGCGTGCTTACTGTACTGCCATTTTTCTTTCCAATGGCTTTTTCCCTATCCTGCTTTGATTTCTCAAACTGTGCATATTTGCTGTTTTCCTTCTGCATGGATTTTTTGATGTCCTCTTTTACGGACTTACTTTTTCCACTGGAAGATTGAGCCGACTGACCTCTTTTATCGGAAAGACGCTTTTCTGAATCCGCTTTTCCATTACTGTCCTTTGTGGCAGACTTTACCTTTAATACAGACATTCTTTTATCCATGTTGTCTGCCTTTGCTTCCCTCTCTGCCCCGGCAAACTTCGGAGTCCTCTCTACGGTCAGGACGTTTCCCACCTTGATTTTTATCTCCGGGGCAGTCTTTACATGAAGCTTTGTCTTTTCTTTGGTATGAATGACCATCGGCTTGTCATCCACCTTTTTGATGTTCAATTTTCCTCACCTTCTTCCTGAAAAAGAGCAAAAAAAATAGCACCTAAACCAATGGCTTAGATGCTATGATTTACTGTTTATTCTCTCTTTTCCGATTTGCTTTCTGCTCCGATTTTCTCTGCCTTTTTTCGTACATATCATGAATCCAGTCTTTTACCGGAGCCTTCCACATTTCCTCCACAAACTGATAAAATCCTTTACCAGCGCCTCATCCCGTTTGTCACGGCATTTCTTCATAAGCTGTTCTGTATCCGAAAGCATATCCAGCGTATGATATTCTCCAAATTTTACATTCAGCTTCATAATATATCTTACCAACTTTTCTTCCGGTTCTATTCCAACTGCATACAGCATTTTTTCGATACCTGATTTTTCTCTAAGAGATGCCTGTTCACTCTGGTAAATAACCTCTGCCTGTTTTGTTATCTTATCCTCACGGACAATTTTAGTAATTTCATAGGAATGTGACAGATCACGATACAGAATATCATAATCTCTTTCTGCAACATACGTTGTAATAAAAGAATTACAATGGCACAATCCCTTTTCTTTCCCCTGTGCTTTGACTATCCCCAGATGGAGTACCTTATCTTCCATTCTGTGAATTAAAAGATAGTCGCTGTCAAATTCCGAATCAGGATTATGGTTAATATCAAAAAGATACAACTTTGAATAAGAGCAGAACATTTCCGGTAAAAGGTAAAGATAATCCAGCTTCAAATGTATCAGCTTTAACATTCTATCCTGCTTTTCTTTTGTTTTATAATACTTCTTAACGAGCTTTTCTAATGACTCCAGTGTAATTCTGCCCTTCTTTACTGCATATACACCAAAATCCCCAGCATACTGATTCGGTCTACCAACATATTGAAGCCCCATCAAATGCGGTATTTTCAGTTCCGTATTTGTCAGATGTAGTATTCGTTTTACAGTATGGATATAATAATCATATTTACACAGTATATCTTTGGTATCATTAAATATTTTCAACAAGCGGGTATCTTTCATAAAACCATCCTTATCCTCATCGTTGGAAATGGAATCATCCAGTTTCCATAAAAGAAAAATGCCTGGGCTGTTAGGCTCAGGCTTAACTTTTCTTTTTTGAATTGCAATTCTGGGAGCAGTCCTATGATAATTCCATAGGCAGAGGCTAACTTTGTATTTGTATCGCCCGCAAAGCCGGGACGGGTAGCTCCTCTCTATCGCCGCAAAAGCACTTAAGCTTTTCATTAGCTATAATCTAACATGAGAATCAGCCAATGTCAACCGCATTTTTGCTTTTCTCTAAGGCAATTTTTTCACGGATATTCGTGTTGTAGAGGTTGTAAAGGTCTGTTCCTTTTTCAATCTGATTGTCAAAAGGAATTACCACATTTCCGCACTTCATCAGTCCCATACCGCTCTGGGTATTGGTTACGAAGCGGAGCTGTGCTTCTGATACACCGATGACCTCTGCCATTTTTGAGCTGTCCGTATTTGCCTGCTTTAACAGGGCAACAAACTCGGAGTTTGCAAGCATGGTTGTCGCTGTGTAGTTCTGCAAAAGATCCACGACATTCTACGTGATGCCAGTACAAAGACCGCCCTGCTTTCTAACCTTTTTCCAGAGCTGCTGCAAATATTTCGCAGAATACTCCGAATTGAGAAGTACATGGAACTCATCAATATACAGCCATGTTGCCACGCCACGCTTTCCGTTTGCAATGATACGGTTCTGGATACTCTCCATCATAACGAGCATTGTAATAGGACTAAGCTCCGTACCCAAGTCACGGATACCGTAAACGGTGAAACGGTTATCAACGTCAACGTTCGTTTGATGATTAAAGATGTTCAAAGAACCATTGACAAAAAGCTCTAAGAAAAGTGCAATATCCTTTGCCTCCTCCTCCGGCTGATTCATTAAAATCTCATAAAAGTCTGACATTCTCCTTTTTTGCAATAAAAAAGTAGGACCAAGTCAGCTTTATGGAACTTGTCCACACAAGAGCTAATTTAGTCCTACCTAAATATCAAATATTAAATTATCACCTCTTTTAAGGTACACTTCATACACCATCCGAATAATTAATGGTAATTTAGTGTCAAGTTGCTCGTTTTTCAATTTTCAAGATTAAAAATGAGCTCATCCTAATCATTTTTCGCTGTTCTCACAGCATTTTTTCTTAGGACTAAATCAGCGGAAACCCTTGAATTTATTGGTTCCTTACTAACTTGACACTATTATATCATCAGCCCCCCAGGCGGTATTCGGATAGGATACATCCGGGTTCCTTTCGCACCCGCGAATCAGAATATTTCCGATCTGCACCGAATTTAAAAGCAGTCTTCTCCCACGGCTGTTTCCCCACTCCATGATCTGTGCACATGCTCCTGCCGCAATTGCAGAAGCTGCACTCGTTCCCGTCAGTGTCACATAATTTCCAAGCCTTCCTATCGCCTGCACGCCCACAGCCGGAGCCACAAAATCCGGTTTTACAACCGATGCAATGGTATTCCCCCTCCCGGAATCCAGATATAAAATACCACTCTTTTGATCCATTCCACCCACCCCAATCGGAATTTTTGCCGAAGACGGCACGGTAAGTGTCACATCCGGATCCGGACGCAAAAACACCACGTCTTTTTCTAACATTCCGGTCATTGGCAGCCAGATATGAAATTGTCCTGTGATCGTGGTACTCGGATTAACATACAGCGTCCAGATCCCTGCCGCCGGGTTTTCAAACCGGATAAACACCAGCTGATCCCCCCGCGTGCGTCCCACCTGTGCATAATCAATTTCCACTCTTGTCCCTTCAAATATAAATTCCTGTTCCTGATGCGAATTTCCGGGCACATTCTGCGCCGGCATAAGAGTGCCTCCCGGCGAACGCACCGCCACCACAAACAATTCCGGTGCACTGGCCCACAACTCGAGATAAAATCCCCGCATCCGCTGTTCCACATTCACCTCTACCGCAACCATCGAATTTCCATCACTTTTCCCGTAAAAATGATGTCTGGCATTCGCCTCATTTCCGGTTGCCACAACCGCACACCGGCGCCATCTGCCCGCAATATCATCAAGAAGTTCCGAAAGATTGCTGCCACCGGAATGGCTTCCGTTGTTTGTCCCGAGACCAAGGCACAGAATAAGGGGCCGCCCCAGTTTTCTGGCAGTCTCTTCGAGATATTCAATTGCCGCCATAATGTCATTTTCCTGATAGGCAGGCATCTCCTGCGGAATATAAAAAAAGTCTTTCAGATATGGTTTTGCCGGTTTTAACTTTACAACCAGAAGTTCCGCATAAGGAGCCGCCCCAGTAAAACCAGCCTGCAGATCTTCACTTCCGCAGGCAATACTTGCCAGCATGGTTCCGTGCCCATCTTCATCCGTCACTGGAACCAGTTCCCGCGGATGTTCCTGTTCCAGTGCCTCATTGATCTCTTTTTGTGTATATTCCGTTCCGTACAAAAATCCCTGAGGGGTATTTTTCTCCCCCGCCGGAATACTCTGATCCCAGATTGAGCGGATTCTTGTACTTCCATCGGCATTCCGGAAACAGGGCAGTTCATAGGAAATTCCCGTATCAACAAATCCAATAAAAATACCCTGTCCCCGAAGGGACAGGGCTGGCTGATTCTGCAGCTGCAGGATACCGGTTGTCTCCAGTGCAAGCGTATCCAGCAGTCCGAAACATTTTGGGATAACCGAATATCCATATGTCTTAATGCTCAGCTGCGGCACCTCGTCCCGATCAAAATATTCTGCCACAAATTTTTCACCGATATTTTGTATACATTCTGCCCGGTCGTCAGAAATCTCCAAAGACTCTCTGACAATCAGGATATCGTAGGTATTGTTGGAGCGGATAAATGCATCACAATTTCTATCCATAAGAAGCTCCCACACTTCTTTTCCGTAACTATATGCACAAAACTTTCAGAATAGAACTTATTCTTTTACACATGCCACGCCATACGGTTCCAGTGTAAGAATTCCCTTGATCACCTCTCCCGTCAGAAGATCAATTCCCTCTACCCCGGAAACAATCTGCGGTCCGGTCGTATCATTCAGATAAAATACATACCGCATACCATCCGCTTCGCGTGTGTGACGTTCCACGCCATATGGAAGTTTATACATCGAAACTCCCGCTTTTTTCAGTGTACGCGCATACAGGTGCTGCATGGAAGCATCATCCAGCCGGGCCGCGATATACATGGCACTGCCGTTTTGACATGTGCGCTCCGTCACTGCTGCCATTCCTTTGTAATAATCCTGTTCATAGGTACCAAGCACGTTTGTGCCATCTGCCACACGCAGAACTTCCGCATAATCCCGTACTACCCCTTCCGGCATTTCGGCAAAATGTACGCGGTTGCGGTCGGACGGATACAGTGTATCAATTTCCTCACTGATCACGCCAAAGAGATCCTTTAATCCGTCTCCCGGAAATCCGCCCAGATAATTGAGCTGATTTTCATCCACATATCCGGTCACATAGGTTGCAATCAGATGACCTCCCTGCTCCACAAACTGTTTCATGCGCTCCCCGACATGCGGATGCAGCAGATACAGCATTGGTGCCACAATCACGGAATAACCGCTATAATCCTCTTCACTGGAAATCACATCCACATCCACTCCGAGTGCCGACAGATTGCGGTATGCTTTCCTGCAGGTCTTAATATAGTTGCGGGTGGACTCTGCCAGCCCCTTCATTCCATCCGTTGCCCAGAGGCTGTCCCAGTCGTATAACACGGCTACCGGTGCTTTTACGACTGTCCCTGCCAGATCTTTGAGTTTCTTTAATTCTTCCCCAAGATCTGCCACTTCACGAAAAACTCTGGTATCATCCGTTCCGAGATGATCCACAACCGCCCCATGGTACTGCTCAAACGATCCCCTTCCTTTCCGCCACTGGAAATACTGCACCGTATCGGAACCGAGAGCCACTGCCTGCAGCGAAGCCAGCCGGTGTACGCCCGGACGTTTCATTTTATTAAACGGATGCCAGTTGACCAGCCCCGGCGCGCTCTCCATGAGCATAAACGGCTGCTCTTTTTTCAGACAACGGATCATGGCATGATCAAACGCATTTTCCGTCATCGTATCCGAAAACGACTCCTCATCATTGTGAAACCGCGGATAAGAATCCCAGGACACCACATCCAGCGGCTGCTGCATTTTATGATAGTCCAGTCCGTCATATTCTTTCATAAAATTCGTTGTCACCGGAATCTGCGGGGTACGTTCTTTTAAAATGGCAATCTCTGCCTTCATGTAATCTGTCATATTCCAGGTGGTAAACCGTTTCCACTCCAGATTCAATCCCATAATGCTGAATTCTCCGTTGCGGTACGGCGGTTCAATCTGGGAAAAATTATTGTAAGTATGACTCCAGAACGTTGTCCACCATGCCTTGTTCAGTTTTTCAATATCATGGTCAAACTTTTCCGCCAGATAATCCTGGAACCGCTTTACACAGTGCGGACAGTAACATTCCCCACCAAATTCATTGGAAATATGCCACATCAGAAGCCCCGGATGATTTCCGAATTCATCTACCAGCTTATTGACGATCACAGAAACCTTCTTCCGATAAACCGGTGCACTCATACAGTGGTTGTGCCGCACCCCGTGATGTTCACGCACACCGTAGGAATCCACGCGTCTGCACTCCGGATATGTTTCATCCAGCCATGCCGGTCGCGCTCCGGACGGCGTCGCCAATATCGTGTAAATGCCATTGGCATATAACTTATCCATGATGTCATGCAGCCATGCGAAATGAAATTCCCCTTCCCGCGGCTCATAGGTTGACCATGAAAATACCCCAAGTGTTGCACAATTCATGCCGGCTTTCTTCATCATGCGGATATCTTCTTCCAGAATGTCCGGCCGGTCAAGCCACTGTTCCGGATTGTAATCACCTCCGTGCATAATTCCGCCGATCTGCGGAAACAAAATCTTTTTCTCCATGTTTCCTCTCCCTTTATTTTGTATTTTCTATATTCCGGCTTGCATGACAGGTAAAATACAAAATCTGATACTCCCCGGAAATTTTTCCAAACAGTTCATTGCCATGTGCCATCTTTTCTTCATCCAGATTGACAAACGGATCGTCCAGCACCAGAAACGGTTTTTCCTTCGGATACATCGCATCCACCAGCGCCAGACGCATACAGATTCCCAGCAGATCCTGATATCCGGCAGACAGCCACTTGGTTTCCCGCATCTCGCCCTGCTCTTTCATCTGCACCTCGATGTTGGCATCCACCATCCAGTCTTTTTCTTTATCCCCTGTTAGAAGCGTGTAATACTTTCCAAACCCGTTCTCGATCGGACCCAAATATCTCGCAGAAAACTGCTCCTTTGCATTCTGTAGGAACTCTCCCGTCAGACGCAGGGTTTCATATAAATGCTGTTCTTCTTCCTGTTCCTGTCTGCAGATGGAAAGCTGCTGTTCTTTTTCGTCTCGGATATCCAGCTGATCCTGCAGATCTTCGAGCTGATGATGGTACTGCTCGATGGCTTCCCGGATATCCTCGCTCCGCTCATCCACATCACGGATCATGGAATTGAGTTCGTCCAGAGAATATGGACATTTTTCCACCGCTGCCAGTTCTTTCATATTGTGTTCCTGTTCAAACAGTTCTCTCTTTTTTCTTGCCTCTGCGTATGCTTTCTGTGCGATCCGGTACTCCGTTGCCTTCATCTGCAGCTGGCTGATTCCTGCTGCAAGATCTTCTCCGAAATCCATTCCCGCTTCTTTTCCAAATGCAAGCAAAGAGTTCTGTTTCCGCTCAAATTCCTGTCTTGCCGCATCGCTTTTTCCGGCACGGCTGCGCAGACGCTCATATTCCTGCAGCTGGCTGCGGAGTTCATACAGGCAGGTTCTGGCATCCTTTTCTCCCGGAACCATCTGATACTGCTCCAGAAAATGCTTGGTCTCCTGTTCGATGCGCGAAGCTTCTTTCGAAGCCTCTTCCATGGTTTTTTGAATTTCTTCCACCGGTCCGCGGAGCTTACGCTCCTCTTCCAGATGCTGTACCCGGAGTGCACGCACCTTTTCTTCTTCCTTTGATACCTGCACCTTGCGCACCACAAGAAGCACAATACCTGCCACGACTGCTGCAATTGCCGATGCCAAAAGCGGAAGAAACATCTTCTGCACCTGTGGCAACAGAAACGACAACACACCACCGGCAGCACCGATCACCAGCAGGATAATGCCGCAGATCATCATCGGAAGACGATTTTTTACCGTATAATCCGGTTCTTCCCGCTTCATTGCCATCGCTTCAAAATAGGACATTTTCGTTTCCAGCTGCGTTTTTTCCTCTTTCAGTTTTGCAAAACGCTCCTGCTCTTTTTCCATTTCCGTTATTTTTTCTTCAGAAGGAATCTGGTTTTCAAACTTATCACCAAGTTCCTGCAAACGGTTCTCTTCTTCTTCGGTCAGCCCCAGATTAAACAAAGTGGTTTTTAACACCCCAAGCATCTGTACATCCTGGTTCTGCTTTGCAAACTCCTCATCCTGCGGCACCTGTCCCAGAAATACATCCGCAAAAGCATCTAGTGCCGCTTTCTTTTCCTGTTCCTCCTGCAGGATGGCCGCATAGGCCTGCTTGATTCCTTCTCTGCGGCTCTCTTCACTCGCCACCTGCAATGCTTTTGCATACTGATCCCGAATCCCGGCCAGTTCTTTTCTCTGCTCCTGTTTTTCGGTAAGTTTTTCGGTAATCTTTTTGTAAGACGCCTCTGCCGCATCATAGCCACGCAGTTCTTCCGTTAACAGCGTGATCATATTCGTCCGCTTTTTCATGGAACCTGTTGCACGGTCCGGCGAAAGTTTATTCATACGGTCATGAATCTTTTTCTGGGCAGTTTCAAAATTATTGATATCGTTTGTATTCTCTACAAGATTTCCCAGCTTGGCATTGATCGCATCAGTCGAGCAGCATTCGCAGTCATTTTGTGCAATAAATGCGCTCCTTTTAAACGACGCACTGTCGAGTCCGAAAATTTCACTTCCGATCTCGGAAGAAAAATCATGACATTCCAGATTGGTGGAAAGATCGTATAAATGAAAAACATCTGTTTTTTCTGTTTTTCCAAATGTACGGCTGATCCGGTACTCTTTTCCCTGATAGGAAAAATCCAGTTCGCCTCCATACGTTCCCCCCTGCCACGGGCGGAATACCACACGTTCTTTATCAAACAGTCCGGATTCTCTCTTAGAGTCAAACCCATAAAACATCACCCGCAAAAAAGCGGCCAGTGTACTTTTTCCCCATGCATTCGGTTCGTGAAACAGATTGACCCCGTCCTGAAATTCCAGATGCAGATCCGATAGTTTTCCAAAATTGTCGATATGACAGGAACGTAATTTCATCCTATATCTCCTCCCCGGACAATGCCAAAATTCCACAGCGGATCACTTCTGCCTTCTGCTCCTGTGACAGTTCAGATCCAAGTACCATACGGATAAACTCCCCCTTTAACGAGGCATCTTTTTCATAATCACTGTAGTCGACCCGAAGGGTTGTCCGGTCTTTCACCTTTTCAAAATAAAAATAATCCGAGAACAGATTCTGCAGATACTCGCAATTGATCTCCGCATCCACTTCCACCTCACCGGTCAGCACAAATTTGACAAGGCTTCCCGACGGATACTGCGCCTGTTTTACAGCTTCTTCCATCCGCTCTGCCGCTTCTCTTGTCGTCATGACATTGCTCACATCCACTTCAAGCGTGTACAGCGTGCGGGCTGCCATCTGAACAAACTGCATCTGGGCACGGCAGGTCTGCTCGTCCACATCCAGTAAAACAAATCCTTTCGGTCCACACTCGTCAAATCCGCGTCCTTCCAGACATCCACAGTAACACCAGGTACCGCGGTTATCCAGCTTGTCCTGCATGAAGGTATGTACATGTCCCAGCGCCAGATAATCAATATTTTTATTTTTCAGCTGGTTCAGGCTGATATTCTCTGCCTGTGTGCGACATGCATAATCTCCCGCCTGTCCGTGCATCATGACAATATTGAAATCTTCATGCCCCAGCACAAGGGAATTGTAAACGGTCGCCCGGTTGTTCTCCGAGAGCTCGATTCCGCTGATCACAATATTTCCATACCGGTATGCAGTCCATGTATCGGAAAACAAAAGCAGATTGTCCGGTACTTCCTCCAGCTTGGAAAGGAAATTGTCACTGTCATGGTTTCCTCTCAGATATAAGAAATCAATCTGTGGATGTGTACAGATCATGTCCCTTACGGTGTTGCGCGCCAATGCTGATACATTTCGTGTATCAAACAGATCTCCCGATATCATGATCAGACGCACCCCTGTCTTTTCTGCATATTCGACCATCCGTGTAAACGTACGGATGATTTCTCTTTTGCGCTCTCTTGCCTGCTCTTTTGTCAGGTTTGCTGTCATCTGGGAATCCAGATGCAGATCCGCACAATGAATGATTTTCATACATCCTCCTTATGAATTACGAACAAAACGATACTGTTTCTATCATATCATACAATAGGGAAAAGAAAAAGACCTGATGCCCTCCGGCATCAGATCTTTTATTTCGGTTTTTCTACATTTTATGCGTTTGCTTCCTGTTCCGGAAGTGCCGCAACTCCACGCATTTCAATGAGCGGTCCGCCCTTTTTCTCCACATAATCCTCTGTGATCGTCACTTTTCCGATATTATCATCCTTTGGAATCTCATACATGATATCCAGCATGAACTCTTCAATAATGGCTCGCAGTGCACGGGCACCGACTTTCTTTTCTTTCGCCTGCTTTGCAATTGCATGCAAAGCGCCCTCCGTAAACTCCAGATCCACTTCATCCATCGCCAAAAGCTTTTTGTACTGACGTACAATCGCATTCTTCGGCTCTGTCAGAATACGCACAAGCATATCTTCCGTCAGTGCTTCCAGTGAAAACAGAATCGGCAGACGTCCCAGGAACTCCGGAATCATTCCGAATTTACGGACATCCTCCACTGTCACTTTACAGAGAAGATTTTCTTCCTTGTCGTATTTATCTTTCAGATCTGCCTTAAAGCCGATGGACGCCTCCTTGTTTAAGCGCTCCTTGATAACCTCTTCCAGTTCCGGAAAGGCACCGCCACAGATAAACAGAATATTCTTCGTATCTACCGTGGTCATCGGAACCATCGCATTTTTGCTGCTTGCTCCAACCGGAACTTCAATCTCTGCGCCTTCGAGAAGCTTTAACATTCCCTGCTGCACCGACTCTCCGCTTACATCCCGCTGATTGGCATTGCGCTTCTTTGCAATCTTGTCGATCTCATCAATGAAAATAATACCGTGCTCTGCACGCTCCACATCATTGTCAGCTGCAGCCAGAAGTTTGCTGACTACGCTCTCGATATCATCACCGATATATCCGGCTTCGGTCAGAGAGGTCGCATCTGTGATTGCCAGCGGCACATCCAAAAGCCGTGCCAGTGTCTTTACCAGATACGTCTTTCCCGATCCGGTCGGTCCGATCATGAGCATATTGGACTTTTCGATTTCCACGCCGTCATTGGTGTCTTCCATCACACGTTTATAGTGATTGTAAACGGCAACAGACATCACTTTTTTGGCATGTTCCTGTCCGACAACATACTCATCCAGACGCGCCTTGATTTTGTGCGGTGCCGGAATGGAATGAATATCCAGTTCCGGTTTCGGCTGCTCATCCTTTGGTTTCTTTTTCTTTAACTTCTGTTTGTTCGGAACCGCATTCTGTAGATCCGCCAGATTGATCATACTGATATTCGGCATTTTTCCCATGTTCATATTCATGAAATCGCCCATGTTAAAGGTGCCGTTGTTCATGGTATCAAATGTTTTCTGCATACAGTCCTGACAAATGCAGATATCATTCTGGATATGTATCATCTTTCCCGCAACACTCTCCGGTCTGCGGCAGATGTAACAGACATCCTCATATTCACTTGTATTGTTTGTATCGGATGTCGTGGTATTTTCTTTATTATTCTGGTCTTCCGCCATCGTATAAACTCCTTTTTTACATATAACATTGCCGCCGCAGTAAGCGACGGCAAAATTATTATACGATATTCAGCCTGTAAAGACAAGTTTTCCCCTGTTTTTTCATTTTTCTTTAAGATTTAAAGCAGTTCCTTTAAGATTTTATTTACGATTCCCGGATTTGCCTTGCCTTTGGTTGCTTTCATCGTCTGTCCGACCAAAAATCCGATTGCTTTCTCTTTTCCGTTGTGGTAATCCTCCACCGACTGCGGATTGTCTTTGACAATCTGCTCTATCGTTGCGCGAAGTGCATCCTCATCGTTATCACTCTTTAAGCCATGTTCTTCCACATAACGCTCCGGATCAATGTCCTCATCAAAGACTTTTTCAAATACTTCCTTGGCAACGGAATTATTGATCGTTCCTGCCTCTGTCAATTCGATAATTTTTGCCAGATGCTCTGGTGAAAAACGGAGATCTTCGGCATCCATTTCCCGGTCCTTTAACAGACGCATCGTTTCTCCCATGAGCCAGTTGGATACTTTCTTTGGTTTATTGCAAATCGCAGAAGTCGCCTCGAAGAGATCTGCCAGCTTTTTCTCCGATGTAAGAATCTGTGCATCATACTCCGGCAGACCAAACTCTGCAATATAACGTGCCAGTTTTTCATCATGAAGTTCCGGCTGATTGTCCCGGATCTGCTGCAGCCATTCGTCACTGACAACGATCGGTACCAGATCCGGCTCTGGGAAATAACGGTAATCCTGTGCATCCTCTTTGGAACGCATCGCATAGGAATATCCCTGATCATCGTTCCAGCGGCGGGTCTCCTGTACCACCTTTTCCCCGGATTCAATCAGATCAATCTGGCGGGCTGTCTCGGCTTCAATGGCATGTGCGATTGCCTTAAACGAACCGATATTTTTCATCTCGGTACGGGTACCAAACTTTTTGGTGCCCTTTTCACGAACTGATAAATTGACATCCGCACGCATGGAACCCTCCTGCATCTTGCAGTCACTGGCACCCAGGTACTGGATCGTCATACGCAGTTTCTCCAGATATGCAATGACTTCCTCTGCGGAGCGCATATCCGGCTCGGACACGATCTCGATCAGCGGTACACCGGAACGGTTGTAATCCACCAGAGATACCCCTT
>ERZ779875.1143-NODE-1143-length-18715-cov-4.837245_pt1 | contig 18715 bp, 19 predicted proteins | sample MGYA00511246_ERZ779875 | MGnify/ENA primary metagenome ERZ779875 (study PRJEB29588, sample SAMEA2155093) | human gut metagenome | biome: human gut; feature: human-associated habitat; material: faeces | place: Denmark | collected 2008/2010 ... | reverse complement strand
TTAAGAAAACTACACAAGGCGTAGCGAAGCCCTCCAGAAGTTGCAGCTTCTGGAGGGCTTCTTGTCCGTTATCGGTGGACCAGACCTTTGGGCCGGGTGCTGCGGAGTCAACTATCTCCATCCAGCCACTTGCAGATGTAGTATGAAACTACTCCTGCCAGTACGGAGATAGCAAAGGCGGTTAAGTACGACAAGGCGTTCACCTCCTTCCGCTGGAAGGAGTCGCAGCGAGAGAATTATATCAAAAATAGGCGAGAAATTAAAGGCTGAAGCGAAAATATAGAAAAAGCAACTGTCTGTTGCCTAGATGTAAAGTGGGTGTGGTTTCACTTTTTTAATTACAGATCTAAAATATAAACACAAAGGCCAAGGTACAATTTGGCTTTTTGGAAACGATTGAAGACACACAGGACGAAAAAACGAAAGGATGATAATTTTTATGAAGAAAAAAATGAACTGGGTTATGGCCGTAGCTTGTGCTGCAGTTGTTACAGTAAGTTGCATTATTCCTGCAGCGGCGGCAGTTACGCCAAATGAAGCTGCGAGTGAAGGACCTATGGCTGCAGTATCGGTCGGGTATGACGGTTTTGTATCGTGTGTCGATGCCGTAGACGAAACAAATGATTCTGAGGGAATTGTAATCGAAGGAGAAGTTGGCGACAAATTTGTTGTAGGTGATTTGATTTTTGAAATTGTTTCAGCAGAAGAAGCAGAGCGAGCAATTTCAGGACCGCAGACACGCGCAAGTACTAAGCGCTGGGACATTGAACTCGAAGGGGACACAATTAACGAGAGTTTCGAGGTAACGAAAGATTATCCATATGCAAAAGTGTGGATTAAAAATGATGGAACAAAGTCCATTCAATTCACAATTACAAAGACCTCTCCGACGGGGAGTGTTGTAGAGGGAAGCGATGTGACTATTGCTGCGGGTACTTCGACGAACGTATATAGTACGAGAAAATGGAGCGCTGCAACATACTATGCTAATTTCACAAGCGGAAAAGCTGATATGGTAGGGAGCGCAGCGTGCAGAGTAGCTTCTACGCTTAAGGAGTTGGACCTTTAATAGCAACTATATAACGGTAATATATCTTAATAATTTAGAAGCAACTTAATAAAAAAGGACGACGTCTGTCGTCCTTTTTTTTATTGACAAAGTCAATAATTTATATACTATAAATACAGTATATAACGTAAAGGAGAGACTGCAATGAAAGTTATCGCAATAGCAAATCAAAAAGGCGGCGTGGCGAAGACGACCACGACGCACAATTTGGGTGCTGCGCTGGCTGCTGCGGGCAAGAACGTGCTGCTGATCGATCTGGACAGTCAGGCCAGCTTGACGATCAGCGTCGGCATGGAGCCGCTGGAGGTTCCGAAGACGATTGTAGACGTTCTAAAGAAGGACGGCGCACCGATCCGCGAGTGCGTACAGAAAATCAATGACCGGCTGCACATAGTGACGTCGATTATTGACCTGGCTCCGATGGAGATGGAGATGCTTTCGCGGGCGAGCCGGGAAAAGATCCTCGACCGGGCGCTGAAGCCGATCAAGGACAGCTATGATTACGTCCTGATCGATTGCCCGCCGCAGCTCTCGATTCTCACAATCAATGCGCTTTCCTGCGCGGACGGCGTTTTGATCCCTGTCAAGACGGACTACCTGGCATACCGTGGACTGACGCAGCTGCAGGACAGCATCCGGGAGATCCAGGAGCTGATTAACCCGGATCTGAAGGTGCTGGGCGTGATTGCGACACTCTACGATGCACGGGTATCGGACGATAAAGATATTCTTGCGCTGCTGAAGGAAGAATATAATCTCGTCGGCGTCGTGAAGCGGCTGGCAGTGGCGAAGAAGGGAATTTATGATGGGCTGGCGGTCGTGGAGCAGGCACCGAGCAGCGAAATTGCGAAAGAATACACGGCAATTGCGAAGATGATTATAAACGGAAATTTCGACCGGGAGGATATTGAAAATGGGTAATTTGAAAGAGCGTGAGAGCCGGCGCAAAGCGTCTGTTGTTGGCAGCATCATTGAGCGGCAGCCGGCAGAAGAAACGAAGCAGCGTAGTGTCGGCCGCGGTCGGCCGAAGGAGGATCGGGAGCTGCGGAAACGGGTGAGCTTGTCTGTGCTGCCGAGCCTGTATGAAGATATTCAGAAAATTGCCTATGTCGAAAGGCGCAGCGTCAGTGAGCTGCTTAGTGATTTGATGCTGCAGTATCGGGAGCAGCAGAAATCGGCACTTTCGGAGTATGAAAAGGTCAGAAAATGAAAGAGGCAACTCTGAGTTGCCTAGATGTAAACCACTTGTGGTTTACATCTGATGGGGTTTGAATATAGAATCAGGAGTGTAAAGCACATGACCCTTAGAGAAAAACTGATCGTATTAAGAGATAAAGCTGGAATCTCACAAATGTCGCTGGCACATCAGCTTGATGTGTCCAGGCAGGCAGTTTCCCGCTGGGAAAGTGGAGATACTACGCCGTCCATGGACAAGCTGAAGGCGTTGGCGAAGATCTACGGCGTATCATTGGATTGGCTGTGCAGTGACGTGGCTGATGAAAAACCATTCGAAGTAGCGGAGCCATCAGAAGACAATGAAACAAATAATGCTGCTACAAGTGCAGAAGATAAGAAAAAGCGAAAAATTCGATATATTGTAATTGCATTGGCGGTTGGCGTAATAACTTTAGCTTGCACATGGTTTGCAACGAGACCGAAGAACGAAGATCAGTCGGGCAAACAAATTGAAGACATGAAAAACGAAAATGTTGATATGCCGAATCAAGGCGTAAATGGGTTTGATTTTGAATGGAAGGATTGAGGGAAAATAAAATGAAAAAGATGTTGTGTTCGTTGCTGACAGTGCTGTTGCTTGTTAGCTGCTTTGCTGGAACGGTTAATGCAGCAGCACGTGCCTCTGGAAAATTTGATGTAACGGTTAAGGCAGGAGAGTTAAAGCCTGCAAGAACCGGTTTTCCGATGGCAGCGGGAGAGACGGTTACGATTAATGCGGCATATTCCCCAAGTTCAGCAGATGTCGATTTTGGATTAGTAGATAAGAACGGGAAGTTCTATTATGATGAGGGGAAGAACGGCGCTTTTAACGAGAAAATTGAAATTGCAGTAAGTGGGACATATACATTTGCGATAAGAAACAATTCGGACGTGGATATAGAAGTTACAGGATATGTAAATTATTAAAAAATACTGAGAATCTTTATTTGGAGTGGCCACTCTGAAAAGATAAAAAACAACAAAATGAAAAGGAGTTTGATGACGATGAAGAAAAGACTGTTAACCATTCTTCTGGCCCTGGCACTTGCTGTGTCGATGATTCCAACCTGCTTCGCGTACTACACTGCATCTGATACTAGACCGACACCGTCTCAGCCCTGGTACGGGATCGTAAAAGAAGAAAAGGGCTGCAATATCAGGCAGTCGAATGCGGAAGACAGCACCTACCTTGGTTCTCTCGCGCAGGGAACGTATGTTCATATTGTGGGAGTAAATTGGGACTGGTATGAAGTTCAATATACGAACAACGGAAAGACGGGTTATATCCGCTCGGACCTGCTTAGTGTAATGGGCAGCCCGCATTACTATGTTGTTGCGAATGCGAACGTCCAGTTCCGGTCTACGCCATCTACGTCTGGCTCTGTTTATGCCACGATTTTTGATGGAGAATCTTTCCCGAGAAGATTCAACTCTGGGAACTGGGTATGCGGCGTATATGCTACCAACACAGGTTATTCTCATGGCGACTATGTCGACGGAGAACTTCGTGCAGATTAACAAGTAAACGACATGGGGGCAGAGATGTCACATCTCTGCCCCACAATAGCATTAGGAGAGCCAACATGAAAAAAAGGAATGACTTCCTCAAATGCATAGGTATCGTTTTTGCGGTTTTGTTATTACTGATGCTCTGTGGGTGCAGCAAAAAACCATCGCAAAACGCTGCAATCACGTTACCAGAGCAGGAGACTTCCCATGCGGGGCAGGCGGGCGCGATTTTTGCGCCAAGCACCGAGTTTGTAAGCGCAGATGCGGCAGGCGAGTATAGATACACAAAGCTGCCAATCGAAGGCTACCGTGTTCGTTCTGTTTTTCCAGCAAGCGGAAACCTTGTTTACGTGATTGCTACCCCGTGCGATGCAAGCGGACGGTTTCTGGTTGGAGAAGACGGCGTCATTCCGACGCAGCTCATTCAATACGATCTGCAAACGCAGCAGAAAACAGATTTCTGCTACCAGCCCGCTTTGGATGGTGCGCGGGACATTGCGCTTTCCTCCGCGTCGCTCGCTCCGGACGGAAGTCTCTGGGTTCTGGTTTGCCGTTTTTGGCGGGCGGACGACGGCGAATCGCTTACCACAGATTTTACGGTAGAACGCCTGAACGCAGACGGAACGGTAGCAGAAAAGGTCTTGCTCGATGGCATGAACTTGAACGAAGAACCAGAGTTTCTGATCGGCAGTGACGGCAGTTTTCTTCTTTATACCTTCTCGAACGGGATGCTGTCCAGCTTTGACACAGCTGGTCATCTAACTGCGCAGGAGCCACTCGCGTTGCTCACCGAAAAATTTGCAGCGGACTCTGACGGACAGGTGTGGTTCATCGCAGACGCAGAAGATGGCGCGGCGCTGCAAGCCGTTGGAAGTAAAAAGCAGGTTCCGATTTCCGGTATCTCGAACGGTCTTCCTGTGCTGTGCTATGGCGCAGACGAGTCGGGAGTGCTTTATATGACGGACACCACAGCACTTTACCGCGTACTGCTTCAGACCGGTGCGGCAGAAAAAATCGCAGATCTTGCGAAGCTCAATGTCTACGGAGGACAGCCCTTCAGCCGCACGGCGAACGGCAGCTTTGTCTTTGCGGACCGCTCCTCTGACGTCCCGGCGCTCGCTGCACTTTGTCCCGGCGCGTCCGGAGGAAAGCAAAAATCCGTGCTGACGCTTGCGACGGTCAATCCCGGTGGGCAAACCATCGCGCAGGTGCGGGAGTTCAACCGGAGCAATTCTGACTATCAGGTGGAAATTCTGGACTTTTCCGCGCTGCTTGACAGCGGCAGCTACATGGATCTGTTTACCACATGGAATACTGCCATTGCTGCGGGTGATACACCGGATATGATCGATTTCTCAAACCTTCCGTGGCATAGCTTTGCAGACCGGGGGCTGCTTCTTGATCTCAACACGATTTTGCCGCAAGAGGATATTCTGCCGTGGCTATGGAAGTCCGTTTCTTACCATGGTGCTAATTACACCTTCCCCGGATGCTTCACTGTCGAAACCCTCGTTGGAAAGCAGTCAAAGCTCGGAGACCACCAGCACTGGACGGTGCAGGAGTTTCTTAATTTGGCCGACTCGTCTGATATTTCTATGTTCTCTGGCATGAGCCGCGAGCTGTTCCTTTTCTATATGGAACAGTATCTTCTCGACGCATTTCTGGATGAAGAAACGAAAACGTGCAGCTTTGACTCGGAAGAATTTCGGTCGCTGCTGGACTATGCCGCCACGCTGGACGAACCGGAGGAGCTGGGGTTTGAAGTAGAAAACTCCATGCTTCTGATCCGACGTGATCTGGCGCTGGCAGAGCCGGTCATCCTGAGCAGTGTCGGGCAGATGCACAGCACGGAAAGCTACACTGTGGGAGAGCCCCTTGCATGGCTCGGCTGGCCAGGTCCGAACGGAACGAAAGTCCGTCCGGATGCAGAGATCGCAGTCTTCAAAAATACCAATCACACAGACGGCGCGGCGTCTTTTCTGCAATTCCTGCTTTCGGATACCAGCCAGACGGTGCTTGGGCGCTTTGCGTTCCCGATGACGGTATCCGCGTTTGAAAGTAAAATCGCTGCGGCAATGGAAACTCGAAATACAAATGACCCAGACATTGCAACAGAGTTCACGGTAGACGGCACGGTTTACCCGGTCGTTCCGCTGTCCGAAGAAGATGCCGCGCGGTATGAAACGTTCTTTGAGAATATTTCAGCGCAAATCTATTATCCGTGGCAGGCAGCAGACATTCTGGAAGCAGAGTGCGGCGCACTTTGGGCTGGAGAACGGACCGCAGCAGAAACAGCTACGCAGATTCAAAAGCGTATGGAGCTGTATCTCGCAGAGAATGCGACATAACAGAAAACGTAATATTTCAGGATATATATTATTCGTCAATAGGATGCTGCGTATGCGCGAAATGTGCCTTAGCGGAAAATAATAGAATTTCAGGATGGCTGTACTTTTTGCAATGAAAAGTACAGCCATCCTGTTGTACAATGCTGTGTAGTTTCGTTGGATGAAAAAACAGTCTTGCAAAAGCATTACTGCCAGGACAATTGGAGCTGCCGGTGGTTATCGGCACAGTCTCTCAAATAGAGGTTGATCAGGGTCTGATAGGGGATGCCTTTTGCGTCGGCCAGAGACTTGAAGTAGTCGATGGTGCCGCCGTCAATGTTGATGGTGATCTGCTTTTTCAGCCGGTTCGCGTAGGGATTTTTTCTTGGGTTCAGCTCACTGATGTTATATTCATCTCTCATACTATCACCTCAAATTCCATCAAGATAAATACGTTGCTCGGTTTTGGTTGCTTGCCGTGCCGAGATAATACGGATGCAGTTTTCGTTGTCGCGGTAGCAATGGCTTACAATGCAAATTTTCTGCGATTTGATCGATCCGATAATGAGGAAGCGATCTTCTTCAATGGAGTGATCCGGATCGTCAAATAGAATGGCAAACTCGTCGTAAAAGACCTCCTTTGCTGCCTCGAAAGATAAGCCGTGCTTCTTCTTGTTGATCTCATTCTTGTTGGGGTCCCACTCAAATCTTAGTGTGTCCATAATTATATTATACATACCAGATAATTATTGTCAAGGAAACCAAACGGAGATACAAAACCTGCGCGATTGGTTGTATAAGCAGCGGCATATCGGAATTTTTTCGATGGCGCGGCGAATACTCGATGCAGCGCATTGATCGGTGGCGACAACGGACAGCAGACAGGAAAGGCGGTTCGTTGTCGCCACCGATCAGGGGAGGCGTCCGCAGACGCCTGGGGGTTACCCCGCCCGGTGCTGCTGCGCCGGGGAACTTTGGGCATCTTGGATGCCTAATAACGGTTTACCCGTTTGCGCAATGGCGTGAACGGGTAAACCGTTATATCTGTATATACTCGGTTTATGTTGACTTTATCAGCATAGTATGGTAAGATGGGCTTGAACGGAAAAGGTCGGTAAATTAGAACTGGCTGGGAGGGAAAACAAATGACAATTAAGGACTATATGCGAAAGGTTGAATCAGCAAAAATGACGCCGAAAGATTCGGCTGGGGCCAGTTTCACCGATGCGATGATGGAAACAACCGAAATCTGGAGTAACGATGCTTGCGTGGGCTATTTTCTCCGGGCGGCACAGATCGTCGGTCTGGATCAGGCAGACACTAAAAAGGTCGTGGAAGCGTTCAATACGGCTTTTGATGGAACTTCCGTTGATGAGGCAGCGGATATTTACTGCAAATACTGAGCGGCGGGAAAGGCTCAGTGAATTTTACAGAAAACTCGTCTGGGCGAGTATAAATAGTAATTAGGCCTAGAGCGTCCCGGCAGCTGCCGGGGGTTTAGCAGTTTTTATTTTAGAGCCGCTAAAAAGGTATGATGCACCTTTGTGATGTGTGGGCTTGCCGTAGTAACCTTTGTGAATTGGAAAGCACATCATGGACCCTGTTGCGAGTAATCTTTGTGAAAGCACAGGTAAGCAGAACGCATCTGTTCACCATCCACCTAATGAACGTTGCCAGTGTACTGTAGAAAGCACTGGAGAGCTGATCCCTCGGAAAAGGATTCGACAGAACCTCAACTGCCGTAGACGCTAATAAATAGGCTGCACACATAAGCAAGAAAAAAGTGTAGAAGAGAAATCTTCAAAACAGTCACACATAAGACTTAAAAAAGTGTACTTTGCTGATCGTCGAGGTTTCTTCGGAAACTGACGTGAAGCGGCTTAGCTTGAACGATGATATAATGTAAATAATTGATATAATTGAAATAAAGTATATACGATATATAACTTATGTAAGTTATATATCGTAGTGAAAAGGGGGCTACCATTTGGGGCGAAAAAACAAATCATACTCGAAGGATCTGCACCAGCAGGCATATGAAAAATTGACATCTATGCTGGCGCTGGGCGAAAGCAAGCGCGAGGCAGTTTTGAATGGGACAGCCGATGATAAGATCTTCTCGGTCAACACATACAAGACCTACTGGAAGCACATAAAGTACTTCTTGAAGTATGTCAAGGAAAAATACCCGGAATGTACGACGCTGAAGAAAGCAAAAAGGTATGTCAACGAGTGGCTGCAGGTGCGAGTTGACCAGGATCTATCTGCATGGACGATTCAGGCCGAGGCGAAAGCCTTGGGGAAGTTGTATGGCATAAAACCAGACGATGAAGACTACTTCAAGCCGCCGAAGCGGAACCGATCAGAAATCAAACGGAGCAGGGGAGACGCCAAGCGGGATCGGCATTTCTCGGAAGCTAACAACGATGAGCTGATAAAATTCTGCCGGGGAACCGGGCTGCGGCGCAGTGAGCTGGCAGATCTGAAGGGAACGGATCTGGTGACACGGGAACAGATCGAAGCGCAGATCACGGCGCTAGAACAGATCCCAGAGCAGCAGCGGACGCCGGGTGACACGAAGCGGCTTCAGATGCTGCAGGACACGCGAATGTTTGAAGGCGAGTATTTCATCCATGTGCGGAACGGAAAAGGCGGTAGGGAGCGCGTAAGCCCCATTATAGGGAAAAATCAGACGCAGATCATCGACCGGATGAAGAACACGTCCCCCGATGAAAAGGTCTGGCAGTTTATTCACCAATGCGCGGACATTCATAGTTACCGATCAGATTACGCAGTTGCTATCTACAAAGCTCATGCAAGAAAAATCAGCGAAATTCCATTTGACCGAGTGAATAAGGGAACCGGAAAAAGATATCAGAGCGACGTCTACACTTGCCGCAAGGATGAAGCGGGCAAGAAGCTGGACAAGGCTGCCATGCTGATCTGCAGCAAGGCACTGGGGCATAACAGAATTAGCGTAGTCGCGGACAATTATATCCGTGGCCTTTGATGGGAGGCGAATGAGGTATCGAGTATGTAAAAAGACAGTGGACGGGCGGATATAAATCCGTGGACAGTCTGGACGATCAGGAGTGTTCCCATGTGATTCAAACAAAGCAGGAATATGAGACGCTTTTAGATCAGCGAGATAGAGCCAGGCGCGAAAAAGAGGAAGCAGAAAGAGCCGCTGCGCGGGAGATATCCAGAGTAAAACAGGAGGCGGCACACGAGGCCGACAGAGCCGCACAGAGGGCGCAAGCGCAGATAGACGACCTTTCACAGCAGGTGGAGCGGAAAACGGCTGAAATCGCCGACCAGCGCGCCCTCAACGCGAACCTTCTCAGAATTTCGCGGGAAAGAGCAAATGCGGATAGAGGGCTGCGACCGAAAAAGGTACATACAGGGTATGTTGTCGTGATGTCCTCCGAAAAAGAAATACGGTACAAAAACGGCAGGAATAAGCTGCTGACGGCAAAGGTCTGGGAGACAGTACTTCAGAGCCCTTACTCGGTAGATTTTACAGAGAACCAGGCAAGGCAGCTGATTGAGGAAGATCTTCTGGCCAGAAAAAATGGCTTGCTTGCCGACGTGGGTATTACGATGATTTGCAGCGGGAGCAGCTATGAGAATTTAATCGAAACGGAAAACTGGAAAGAGATCAAAGCAGCGCACAATACGCTATTCTCACGGCAGCTTCGGGCAAACTATAGAGTTGGCTATTGGGAATATATCATTCAGCACACAAAACCGCTTGGAATCGTCCCCGCAGATATGCGGGCTGGAACGAAAAATGGATAGCAAAATAGCCTGTCTGCAACCCTTGAAATCGCGTTTTGGACAGGCTATAATAACGGTCAAAAAATAGGGAAAAAGCTATTGATAATCTAAGCCCCCGTATAGGGGTCTAAGGCTAGAACAGGGGCTGGATTTTTGTTGCGAAAAAATAAAAAATTTCTCTTTTTAGGAAGCGAGCAGGGGTCAGCAGTTTGTAGCGATTTGCTGGGTGCTGGATCGGGGGGCGCAGCCCATCCGATAGCAGGGTAGGATTTGTCCACGGTCTTTTCCAAGGTCGTCCATCAGGATTCTCCACGCCTTTATGGTGTGGGGAATCCTGTGGGCGTACCGGCAGGCGTAAGCCTGTGGGAAAGGCGGTGGGCAAATCCGGATGGTTTGGAATCCCCGCCGCAGCGGATTTTTCTTTTTGCTTCTTTTTCTTTTTTGGATTGGAGGTGTTTTTATGACGATGGATCAGCAAGCAGCTCTGGAGCGTCAGCGGGCGCTTTACAGGGAGAAGAACGCCCATCTCCGGCAGTATCTGGAGCCGGTAGATCCATTTGAGTTTTATCGAGAGATCTTTCCTGAAGGCTCATTTGAGCGAAAAGGCCATTATGAAGATGCCAAAGGAAACGCTATTGCGTTGACTGTTCCTAAAAAGCAAAATAGCCGTGAAAATGGTGTAGCATTAGAGATTGAGGGCGACGGTAGAGCTCGGAGACATTTGATTACAGATGAACTGCAGGAGTTGGGGGAGATCCAGGACACAGATTTTACAATTATGTCCCCTATTTCATATTTTGGTAGGCAGCGTAGCGGGAAGAATGCCAGGTATCTTTATGCCATCGTTTTCGATTTGGATGGTGTCGGTATGCCGCAGCTTCGTGATACGCTGCACCAGATGAATAAGGATATTATTCCCAAAGCTACCTTTATCGTAAACAGCGGGACAGGCCTGCATCTGTATTATGTGTTGACTGAGCCGGTTCCTATGTACCCGCAGAATCAAAAAACATTGAAGGAACTGAAGTATGCTCTTACCAGGCAGATTTGGAATAGATTTACTTCGTCTATTCGGGAGCCGCAGATGCAGGGAATTTTACAGGGATTTCGTGTGGTTGGTTCTGGATCTAAGTTAGGACGTGATTATCCTGTGGTAGCGTTTCGGTTTGGTGATGCGGTGGAGCTGGAGAAGCTGCTTGACTATATCCCAGACAGTAATGGGGAACAGCAGCGTATACAGGCACTCATGAGAAAGAGCCGCTTGTCGCTGGCCGAGGCGAAGGCGAAGTACCCTGACTGGTATGAACGCAGGATTGTGAAGAAGGAGCGCCGGGGCCGTTGGACGGTGAAGCGGGATCTCTATGATTGGTGGCTGCATCGCATTTCGGATGAAATCAAGGTAGGACATCGCTTTTACGGCATTATGACTTTAGCCATCTATGCAAAGAAGTGTGACATAGACGAGGAGGAATTGCGGGAGGACGCCTTTGGTTTGCTTCAGCGATACGATGATATGAGTGTTGAGGACATTAACCGTTTTACAAAAGATGATGTTGTGTGCGCCCTGGAGATGTTTAACGAGGATTATGTGACGTTTCCAAGAGATGATATTGCAAAGATTTCCGGGCTTTCAATGCCAGTAAACAAAAGAAACTGGAGAAAGCGAGCAGATCATGTAAAGTTGATGAATTTTGTACGTGATGAAATAAATGGAAATAAAGACTGGAGAAACAAAAATGGTCAACCGAGCAAACGTGGGATAATTTTTGAGTATATGCGTTCTCACCCGGATGTAAAAAAGAAGACAGAGATTGCCAGAGACCTTCAGATTGACCGTGGAACAGTGGCAAAATATTATGATGGGATAATGCAAGATCTGCAGCAAGGGCCGAGGGATAAACGGTACAGTTGACAATACTTACAATGTATGTATAATATAATTATGGAAACGCTAAAATTTGAATGGGACCCAAATAAAAACGAAACTAACAAAAAGAAGCATGGCTTATCCTTCGAAACGGCAAAGGAGGTTTTTTACGACGAGTTCGCCATTCTGTTTGATGATCCGGATCACTCTGATGATGAAGAGAGATTTCTTATTATCGGTGAAACCAAGGCAGAACAAATTTGTATCGTGAGCCATTGCTACCGTGACCATGAAAATGTTATTCGTATTATTTCGGCAAGAAGAGCAACCAGAACTGAGCAGAGGACTTACCTTGATGGAATTTGAGGTGATTTTATGAGAGATGAATATAATATCAGGGAACTGAACCCGAGAAAAAATCCCTATGCAAGTCGCTTGAAAAAGCAGATCACTATTAACATTGATGGCAGCACAATAGATTATTTTAAGTCTATGGCGGCAGCAGATGGAATCCCGTATCAGACCCTTATCAATCTCTATTTGAGGGATTGTGCGGACAATCGCAGAAAAATTCAAATGTCTTGGCAGTAATGAAAAAGCGGAAGAACAACGTGTTCTTCCGCTTTTCTATATTGCTATATATCTATAAATGTAGTAAACTACAAATATAGTTATCTACAAAAATATGAAACTATAAAAATAGGAGCGTGAGTACATGATTATTGCAGTAGCAAATCAAAAGGGCGGTGTCGGCAAAACAACCACGTCCCAGGCATTGGCTGCAGGACTGGCAGCGAAGGGGTACAGGGTTCTGGGGATTGACCTCGATCCGCAGGGAAATTTCTCTACGGCCTGCGGAGCAGAGAACTATAATGTCCAGACGATCTATGAGGTTATGAAGCGGGCGGCCAGCATCCAGGACGCCATTCAGCACACGAAGGGCGGCTATGACGTTGTACCGGCCAATATTATGCTGGCCGGAGCCGAGCAGGAACTCTCCCAGACCGGCAAGGAACACCGGCTGAAGGAGGCCGTGGCGCCGGTGGCTGGTGACTATGATTTTATCGTGATTGACACACCGCCTTCTCTGGGTGTGCTGACGGTGAACGCCTTCACCTGTGCCACCGATATTCTGATTCCGACAACGGCGGGAATTTTTGCGACCGCCGGGATCTCCCAGCTCAACGAGACCGTCACCAGCGTTCAGAAGTATTGCAATCCGGCTGTAAAAGTGAGAGGAATTTTGTTTACAAGATTTAATCCGCGGGCAAATATCAGCCGGCAGATGAAGGAACTGGCGGAGCAGCTTGGCGAATACATTTCTGCGCCGATCTACAAAACATATATTCGATCTGCTGTAGTGGTGGAGGAGGCCCAGGCGAACAGCCAGGACATTTTTGACTATGCCAACAAGTCTACGGTGGCAGAAGACTATAAAGCATTTATTGACGAATTTTTGAAAGGGGTAAATGAATAATGGCAGAGAAAGCAAAGTTTGATCGAGAGGCTGCGTTTAAATCTATCATCGGAGCAGGACGCCAGAGCGAGAATGCTGTTGCTGCTGAAGAAAAAAATGGAAAGAAAAATAGTGACCGGGTGCAGCGGGCCTATTATCTGGATCGGGATATTGATAAAGCGCTGCGTAGGATGGCGCTGGAGGAAGGAAAGAATCTGACTGAGTCTATTAATGATGCTTTGCGTAAAGGACTTGTGGAGTATCTTTGATAGAATTTGTGTGAAAAAATGCGGAAGGCAAGCAATATTTGCCTAAATGTAAACCGTGTGCGGTTTACATTTGATGGGCATTTGTTTAATTTGGAGGTAAAAGAGTGGAACTGTCTCAAAAGCTAAAAGAATTAAGGAAGAAGCAGGGACTAACACAGTTAGAACTGGCCGAAAGGCTGTTTGTGTCCAGGCAGGCCATATCTGGATGGGAAGCAGGAACGTCGAGGCCATCGACAGAGAACCTGCAGAGCCTGAGCCGGTTATTTAATATCCCGCTGGAAACGCTGCTGGATGACACGGCAGAGGCGGAGCCTGCGGCGGCGCCAGAGAAGCTTCCGGCAGAGGAGCAGGCAAAAGAAGAGGGCAAGGGACAGGGACTGGGAAAGGATAGAAGATACAAGGCCATAGTCATGGTGATTGTGCTCTTGGCAATCTTGCTCACCACAGCGGTATTGGCACACAGGAGAACGGCCCAAGAAAAAACGGGTGTCATGACTTTTAGCGAAATGGAATGCGAAGACATTGATCTTGCTGGGGCCAAATCTGTGCCGATAGAGGGCTTTGGCAAAGGGAGGTGAAAGAAATGCGCAGACTTTTGTGTATGGTACTGACCGGAGCGGTGATGATTGGATGCCTGTGTACCGGCACCGGCGCTGTTGACGAATCAAATGTCGTTTCATATTCCTTTGAAACGACGGGAACGGCCATCATACGGGCAACAGGAAACTTAGACTGGACTATAGAGGCAAATGGCACGGTGTTAGCGGATACAAGTTTCACAATGTCGGCTGGTGAAACGGTACGGATTCGCGCGAACTATTCTCCGGAAAATGCCAGCTTGGACTTCGGATTAGTTGACTCAAATGAGAAGTTTCACTATATCAATGTGACAACAGGCAGCATTGACAAGACGATTGAGATTCCGGAAAACGGGAGCTATACACTGGTGATTAGAAACAATTTAAGCAAATCGGTCAAGGTGACTGGGATCGTGACATATTAAGGGGAGGCAAGGGAGCGGCAAAATTAACTGGTAACACGTACTATTTCAAGAGACTTGAAAGGAGTAAAAACATGAAAAAGCGGGTTTTAAGTTTGATGTTAGCCACCGTGATGTGCATGGCACTTGCTGTAACAGCAAACGCTGTTGAATATGATTCCTCCATCTCGAGATATTACGGGACTGGAAACTGCTCATATACGGCGTATTCTGCCTTGTATGCTGATGGTGGTAGCCGGTATCGGGCAGCTACTTGGGTTGAGACCATGAACGGCGGGAATGTAGCTGCTGGAAACATGGGAGCAAATGGGCGTCTTTACAGTGCTTCTGGAACCCTTTTGAAGGACACTGGTATGATGTATAATACTTCAAGCTACTATTTCCAGGTGGCATCCATAAGCACCGCCAAGTCTTCTCCGTCTGGAGCATATAGTTGGGGAGAAGTTGATCTTTATAACGGAGATCATTTCGTTTCGGATACGCTGAATAAGACAGAAATCGTCGGAGCGGCCAGAGCCCTTGCGTATCAACTCGATGATGGGAACTATCCCGTAAGCGATAAAGGCAAGACGTATGGATCTGCGCTTCTTTCTGAAATCGTTGGGCATGAGCCAGATCTAATTTCGGCGGTTGGCACTGATGGTCAGGTAGGCTATGTAAAATATGAAGATGTAAAAAAGCCGGAGATCAAGAATCCGAGTGAGGCAGTGTCCTATATGCAGGATCGGCTGGAGACATATACGGTGCCGCTGTATGATCTTCAGGAAGAGGTTATTGGCGAGTTCGAAATTGGGTGCGCGATGGATGTAACCGGATATAGCTTGGAAGAAGCCAAAGAAATGGTGAATCTTGGTGAAAGAGCAGGATCCGTGTTGTCTGTTGAGCAGACGTCGCTTATTAACGGAAATTTCCCTAAGAATGTTCGTGGCGAAACTTATGGAACTGCTTTGATGGCAGAGGTAGTAGGGGAAATGCCGGATTTACAGGCTGCGATTGGGACGAATGACCAGGAGGGATATGTCCGAACCAGTGATTTGAGTCACCCCAAATTTGAAACACCGCAGGACGCTCTTGAATGGCAGAAAACTCAGCCCGATTCCTATTACATCCCCTTATATGATTTTCAGGGAAATGAGATTGGTTCTTTCCTTAGAGAGCGTAATAATTTGACGATTGCAGAAATGGAAGCGATGAAAGGTTAATCTAAGGATCAATATTCGTAGAGAAGGAGAAGTCGAGATAGCTATATAGTTATCTCGGCTTCTTTTTTCACTAACGGTTTACCCGTTTGTGCCCTTTAGGAGCATGAACGGGTAAACCGTTATGCGGTTAATTTTGTGGTTATGTTGACAACCTCCGCAACGTATGGTAAGATGTTCTTGGATAGGAAAGGCTGCGGTAGACGCTGGATCGAAGCCTTGAAAGAAAGGGGGTATGGATGGCGGCTGCGAGTGGTGTGTGATTGGCAGTAGAAGTGAAGAACGAAGCTCGTCTGGGCGAGGGTAAATAGTAATTAGGCCCAGAGCGTCTTGGCTGGCAGATCTGCCGGTCGGGGGTTTAGCAATTTGCTAATCAGAAGCCACTTCAGGTACGATACACCTGTGTGATGCGTGGGCTTGCCGTAGTAACCTTTGTGAACTGGAAAGCGCATCATGGACCCGGTATTAGTAATCCTTTTGAACGTGCCGGTAAATAAAACGTATCTGTTCCTATCCACTTTCTGATAGTAGCCGGAATACTGTAGATCTTCCGGAGAGCTGCTTCCTCTACAAAGAAGCCGACAGAATCTGAACTGCCGTAGATCTCAATAAAACAGAGCTGCACACATAAGCAGATTAAAAAAAGTGTAGGGAGCAATCCCAAACCCGTCATACATAAGACGTTAAAAAGTGTATTTTGCCGATTGTCGAGTCTCCGAATGGAGCTGGCATGAGGCGGCTTAGCTTGAACGAGAAATGTAGAAGTCTATAAAACTAAGAAAATAGTTATGTAGTTTTATAGAAATATAGATTTATACAAAAATAGATGCACGAAAGGAAGTCGGAATGGGGCGTAGAAATAAAGCGTACTTCAAGGATCTGCACCAGCAAGCCTATGACCGGCTTACCGGGATGCAGGCCTTTGGCGAGAGCAAAAAAGAAGCGGTAGCCAATGGCACAGAGAAAGATAAAATATTTGCGTTCAACACCTATAAGAGCTACTGGAAACATACCAAATATTTTATCAAGTACATCAAGGAGAAGCATCCGGAGTGTACCACGCTGAAGAGTGCAAAGAAGTATGCCAATGAGTGGCTTCAGACCAGAGTGGATCAGGGGCTTTCAGCGTGGACGGTGCAGCTTGAAGCGAAAGCGCTGGGAAAGCTATACGGGATTTCCCCGGATGACGAGAATTACTTTAATCCGCCCAAGCGAAAACGTGAGGAGATTAAACGGAGCCGGGGGGACCGGGTGCGGGACAAGCACTTCTCCAAGACGAACAATGATGAACTGATAAAATTTTGCAGAGGGACCGGGCTGCGGCGAAAGGAGCTGCAGGAGCTGCGGGGGAAGGATCTGGTGCCCAGGGCGCAAATTGAGGCGGAGATCTCCGAACTGCAGAAAATCCCGGAGGAGCAGCGAGCACCGAGTGTCACAAAGCGCCTTGAAATGCTCCAGGACGCACGTTTGTTCCCGGAGGAGTGGTTTATCCATGTCCGCAACGGAAAGGGCGGACGGGAGCGTTTAAGCCCGATTATAGGCAAAAATGCGGGGCAGATCATTGAACGGATAACTGATACACCGCCAGAGGAGAAGGTGTGGCAGCACGTCCATAATTGCGCCGACATCCACGGTTATCGTGCGGAGTATGCCACGGCGATCTACAAGGCTCATGCCAGGGCAATCGAAGAGATTCCCTATGACCGGGTAAACCGTGGCACCGGGCGGCGTTATCAAAGCGAGGTTTATACTTGCCGAAAAGATGAAGCGGGGAAGAAGCTGGACAAGGCTGCTATGCTGATCTGCAGCAAGGCGCTGGGGCATAACCGAATCAGCGTCGTAGCGGATAACTATATTCGGGGCCTGTAAGGAGGTGCGCCGCCGTGAGCGAGTTTGTAAAGAAAACGATAGTGGGTTATAAAGATGTTCCTGGCGGCAGCTCGGACCCAGATTGTACCCACGTGATTCTGACGCTGAACGAGTATAAAAAGATTGTCCGGGAGAGGGACGAGGCAATCCGAACGGTCGGCATTGAACGTCAGAATGCTGACCGTCAAATGAACGAAGAAAAAAAGAATGCTGCATACCAAATCAGGCAAGTGAGAGATCAGGCGGTCAAGGAAATCGCAGAAATGCAGGGAGCATTGGCGCAGGCCCAGAAGGATGCAGCATATCAACGGCACCTAAATGAAAACCTGCTGCGGATCTCTCGGGAAAGAGCTAATGCGGATCGAGGACTAAAACCGAAAAAAGAGCATACCGGATATGTTGTGATGAATATGCAGGAAAAGAAATTGCAGAGAAAGAACAGTCGGGGCTATTACACAATCACATTATGGGAAACGGTGCTGCAGAGTCCCTATTCTGTAGATTTCACTGAAGAACAGGCCAGATATCAGATTCATGAAGATCTAATGCAGCATGAAGATGGAAAAGAGTGGGCGTTAAGCAGAATTGGAATTTGTGAGAAGCCAGATCCGAAGTTCTGTGACCCATTTGAATATAATGAAATAATGGAAAATGAAAATGTTCTTGTTCGGTATCAGCTGCGTGCAAACTATCAGGCACGGCGAGGGGAGAAGACCGGCTTTTGGGACATCATATTGGTGCATCAGAAGCCGATACCACAGGTTCCGAAAGATATGAGGCCATGAGAAAAAGCCGCTGTATCAAACAGCGGCTTTTCAAATTCGACAGAGTGTGCTAAAATGCCAATGTTGCCCAACTCCGGCCCAGTAATGGGAAGGAGGTGAATGCTATGCTGGAGTCATTTTGCAATCTCTTAATCGGCATCGGAGCAAGTGTAATTGGCACTTACATTTGTAAATGGCTTGATGACCGAAACAAGGGCAACTAAGCATGAAAGAAAGCCGGGAAGGTGGCACCCTTCCCGGCTTTCGCTATGCTGGAATTTTGCTAATCTCTTAGGCTATGGCTATTATACCACGCCTATCGTAGTTTATGCAAGCGGTGAGTAGAATATTATTTGTAAAAATAGCCTGTCTGAAGGGCTTGTATTTTTTTCTC
>ERZ779875.1141-NODE-1141-length-18725-cov-7.830477_pt1 | contig 18725 bp, 20 predicted proteins | sample MGYA00511246_ERZ779875 | MGnify/ENA primary metagenome ERZ779875 (study PRJEB29588, sample SAMEA2155093) | human gut metagenome | biome: human gut; feature: human-associated habitat; material: faeces | place: Denmark | collected 2008/2010 ... | reverse complement strand
AACAACTTGCCACATGGGCTGCAATCCGTTACAGTTCCGACCACATTCTCGATTATATAGAACTCAGCGATTCCTGTTCGATATTCGAAGTTTCCGTTCCGTCGGCATGGGTGGGAAAATCGGTTGTGGAAATCGATATCCGCAGGAAATATAACGTAAATATCATCGCAACGAAGAAAAACGGAAAAATCAACGCCGTCGTTACCGCCGATACCGTTCTTTCCGGAGACGAAACTCTTCTGGTCCTCGGGGAATATAAGGCGATGAGGAAATGCTTCGATATCTAACAGCCGTAAAAGAAGGTGACTTTTATGGGAGACGTAATACTTATTATTGCGGTGGCGGCGGCTATGGTTTTCGGCTTTTTTATTATGAAAAGGCTCGACGTCTTCTTGGAAGAAAACAGAAAAGTAATTGAAAGAGAACGAGAAGGAAAGCGCGACCCGCTTGAATTTCTCGAAGCGGGAAACTATGAAAAAATGATTTCCGAAATCGAAAATTTCAAAAAAAACCATAAAAAAGCCGCAATTATAATCTTTGACGTAGAAAATCGGGAATTGACCGATGCATTAAACGAATACAAAAGCCGTATCGGGTAGATTTTATTCAAAAAGTATGATATAATACAAGAAAAAAGAAGGAGATACGGGTTAGCCGAATGGGTAAACAGTATACAAACGACAAAGAACACATACTGGTTTGTTTGTCTTCCGCGCCTTCAAACGTAAAAATCATTCAGACTGCGGCAGCAATGGCAAAGGCGTTCAACGCGTCTTTTTCTGCGTTATACGTTAAAACCCCCTCGTCTGAATCTATGACGACGGAGGACTCGGAACGGTTGCTTGCAAATATCCGTTTTGCCGAAACGAACGGCGCGTCGATAGTTACCGTATGCGGGAACGACGTCGCTTTTCAAATCGCAGAATACGCGCGTCTTTCCGGCGTTACGAAAATAGTAATCGGCAGAACCGTTATCGGTAAGCGAAAATTTATAGGCAAGCCGACTTTAACGGAAAAACTGATATCGCTCGCTCCCGACGTCGATATACATATCATTCCCGACAGCGACGCCGTTATGGCAAAGGGAAAGAAAAGGCTTTTTGAAAAACCGCGTTTTGTAAAAACACTCAAAGAATTGACGATTTCAACGGTTTTGCTGTTGCTTTCGACTTTACTCGGTTATCTTTTTTCAAGTCTCGGTTTTACCGAAGCGAATATCGTTACGATTTATATGCTCGGCGTTCTGATTACCGCTATACTGACAAGAAGCAAAATTTGTTGGGTTCTTTCGTCCGTTGCGAGCGTTCTGGTTTTTAATTTCCTTTTTACCGAGCCGAGGTTTTCGTTTCTGGCGTACGGAAGCGGCTACCTCGTCACTTTCTTAATTATGCTTGCGGCGTCCCTTATCATAGGAGGAACAACCGAAAAACTGAAAACTCGGGAACGTCAGGCGACTCAAACGGCATACAGAACGAAAATTCTGTTCGACGCGAATCAGTTGATTCAAAAAGCGTCCGACGAGGCGGAAATATTTCGGGTTACGGCAAATCAATTAGAAAAACTGTTAAATCGGAACGTAATCGTATTTAATGAAAAGGCGCAGAAAGTATACGCTTCTCAGACTGAAAACGTCGGAGCCGATATATTATCTCCCGATTGCGAGAAAATCGCTTGGCAAGTAACGAAAAACAACGTAAAAGAGGGAAAGGGAACGGACTTTTCTCCCGAAAGCGACTATACGTTTTTCCCGATAAGCAAAAACGATAAGAACTATGGGGCGATAGGCGTTTTTGTCGGGGACAAAACGATAGATTCTTTTGACGAAAGCATTGTGGTTTCCGTCATCGGCGAATGCGCGATCGCGATTGACGGAATCATAAACGCCAAAGAAAGAGAACGCGCCGCCGTTTTGGCGAAAAACGAACAGTTGCGCGCAAACCTGCTTCGTTCGATATCGCACGATTTACGCACGCCGCTTACTTCCATTTCGGGTAATGCGAGCAATCTGATTTCAAACGGTAACGATATTGACGACGCGACGAAAAAACAGATATACGAAGATATTTACGACGATTCGCTCTGGCTTATCAATCTTGTCGAAAATCTGCTTGCGGTGACGCGCCTCGAAGAAGGCAGAATGAATATAAACATGACGACGGAACTCGTCGGCGACGTAATAGCCGAGGCGTTGAAACATATTCGTACTAAAAGCGAAAAACAAAAGATTGCCGTTATACAGCCCGACGACCTGCTCCTTGCAAAAATGGACGCTCGGCTTATCGTGCAGGTTTTAATCAATCTTTTGGACAACGCCATTAAATACACGCCGTCCGATTCGCAAATTACGATTACCGCCAAAAGAGACGGAGAAACGGTCAGCGTAAGCGTGGCGGATAACGGAAACGGAATCGAGGGCGAGCAAAAATCACGGGTGTTCGATATGTTTTACACGGGCGCGAACAAGATTGTCGATTGTCGCCGCAGTATCGGCTTGGGGCTTTCGTTGTGCAAATCGATCGTAAACGCGCACGGCGGAGAAATAACGGTGACCGACAACGTTCCGCACGGCGCGATATTTACCTTTACTTTGCCCGTCGGGGAGGTGGAAATTTATGAATAACTTACTTATTTTAGTCGTAGAAGACGACGCGCCCGTCCGCAATCTTATCGGAACGACTTTGAAAACGCACGGCTACGATTATATTACCGCAACCAACGGAGAAAGCGCGGTTATGCAGGCGTCGTCACATAATCCGGATATAGTTTTGCTCGATTTGGGTTTGCCGGATATCGACGGCGTGGAGGTTATCGGGAAAATACGCACGTGGTCGGAAATGCCGATTATCGTAATCAGCGCGAGAACCGAAGATAAAGATAAAATCGACGCGCTCGACGCAGGCGCGGACGATTATCTTACGAAGCCGTTTTCCGTCGAAGAATTGCTCGCGAGAATCCGCGTTACGAGAAGGAGGCTTCTTGCAATACAATCGACAAACAAATCCGAATCGGTTTTCGTAAACGGAAATCTGAAAATAGATTATGGCGCCGGGTGCGCTTATTTAGGCGGCGAGGAACTTCATCTTACTCCTATCGAGTATAAACTGCTGTGCTTATTGTCAAAAAACGTCGGGAAAGTGCTTACGCACACTTACATTACCCAAAAAATATGGGGCGCGGCATGGGAAAGTAACGTCGCTTCCTTGCGCGTATTTATGGCGACTTTACGAAAAAAAATCGAACCGACCGCCGATTTACCGCAATACATTCAAACTCACGTCGGCATCGGGTACAGAATGATAAAAATCGACGATTGAACGTTGAATTAAGCCGCCGAAACGCTTTGCCGCCTTAAAACCGCAGTTTTTCGGCGGCTTTTATGTTTTAAGCAAAGATACGTCGAAACGGGCAAAAAGGCAACTTTAATGCTTGGCGGAATTCAAATACAATCTTTATCGGCAATCAAAATTGAAAAAATGAGCCTATAACGGGTTTACGATTGACAAATCGCTATTTTAAGTATATCATATATACAATACTATCTTTCGGAAGGTTTTTTATGGAAAAACACATTAAACTTCTTACTTTCAGAATAAACGAAATCGAATTTAAGTTCAACGGGGCTATTAAACCCGGCACGGCGTTCAAAATTATGCCGAAAATCGAGAACAAACTCGGCGTAAACGACAAAAATTTGTTCGTCAACCTCTCCGTAAGGGTGAACGAGGACATCTCCTCGCCCGTACCGTTCAATTTGAACGTGGTAATGTTCGGCCATTTCACAATCGAAAACCCCGCAGATCAGGCGACTTACGTCAAAGAGTCTATCGAGACCCTTTATCCGTTTTTAAGGGCGGCGGTTACTTCGATTACGGCAAACTGCAACATTCCGCCTTACGTTCTTCCCGTGATTAACGCCGACGAGGCTTCGGCTCAGCCGTCGGAAGTCGATAAAAACAAGGAGAATCTTAACTGATGAGAAAGTTTATCAAGGAATTTATGGACTTTATCAAAAGGGGTAACGTACTCGATATGGCTGTCGGCATTATCGTCGGCGGCGCGTTCACGGCAATCGTTACCGCCCTGTCAAACGGCATTTTAAAGCCGTTCATCAACTGGATAATATATCTTTGCAACGGCGGCAACGCTGACGCTCTTTCCAAGATATATACCGTAATCGTTCCCGTAACGGACGCGAACGGGGTTTTGGATCTCACGAAGTCCATTTATATCGACTGGGGCGCGTTAATAAGCGCGGTTATCAACTTTTTGATTATCGCATTCGTCGTATTCACGATCGTGAAGCTCGTAAACGAGGCTTCGCAGAGACTCAATATCAACCTTATAATGAAAGAATCGATCGAGAAAAAGATGAAGGCGGGCGCAGAACTTTCCAAAAGCGATAAGCGTTGGATAAAGAGAATGAAAACCTATCACCCCGAACTCGTACCCGTGGCAGAGGAAAAGACCGAACCCACGCCCGATCCTGCTCCCGTTCCGACCGAAACGGAAAGACTTTTGCAGGAAATTCTCACCGAACTAAAAAAAGACAAAGGCGAATAATTCAGTATGAAAACCACGACCCGTTCCCTTTTCGACGGCGTTCCCGAAGCGGAAAAGGCTAAACTTGGCGTAAAATATATAACCGTCCCGAGAGGAACGGTTATTTACTCTTACGGGAAAAGAGCCAAAAACGCATGCTGGATAATCGACGGCTCGGCTCGGACGCTTCGCACGGACGAAAACGGCTTCGTGTCCGTAATAGAGTTTTTGGGGGCGAAAAGCCTTTTCGGCGATTATTTCGACGGCGATTTCGTAAAGGGCGATTTTGTGGAAATCGTGGCGACCACGAAATGCAAGATAGCAGTTATCGACTTTGAAAAGGTCGAAAAATCTGATTTTTACACGACTATTGCGGCTAACGCTCTCGAACTCGTAAGCGCAAGGCTCGCTAAATTTACACAGAGAGCGGAGATTCTTTTAAGCAGAACCATCAGAGAGAAGCTTATGTGTTATTTCAAAAAGCGGGCTGCGGAAGAGGGCGGGGAAAGTTTCGAACTTAAATACACGCTCACAAACCTTGCCGATTACATTTTCGCGGATCGCAGCGCGATGATGCGAGAGATTAAAAAAATGAAAGAAAGCGGCGTGATAGAGACGAATAAAAAGACGATTCGGCTTATCGACGTCAAACAAAAATAACGTAAAAGTAGGGCTATAAGTCGATTAAAGCGACAAAACGGTAAAATGATATTATTTTTCGATACGGAAACGACGGGGCTTATTCCCGGCAGAATAATACAACTCGCGTACATAATGCAGACGGGAACGGAGATAAAATCGAAGTGTTTTTTCTTCGCGGTCGAATATGTCGAGCCGTCGGCTGTCGCAGTACACGGTTTCACGCCCGAAAAACTCGCCGTTTTGTCCGGCGGCAACACGTTTTCGTGCGATATCGACGAGATTTACGACGATTTCGCCGCCGCAGATCTCATTATAGGTCATAACGTGAAGTTCGATATAGACTTTATGATTGCCGAATTTCTCTATCAGTCGAGGCGTTTTCGGTATAAAGAGTCGTTCGATACGATGAGGTTTTTTACCCCGATAATGAAGTTGCCGAGGACGAGCAACAAGGGCTATAAATATCCGAAACTGACGGAACTCGGCGAATTTTTAGATATTTATCCTTACGACGTGACGAGAAAGACGGGCGAAATATTTGGCGAGAACGCGGTCGGAAGCCACGACGCGAGATACGATACCGCCGAATTGTATCTGTGTTTCATAAAGGGGCTGAAAACATATCCCGAAATTGCGCGAATTGTCGAAGAAGCGGAGAGAAAAGAAGATTAAAACGCTTGCAAAAAGCGGAGAATTGATATATACTAAAGTCAAAGAGGTGCTAATATGCTTGACATTAAACTTATAACGGAAAACCCCGAACTCGTCAAGGAAAGGCTTGCGAAAAAGGGTTGCATAGTAGATTTTACGGAAATACTCAGACTCGACGCCGAAAGAAAGAGACTTATGAGCGAAATCGAGGCGTTGAAAGCCGAGAGGAACAAGGTTTCCGCGGAAATTCCGAAGTATAAAAAGGAAGGAAAATCCGTAGACGAAATTTTCGCGAGAATGAGACAGATCGGCGACACCATTTCCGAAGGCGACGCGAAAATAAACGGCTATCAGCAGGAGATAACCGATTTCATTTCGAGACTTCCCAACATGCCCGACGACGATTTGCTTCCGGGCGAAAAGGAGAACAATAAAGTAATAAAGGTGTTCGGCGAAAAACCGAACTTCGATTTCAAGCCGAAAAATCACGTCGATTTGTGTACCGACCTCGGTATTATCGACTACGAGAGAGGCGTAAAACTTTCGGGCAACGGCTACTGGATATACAGAGGCGACGGCGCGAGGCTCGAATGGGCGCTTCTCAATTATTTCGTTTCCACGCACTTAAAGGACGGCTACGAAATGATACTTCCGCCGCACATGCTCGGATATAACTGCGGCTACGGCGCGGGACAGTTCCCGAAATTCACCGACGAGGTTTACTGGGTAGACAGCGAGGACGGCGAGAAGAAAAAGGCGAAGTTTATGCTTCCGACCGCAGAGACCGCGCTCGTCAATATGTATGCGGGCGAGATTATCGACGAGGACAAACTTCCCATGAAGTTCTTCGCGTATACACCGTGCTACCGTAAGGAAGCGGGAACGTACAGAGCGGAAGAAAGAGGAATGATAAGAGGACATCAGTTCAACAAGGTCGAAATGGTTCAGTACGCTCATCCGGACAAGTCCAAAGAGGCGTTTGAAGAACTCGTAAACAAGGCTTGCAAGTTGATGGAGGGTCTCGGACTTCATTTCAGACTTTCCAAACTCGCGGCGGGCGACTGTTCGGCTTCCATGGCGAGGACTTACGACATAGAAGTATGGATTCCGTCTATGGGTATTTATAAAGAAGTATCTTCGGTGTCTAACGCCAACGATTATCAGGCGAGAAGAAATAACACGAGATTCAGAGATAAAGAAACGGGCAAGACGAGATTCGTTCACACGTTGAACGGATCGGGTTTGGCGACCTCGAGGGTATTCCCCGCGCTTATCGAGCAGTTCCAGAATGCGGACGGGTCGATAAGGGTTCCCGAGGTACTCGTGCCGTTTATGGGAACTGACGTAATAAAGAAGTAAAACACGAAGAAAAACGGGACATGCGTAAGCGATTCGAATTTACGCCATTCCGTTTTTTTATGCGATTTTATTTAACATATCCGACCTCTATCGGCGGCTACGCCGCCACTTTCCCCAAAGGGGAAAGCAAGAGAAGTTAGATTTTGCAGAGCAATAAAATATTAAAAAATTCTTCTTCTTTTATTTTTTTACAGAAAAGAAACAGCCATCAGCAAACTAAATAAACTTGCTTTCCCCTCTGGGGAGAGTGTCGCGAAGCGACGAGAGAGGGCGTTTGCCGCCGAGGTGAAGTGGCGGCGTAGCCGTCGATAGAGGTCGTAAACGCGTAATAAACATACACATAAACACAAATGAATTTATCAGCTAAAAGAATCGCCCGCCTCGGGCTGTTCGTCGCTCTGCTTATCGTGAGCGCGAAAATCACAATTCCCATGGTTCCCGTCCCTATGACCTTGCAGTCGCTTACGGTAATCTTTTTCGCATGCTTTTTAGGCTTCCTCGATTCCGCAATCGGCGTGGCGGTCTATATCGCCTTGGGACTCCTCGGTCTCCCCGTTTTTGCGAGCGGCAGCGCGGGTATAGCCTACGTTATAAAGCCCTCGTTCGGCTTTACCATCGGCTTTTTCGTCGCTTGTTTCGCGAGCGGTTTGATTTACCGCAAGGGCGGCAAAATTATTCGTACGATTATCGCCGTTGCGGCGGGAACGATATCTATTTACATAGTCGGCATCGCATACTACTTGCTTTTGTTGACTTTTTATGTTGGTACTTCGTTCGACTTCTGGAACGTCTTACTCACTTTCTGGATAGTTTTCATTCCGTCCGATATCTTAAAGGGCGTAGTTTGCGTACTCGTATTAAAGCGGCTTGAAATCATAAAAACGTCTCCCGACGAATAGACTTAATAGGGGGCTTTCCGACCTAAGACCCGAAAGGCAAAATCGGCTGAAAGAAAGTCCCGAGGGGTAAGTTTATGGCTTTCGGCGACGGCATTCTGGAATGTCTCGGTTTAAAATCGGAACTTGCCAACTGCCCGTACAGAGTGACTTTGTACGGCGAGGACGGCGCGACCGTCGAAGGAGTGGGCAAGATTATGAAGATAAGCGACGATGAAATAGCCTTTTTCGCAAGGAAAAAGGTCGTTTTTCTGTGCGGCGAGAAACTGAAAATCACTAGGTACGGCGAAAAAGAGGCGTCCGTTTCGGGTAAAATAACGAGTGTGAGAACGGAGGACGTCCGCGGTGGCAGAAATGAAAAATAACGACCGCCCGTCACGGCGTCTTTTCACGCCGAAAAACGCCGCGAAGAAAACTCGTTTGACAAAAAGCTCTTCAGACGACCGCATAGCGGAAACCCGTTCGACGAAAACACTCTCGCCGAAAATTCGTTTGCCTAAGCCCGTGAAGAGAAAAGGGCTTTTGTACGACGTCTACGAAACCGAAAAGAAAATCGACGAAAGGGCGTTTTTCGAGACTTTCGGAAGAAAGAACGTGGCGTTATACGACGTGAAATTTTCCCCGAAAAGGACTACGTTTACAGCCGACTCTTCAAACCGTTCAAAAATTTTTGCAATTTCGGAGAATATGTGCTATAATGTAAGCATTATAGGGTATAAGGGTAAGTTTGCGATTTTCGCGAGACTTCTGAAAAGAGTAGGACTTATCGCCTGTTTTACGGTTTTTTGCGCGCTTGCCGCCATATCCGACGGGTATATCTCGACCATAAAATATACGGGCGAGGGCAAGTATTATAAAGCCGAACTCGAAAAGGCTCTTTTTTCGGAGGGGCTTACCGTAAACTCGAAATTTCCGAAAGACTTTAACGCGACGGCGGCGAAAATCGCGGCGCATAGCGACAAGTTTTCCTTTGTGTCGATTAAGAAATCGGGCAAGACCTTAGAGGTCGAGGCTTACGGAGTAATCGGTAAAACCGTTCCGCTTGCGGGCGAAAAACGGCAGATATTCAGTACGGCGGACGGCGTTATACGGCGTATCTGCCGTTACGAGGGAACTTCGGTCGTAAAAGTCGGCGATAAGGTAAAAAAAGGCGACCTTTTAATCGACGGATACTACGAGAAAAACGGCGAAAAATTGCCGTGCCTCGCGTTCGGCGACGTGGAAATCGCCGTAAGCGAAAACTTCGTCTATAAAACGACGGGCGAGGGAAAAAGGTTCGCCGACAGGGCGACTCTGGTCGCGAAAGAGAAGTTTTCCGATTATTACATAATAGAAACGCATACTAAACTCATAGCGAGAAATACTTATTCGGTAACGGTGGTATATGCCGTTACGGTAGTCAATTAAAACTTTATGGCAGAGATAAAAACTACGGTCGAACTCGGAAGTTTAGACGTATTGTCCAAACTACTCGGAGTGTTCGACGAAAATCTGAATATTATATCGAGGGAAACGGGCGTGGTCGCCTACGTCGAGGGTACGAAAATCAGGCTTATCGGCGAAGAACAACAGGTTCAACTTGCCGAGACGGTAATCGAAAAACTCGCCTCGATAATAAGGGCGGACGAGCCTATCGACAAGACCCGTATCATTTACTGTATCGAACTCGCGAAAGAGGGCAACGCCGAGGGCATAGACAAGGTTATGTCGGGGGTTGTCGCCATTACTTCCAAGGGCAGACAGATAAAGTGTAAGACGGTAGGGCAGAAAAAATACGTCGATTCGATAAAGAAAAACACGGTAGTGTTCGGCGTCGGACCTGCGGGTACGGGAAAAACTTATCTCGCCGTCGCGATGGCGGTGTCCGCATTCAAAAATAAGGAAGTCGAAAAGATAATTTTAACGAGACCCGCGGTCGAAGCGGGCGAGAAACTCGGCTTTTTGCCGGGAGACTTGCAGACCAAGGTAGACCCCTATCTTCGCCCCTTGTACGACGCATTGCAGGAAATGCTCGGACTCGACAGTTATATAAAACTCATCGAAAGGGGAGTTATAGAAATCGCGCCGCTCGCGTATATGAGAGGGCGAACGCTTAATAACGCCTTTATAATTCTCGATGAGGCTCAGAATACTACGAAAGAACAGATGAAAATGTTCCTTACGAGAATGGGCGACGGCAGTAAAACGGTAATCACGGGCGATTTAACGCAAATCGACCTGCCCGACGGGAAAAAGAGCGGACTTAAACACGCCGTCGGTATTTTAAAGAATATAAACGGGATAGAAACGGTGTATCTGACCGCGAAAGACGTAGTCAGACACCCTCTCGTGATGGAAATAATAAAAGCCTACGAAAAAGCCGAGGAAAAAGCCGAGGCCGAAAAGGAAAAACGAAAAAATGATCAGACAATCTCAGAAACTTAAACCATGGGGCAAAAAGGACTATCGCAGAACGATATTGCTTTTCGCTCTTCATACGCTCGTAATCGTGGCGATGTACGCGGCTATGCTCGTGATAAACGCGCATCTGGGAGCCGTAGACAGCATCGAATTTCTGAAACGCATGGAGACGATAAAGAATATAACGTATATAGCGGTCGTTATAATTCTGCTCGGCGCGGGTATTTACCTCTATTTCTACAACGAAAACAGGGACTTCATATTGCAGTCGAAGAATATACACTTAGTATTTTTCGTAATAGAAATATCAATACTGATTATGTACGCTTCGGGAATTTTGCTGAACAGCGTTTATTCCCGTCCGTTCGCACTCTGCGCGCTTTTAATGCTTCTTTTGATAAACAAACGCTCGGCGATATTCATAAACGGCGTAACCTGCCTCTATATGTTTATGGCGGACGCGTTTTTAGCGGTTTCGCCCGTCTCGGCGAGCGAAGTCTTTTCCTGCCTCGTCGTAAACTACACGACGAGTCTTCTCGCGATTTACCTCGTCGGCAGGGTTAGTTCTCGTCTTAAAGTGTTCGTCACGGGTTTCTTTATAGCGGTTCCCGTAGCGGTAAGTTGTCTCGTACTCGACATAGACACCTTCCTCGCTCATCCGTACAGACCCTTCCTCGACGGACTTACTTCGGGACTTTTGTCGGTCGTTCTTATGATGGCGATACTGCCGTTTTGCGAACGGATATTCAACGTCGTTACCGATTACAGGCTCGCAGAACTCACCGATCATAAATCGAAACTCATACAGGCGTTGCAGAAAAACGCCCCCGGCACGTTCAACCACTCGCTTATCGTTTCGACCTTAGCCGAATCGTGCGCGACGGCGATTGACGAGGATCCGCTTCTTGCGAGAGCGTGCGCCTATTACCACGATATAGGAAAACTCAAAAACCCCGAATTTTTCACGGAAAATCAGAAAGGATATAATCCTCATAACGAACTTACCCCCGAACTTTCGACGGATATTATCCGTTCGCACGCGAAAGACGGCTATAAGCTTATACTTAAATATCACTTGCCGCAGATTCTTGCGGACGTCGCCCTTCAACATCACGGCACGTTGCCGATAAGATATTTTTACGCCAAGGCGATGAAGTATACCGAGGGCGAACTCGATATAGAGAATTTCTCTTACCCCGGTCCCAAGCCGCAGACCAAAATCGCCGCTATCATAATGATTGCCGACGGTTGCGAGGCGAAAGTCAGAACGCTTGCGGACAGGTCGCACGAAAAAGTCGACGCGGCGGTCAGAGAGATTATCGAGGAGAGAATGGACTTAGGTCAGTTCGACGAGTGCGATATTACCATGGCGGACCTCGACATTATCCGTAAGACGATAACCAACGCGCTCGCGGGCGTGTACCACGACAGAGTCGAATATCCGAAACTCAGAATAGGCAAAAAGTAAAATGGGTGGACTTACAGTTATAAGAGAGGACTCGCTTCCTTACGAATTCGATAAAATCGCCGCGGCGGTATACGAAAAACTCGGGCAAAAAGACCGACTCGCAATCGAACTGAGTTTCGTTTCCGAGGAGGAAATACAAACGCTCAACAGAGAATATCGCGGCGTGGACAGAGTGACTGACGTACTCTCTTTTCCTTATCTCGACGGAATAAAGGGGAAGGTTATCCGTAAAAAGGACTTTCCGAGCGACGTGGACGAGGAGACGGGCTTGCTTATTATCGGCTCGGTTTGCATCTGCCTTAAAAGGGCGGAAGAACAGGCGGCGGAATACGGTCACGGAATAAAGAGGGAGGTTTGTTACCTTGCCTTACACGGTTTTCTGCATTGTTTCGGTTTCGACCACATAGAACAAGCGGACGAAGAAGAGATGACGAAAACCGCCGACGAAATAATGAAAGAATCAGGCATTGAGAGGGTTTAGTCGCCGTATAAGTCGATTAAACGATTGTTTTTAGTGTGAACGCAACGGAGAAAAGAATATGAAATGCGGTACTGTGGCGGTCGTCGGCAGGGCGAACGCGGGAAAATCAACGCTCGTAAACGTGCTTGTCGGAGAAAAGGTTTCGATAGTTTCTCCAAAGCCGCAGACGACGAGAGACAGAATATACGGAGTCCTTACGACGGACGATTATCAGATAGTTTTCGAGGATACGCCGGGAATATATAAGGCTTCGGGGCTGCTCAGTTCCAAGATGCAAAAGACTACCGAAACGACGGCGAGAGATACCGACCTTATATTGTTCGTAATCGACGGACACGACGGCTTGAAAGAGGACGATAAGAAACTTTTAGGGAAATACGTCGGGAGAGGAACGCCCGTTATAGCCGCGCTTTCCAAAATCGATATAATGCCGAAAGACAAAATACCCGAGGAACTTTGCGAACTTGCGGAAAACGGCGAAATAAGCGAAATTATCCCCGTTTCGGCGAGAAAAGGTCGTAACGTAAAGGAACTTCTGAACTTAATTTTGAAGTATCTGCCCGAAAGCGAGTACGTTTTCGACCCGAACGCCATATCGGACAAGTCCGAAAAGTTTATGATTTCGGAGATTATGCGTGAAAAAATACTTCTTAAATACGACAAGGAAATACCGCACGGCGTGGCGATCGTCATAAACAAATTTGAAAAACGCCCGAACGGTATTTACGACGTGGATCTCGATATCGTCTGCGAAAAGCAGAACCACAAGGCGATAATTATCGGCAAGGGCGGCAACGCGTTAAAAGAGACGGCGAGTTTCGCCCGCGAGGCTATGGAAAAGTTTTTGGGGGCGAAAGTGTTTCTGAAAACATACGTCAAGGTCAAAGAAAGTTGGCGTGACGACGCGAATCTTTTAAGGCAATACGGCTACGGCGATGAAAACCAATAGTTTAATTAGTCGGGCTATAAGCGCATAAACGATGTTTTTCTGCAAATACTCAGGATATGGAAAGACCCGAGGACAAGGCATGGGAACTGTTTGAAAAGACGGGAAGCCCCGGCTATTATATGTTGTACAAGAAACTTAAAGGAAGCCCCGAGAAGAGGAAATGACTTCAAAAATCAACGGAATTACGCTTTACGGCGTAAATTACAGAGACAACGACAAAATGCTTACCATATTCACGTTGGAAAAAGGTAAGATAGGCGCGGCGTGCAGAGGCGTAAGAAAGGCCAATGCGAAGATGAAACAAATCGCCGAGCCTTTTTGTTTTGCTGAAGCGGTGATCGTCGAGAAATCGGGGCGAAATACAATATCCGAAATAAACTCTTACGATAGTTTTTATCCGATAAGAACGGATATAAAAAAGTACTACGCGGGAGCGTGCGCGTTGGAGTTCACGAACGCCTTTCTGCCCGAGGGGCTGGTGTCCGAATCCCACTTCGTTCTGCTCGTCGAATTTTTAAAGAAGTTGGCCTATAATTCGATTAACCCCGTAAATTTGCTTTTAAAGTTCTTGTTCGACGCGATGAACGAGAACGGTTACAGTTTAAATCTTGCGGCTTGCGGCAGGTGCGGAAAGAAGATAGAAGGTAGAGTTTTTCTGTCCGTTTCCGAGGGCGCGAGCGTTTGCGAAGAGTGCCGCAAAGAAGGCGAGGGAGAGTATTCGATTAAGACTTACGAATACTTGCAGAAGATAGCGGAAGGGGATATGAGCGAAGAGGACGAAGAGAGCGGCAGAAACGGTTTGAAATTTTTTAATTACTACATATCGAGGGTTTCGGGGGTAATGCTTAAAAGCCTTTCGGAACTGCTGAATTTGTAAATCGGAGTAAAAATTTTAAAAAATTTACAATAACGCAAAAAAACTGTTGCATTTTTGAATAGTCTTGTGGTATAATGGCTAAGCGAAGTTCGGGAGAGGTATTTCGGGCTTCGGGAAAAGTATGCTACTGTGGCTCAGTCGGTAGAGCAGCTGATTCGTAATCAGCAGGTCGCCGGTTCAAGTCCGGCCAGTAGCTCCAATGGCAGAGATAATCTCTGCCTTTTATTTTTTCTTTTTCTGAAACGCATTTCAAAATTCAATTCGCAACAAAAAATCTCACTCTTTTTTACGGAGTGAGATTTTGTTTATTTATTCGATTTGAAATGCTTCAAAAAAATATCTAAAATCTCCTGTATATAGGGCTCTTTTACAACACATTCAAGCTTATCGGCATCTCCGCTTTTATTTAAAATCACATATCTTTCTGTTACAAAATCAGATAAATTTTCAGCTGATATTTTATACGGATGATTTTTAACGCTTTCATAAACAAAATTGATAGATTCTTTTTTGGCAAAATGAATTTCAAGTGAAGAAAAATCAGCAAAATTATCCATAATGTAGGGCAAATTTTCAGAATTCAACGGAAATGAGAGCTCAGGCAATTTGTACGACAAAAAACCTGATGGCTTCATCTGTTTATAATCATAATCCGTCTTAAGATAGTTGGCTGTCTTTAAAATTGTTTCTTCATCAGCCCTTATAAAAACAATCCCGGAAAAACGATTATAAAGTAAAGAGAGAGCTTCGTTTAGAATTTCAGTTATACAAGACTCCGGTGCACATACGGCCGTTCCTATCATTTTTTGGGCGTGTAGCTCATCTATACACCCTTCGGACAAATAAAACGGAGCTATATCGTATAATAGTTTTTTCATATGAACACCTCTTTAAGCTGAAGCTGTTTTACCTGTAACGGTCAAAGCTGCATATTCAAACACATTATTACTTTAATATTTTTATATAGTAGATGATGAAAAGCAGCAAGCCTGTCAGCGAGAAAATCGTTGTACCCCACAAAACAGGAGACGGATTTTGATGTAAAGCAAAATACTCAAATAAAAGATTCAGCGGCGGTCCGAGACAAACCAATATCATTAAAATCAATGTCGTTATATTATATTTTTTCATAAAGGCTCCTCATTTTAAATAATTATCGCTCGGTTAATACGCAACAGGGCAAAAGTGAGCTTGTGCTGCAAAAAATATTAAGCATTGGACTTTGCTTTTTGTCAAGGGACTCTGTTTGGGTATACAAAAAAGCAAACGTAAATGCCGCGACCGCTTATCGACTCTTACGTCTCGAATTTTAAAATTCGGTGTTTAACAAAAAATCTCGCTCCGTTGGCTGAGTGTTCATAAGGAAGTGTTGGTTTTTTGCATATAAATCCATTGCCGAAAAGCCTTGCTTCCTTTCTCGGCTGACTTCAATATATAAATAATGTTTTATAAAATCGATACTTATAAAACGAGATTTACTCGACTGTTTAATGATAATTCTTTTTATTTCGTTTGCGGATAAAGAAATTTCAAGGGCTATATATCCGCTGTTGTATTCATATTCCGCATTGCTAACGCCTTAAATTTCTTCTTCTTTTTGAGATATATAATCGCAAGCGGTATGTCAGCAAGTAACCATGCGGCAGGGGCTGCGTAGCATACTGCATTGAAGCCGATAAGCGGAGTGAAAATAAGCGCTATTGATATTCTTCCTATCAGCTCGCCGGCACCCGCAACCGCATTTGCATATGTAAAGCCGAGACCTTGCAGAGTGTTCCTTAAAACGAACAGCACCGCGACAAGACTGAAGCACTCCGCCGTGGCAATAAGATATTTATGGGCGGCAAACAAGACGTCTTCATTAGGCTCTGTCATAAACAGCCTGACTATCGGCATACCTGCCGTCAGAAGAGCAACGCTTAAAGCGACGGAAAGAAGTATGTTGAGCGTAAATATTTTTTTAACCGATTTAATTATTCGATCGTACTTTCCGGCCCCGTAGTTTTGCCCGACGAAGGTTTGTGTACCGACGCTGAGTCCGCTCAGCGGTATATTTGCAATATTCTCGACTCTTCCTGCGGCGGTAAAGCCTGCAATAGTTGCCGTGCCGAATGAATTTACCGCGCTTTGAAGACACATCGACCCGATAGAGGTAACGGTAAACTGAAGCGAAACGGGTATTCCCAATTTTAACTGTATGAATGCTGTTTTGAGGTCGAGTTTGAGCTCTTTTTTTGAAATGTGTACGCTTGTATTGCGCCTTAAAATGTAATTTCCCGTAAGGACGGCTGCCGTAATGTGAGAAATAAGCGTAGCAAGCGCAGCTCCCTCAACGCTCCAGCGAAATACCTTTATGAACAGCATGTCAAGCACGAAATTTACAAAAATACTTGCCGTAAAATATATGAGCGGTTTTCTGCTCTCACCGACAGCTCTTGAAATTGCGGTAAAATTGTTTGAGAGCATCTGAAACGGTATTGCAAAGTAAAGAATGTTTACATACGCCGAGGAAAGGCCGAGAATTTCGTCCGGCGTGCCGATAAGCTTCAAAAGAGGAGTGGAAATAATGTGCGCGACAACAACAAGTAACAGGCCGAGCAAGAACGACACCGTAATGCTGCTTCCGGAATATCTGTTGACCCTGTCTTGGTCCTTTGCGCCGTAAGCATGCGCCACCGGTATTGTAAATCCGCTTGTAAGGCCGAGTGCCGCACCGACAATAAACGAGTTTATCGAGGCGACTCCGCCGACTGCGGCAAGAGCGTCCGTGCTTACATATCGCCCGACAAGTATATTGTCGACCAATGTATAGTTATACTGTAAAAGCGATGAAGCCATAATCGGCAGCGAGAATTTAATTATACTTTTTATCGGCTTGCCGGTAAGCATAGAATTTTGTTTTGTCATTTGCCAACTCTTCCAAAGTATTTTTAAAAATTAAATTCAATTAGAATTTGCTTAAATTTTAGCACTTGTGCAGTATTATGTCTATAAAAATATTCTGCCGGCAAAACCATGGACGAAACCTTCGGGCTTATCGAAACCGTTGAAAAAGCGGCGGAGATTTATATGCTTACCTATAATATGCCGAGAGTCAACACGATAAAGGACGGTGAAATGCAGCAGCTCGCCGAATACTTTGGAGTAGATTACAGAAAAGACTTTTTGAATTTGTAAAAAACAAGGTGCAATTCATTCGGAATTGCACCTTTCTTTATTTTTTCGCTTTAATGTAGTGCCTTTGTGGGGCAGTTTTTTGTACACTCGTAGCAGAGAATACACTCTGTTCCGTTTTTTCGCTTGCGTGAATCCTTGTTAACCTCAACATTCATTGGGCATACTTTCAGGCACTTGCCGCAATGAACGCATTTACTCTCGTCACAGTGGACGCGCAGAAGCGAAAAATAACTCATGGGCTTCAGAAATACTGTGATAGGGCAGAGATATTTGCAGAATGCGCGGTTATCCTTAAATATAAAGGCAAGCGCAATTCCGGATATATAGTAAAGCGCATTTCCGGCGAGAAACAGCCAAAACATAATTTTCTCAAGATTTGCGACCTTGAACAAAAACAGACCCGACACAAGAGCCAATGATAACGTAAACATCACATAGCGCAGAATTCCGAGTTTTTCTTTTCGCGGCTTCCGTGGCTGCTTATAAGGAAGAAAGTCCAAAACCATAGCCGTCCAACAGGCATAGCCGCACCATCCACGTCCGAACAGCAGCGGTCCGAAGATTTTAGCCACGGCATAGTGAATGGTTGCTGCTTCAAAAACGCCGAGGAACAGATAGTACCAAAAGCCTTCAATCTGCATATTTTCTCGGGAGATTATGCCGAGATACAGCAGCATATAGCTTCCGACTGCCAGCTGTACAAAATGACGCGCATAGCGTTTCTCGGCGGTAAAAAAGATGAGGTTAGATAACGATACTTTTTGAAACACAGTAAAATCAAGGTTTTTCGGACAATGGACAAGCATGGTTTGTACTACAACTAAATATTACACCGCACAAGCGGCGTTTCCACTTCCATACGGAAGAACAGAAACGCCGCTTTTTTCATACCCTTTGTTACGCAGTAGGGGCAAAAAAAGCCTTGCTACAAGCGGCTTTGCGAGTGCGAAAACCACTTAGGCGATACTTGATACCTAAACCCTCAAAATCGCCGTTCTACTGCGTAACAAATCCACAACAAAGGAGTGATGAAGCTATGGCAGTTTTCCGTGTGGAGCGAAACAAAGGTTATACCGTAATGAGCAACCACCACTTACGCAACAAGGAGCTTTCCTTAAAGGCAAAGGGGCTGTTATCTCAAATGCTGTCCTTGCCGGAGGATTGGGACTACACCCTTGCGGGGCTGTCCTACATCAACCGGGAAAGTATCGACGCTATCCGTACCGCCGTTTGGGAGCTTGAAAAAGCCGGATATATCACAAGGCGGCAGGGACGCGACGAGAAAG
>ERZ779875.1132-NODE-1132-length-18897-cov-5.265099_pt1 | contig 18897 bp, 14 predicted proteins | sample MGYA00511246_ERZ779875 | MGnify/ENA primary metagenome ERZ779875 (study PRJEB29588, sample SAMEA2155093) | human gut metagenome | biome: human gut; feature: human-associated habitat; material: faeces | place: Denmark | collected 2008/2010 ... | reverse complement strand
GATTGTCTGTGTTCGGCATAGTTTCTTATTTTTCGCTACGAAAGTTTACGGAACCCTCCGAAAATACGAATTTTGAAAATTATGAGAAATGCTTAAAAGGTTAAAAAAACGTTTGACAAGGGGTTTTTCGTTATGTATAATCAAAGTGGTAAAAAGGGGTATGCTGCGCAGGTCGCTTGTAAATTTCCTTTTAAAATAACTGAATACTTGTCGGCAAAACCGTCGTGAGGCGGTGACGCAAAGCCAAGGAACTTTATTACAAACGAAATATCGCCTTGCGGGAGACCGCGGGAAGGCGAATCCGCGTTTTGCAAAAAAAGTAAGCCCGGTTGCAATATAGTATCTTTACGGATACTAAGTTGCAACCTTTTTTATTTCCGAAAATCTTCGGTAACGCCGCAAAAAAGAAGCGGAGAACAAAAAAGAACGAACAGGCTGTAAGCCGTTTGAAAAAAGAAAAATGTTTTATGGAGGAAGTCAGAAATGACGCAACGCAAATCCGAAAGGAAGAACAACAAAAAATCGGCGGTTATAATAGTTTTATTACTTGTGTTAACATCGATTTTATGCTTCGGGGGATACACTCTCTCCAAGTATGTGACGAGCGGTAGCAAAACAGGTACCGCGCAGGTTGCCAAATGGGGTTATACGGTAGAGTTAGACGGAAACAACCTTTTCGGCAAAAACTACAAGTTTGACGGGGTAGTGAGCAAGACGACCGCAGACTCCGACGGTCTTACCGTGAAAGCAAGCGGCGATTATAGCGTGATTGCCCCCGGAACGACCGGCTCTCTGACCTTTAAAATCAAAGGTAAGGCGGAAGTGAGAGCGTTGATTGCGATGGGAATAAATCCGCACAACGACGTCATACTTAAAATGAAGAAAACAAGCGGGGAAGAGATTGAGTATAAACCCGTTAAATGGACGCTCAAAAAGAACAAAGTTGTCGTTCCCACCGCGGAAAACACGTCTCTCGAGGCGGTCGCGTTTACTTTCCATTCCGATTCCGCTCTCGGCGCAAAGGCTCCCGGCTTCGAACTTCCCGAAACGACTTACGAACTCATCTGGGCGTGGGCGTTTGAAGGGACGGAGACGTTCAACGGCGTAACCGCTAACGAACTCGACACGATTCTCGGCCGCTGTGCAAACGACAATAGTTACGCCGCTTACGGCGATTGGACGATTGAAAAGGTCTGCACGGAAATTAAGTTTGACATTGACGCGCAGGTGTCGCAGTTCAACTTCTGATAATCAGATTGACGGAGAGAAAAGATGTTAAGAAACGAAGGGACAAAAAGGAAAAACGGCGCAAGATTATTCTTTGCGTCTATTATCCTTTTCGCAACTCTTCTCGCAACGGCGAGCGGAGTTTCTCTTGCTAAAATCTTTTCCTCCTCAAACGGCGGAGATAACGCGCAGGTTTCGGTTATGGTTGTGGATTTAAAGGGAAGTTCTTCCGACAATCTGACGATTGACTGCGGACAAGGGATCGCGACCGCCTCTTATAACTTTGCTATTACGAATACTAAAGACGGAAAAACGGCGGAACTGTCGTTTAAATACGACGTGATTGTGTCGTTACCCGAAGCGTTGCCGGAAGGAATTTCGATAACCGTGGACGGAACGAGCGGTACGCTTTCGTCGGACAGAAAAACGGTTACGATTGCGGACGTCGGGCGTTTTGCGGCGGGAAAATCGCAAACGCGCGAACACACGCTTGTTTTTTCGGTAGTTGACGAAAGTTCTTTGATGAAAGATTACGTCTTTGCAAACACGAGCATTTCGGTGCGCGCCGAGCAGATCTGTTAGCCATTAGTTCACTAAACGGACGGAGAAAGTATATGAAAGACTTTATGAAAAAAAATCGACGTAAATGTATAATATTACTCTCTCTGCTTGCGGTAATTTTTCTGATTCCCGTAACTTTCACCATGAGCAAATATGTGATCGAAAAGCAGGCGGGAAATATTACCTTAACCGTAAAGGGCGTAGACGTGCTTTTGCCCGGCTTGCAGATAAGGAACGCTCTGGACGATTCCGTGACGGAAGTCGTTTTCGGACGAACGGAGGATTACGAGAGCGAAATCGTAGGAATCGAGCCGACAAACGTCGATCTGAAAAAAGAGGGCAAAATTAAAATGTACGCTAAGGGTACGAAGGCGTATATTTTATCAAACCGAAAAATTTACGCTAATCCGGATTCCTATCACATGTTCTATGAACGTAAGAAACTTTCGTCCGTTGACGTTTATAACCTCGACGTCGGAATAGTCACGGATATGCGCGGTATGTTTCGTGGTTGCGGCAAGTTGACGGAGATAAAAAACATCACCTCGTGGGACACTAAAAACGTCGTGGATATGGAGTTTTTGTTTCGCGATTGTCCTTCTTTGCTTTCGCTTGACCTTTCGGGGTGGAATACGGCAAAAGTAAAAACCCTCTACGGAACGTTCTACGGTTGCAAAAGCCTCACTTCGATAGACGTTTCATCGTGGAATACCTCTGCCGTTACGAACATCAGCGACGTCTTTTACGGTTGTAGTAGTCTTACTTCGATAGACGTTTCTTCGTGGGATACCGAAAACGTCACGAATATGTATTACGCGTTCTATAATTGTGCTTCCCTTAAGTCGCTTGACGTTTCAAAATGGAATATCGACGACGTAACCAATATCGAGGGTACGTTCTACAACTGTTCTTCTTTGACGTCGCTTGACCTTTCTTTATGGAATACCTCGGGCGTTACGAATATGAGTCTTATGTTCAATAATTGCAGCAGTCTTACTTCGCTTAACGTTTCTTCGTGGGATACCGGTAAAGTTAAAGATATGAGCGGAATGTTCTACGGTTGCGGCAAACTGACCGATATAGACGTTTCTTCGTGGAATACCGAAAGCGTTACGACTATGAGGTTTTTGTTTTACAGTTGTTCCTCTTTGATTTCGCTTGACCTTTCGGGGTGGAAAACCGCAAAGGTGGAAAATCTTTACGGAATGTTTTATGGTTGCAGTAGCCTTACTTCGCTTGAAGTTTCCTCGTGGGATACTTCCGCCGTTACGGATATCGGCGTCGCTTTCTACGGTTGCGGCAAACTTACTTCGCTTGACCTTTCGTCGTGGAATATCGATAAGGTCACGCAGATGCATTATATATTCTACAACTGTTCCTCCCTTAAGTCGCTTGACGTTTCAAACTGGAACACCGCAGGCATTACCGATATGGAAGGTACGTTTTATAACTGTTCTTCTTTGACGTCGCTTGATCTTTCGGGTTGGAACACCGGCAAAGTTAAAAATATGAGTCGTATGTTCAATAATTGCGGCAGTCTCGCTTCGCTTGACGTTTCTTCGTGGGACACGAGCAAAGTCGAAAAAATGAGCGGAATGTTCTTCGGTTGCGGCAGTCTTACTTCGCTTGACGTTTCTTCGTGGAACACGAGCAAAGTCAACACTATGTACTTTATGTTCCGCGACTGCGGCAAACTGAACGATATAGACGTTTCTTCGTGGAATACCGCAAGCGTTACGGATATGTCTTGTATGTTTTACGGTTGCGGCAATTTTACTACGCTTGACCTTTCCTCGTGGAACACCGCAAGCGTTACCGATATGAGCCACATGTTTCTTAGTTGCGTCAAACTTGCTTCCATATATGTGGGGAACGGGTGGAATACGGACAACGCGTCCTCTTCCGGCAAAATGTTTACGCAGTGCAAAAGTCTTTCGGGAGGGAAAGGTACTTCTTACGACGCCGCGCATACGGATAAGGCTTATGCTCGTATCGACGGCGGAGCGGAGAATCCGGGGTATTTTACCGATATAGCGGATAAACCGTAAAAACTCTTTCTTGCTTTCACCTATGCGGTAGATTTCCCGTTTTCATCGGGGGAACATACCTCGATGGTGACGCGAAAATTTCAATTAAAAAGGTCACGTTCTTATCTTTTTCAGATAATAGACGTGACCTTTCCTTTTTTGTGTTTTTTATATGTTACGGGCGAAAGAATGATTGTCTGTATTTTTGACTGACGACTTCGATTTTAGCCATTATTTCGGCGTTTTCTTTTTCTATCGCCTCGGCTATTTTGCTTGCCGTGCCTTTTCTTATCGCCTTTATTTCCGGTTCAAAATTATCGCATAAAAACCTCGCGTATTTAACGAGTCTGAATGGTCCGTAAACGCGGTATTCGCCGTTTAATCGCTCTATAGCCACGGTTTTTAAGTCTTTAACCGCTTGTTTTACGTCGTTTTCGTTTTCGCAAAACGCGTAAGTGAAAAACTTATCGAAAATATCCGAAACAACGCTGTGGCAATCCGACGCGCCTATTATCGGCACTTTTATTCCGTTTGCGCGCATTTCGTTATACATAGCGGTTTGCAGATTTACGCCGTTACCCGTGTGATCGTCGTCGTCAACCACCTCGAACGCGTCGAAAATCCCGTTTTTAAGCAAAAATTCGAGCATGGGGGTTTGCATATTGTATTCGCCGTAAGCGTCCCAATACGGGTGACATAAAACGCTCAGTCCGCCGAATTCGCGTATCTTTTCAGATACCCAAAGACGGAAAGCAAATTCTTTTTCGTCTATGCAGTCGGGCAGAGCGTATTGCTTTTTGATTTCGGCGGCGTTTTTAGCGATACTTTCAAAAACTCCGTCGGGGTCGGCGTTTATTATTTCGTTCACGCTCGCGCTTGCACCGAAATTTATTATATGAAAGTAACCCATTCCGCGGTTATGCACTTCTTCGCCGGGGTAGACCTTAAAATGTTCGCCGATTTTGTCCATGGTCGCCGCCATTTTTGCCGATCCTGCGTATTTGTGATGGTCGGTTATAGCCATATAATCGAATCCCGCCTCGTAATACGCCGCAACCGTTTCGGTGGGGGTGAACAATCCGTCCGACTCGGTGGTATGCAGATGCGTGTCGCCCTTTAAGGGCGTAAGTTTGTATAAATCTTCTTTAAGCGAATAGATTTCGAACGCCGCTTTTCTTGCGCCCGTGTCGATATAAACCCTGTGGCGTTGCTCGCCGAACGGCGTGAAAGAGAATTTCGCTTCGCCGCCATTAACGTCTATATCTCGGGCTATAAGTCGATTATCTTCATCTATCCGATATTTATCCGTGTGCGGAACGTTGTATTTTTCCATAGATTGCACGGACACGGTAACCTTCGTTCCGCTTTTAAGTTCGTCGCCGCTTAAACGCAGTTCGGTGGTTTTGTCAGCGAGAATTACTCTCGGAAATAATTTTAACATATTTGCCGCTCCTTTCGCTAAATCGCTTTATAAATTATCTGCTTTGAGAAAGCAGCCATTCGTAGAGTTCGGGCGTTGAGTAGGCCTTAGTCCAACTGTCGTGGCAGCAGTTATCGTACAGGGTAAGTTTGACCTTTCCGCCGAATCCGCGTAATTTTTCGGTCATACGAATCGCTTCTTCCACGAAAATAACGTCGTCCTGTATGCCGTGGAAAATCCAGAGCGGAATATCTTTTATATGCTCGGCGTTCCAGTACATTCCGCCGCCGCAACAAACGATGCCCGCCGCAAACCTGTCGGCAAAAGTCATAAACAGTTGGTAAATCGCATAACCGCCCATGCTTATGCCCGAGCCGTAAAACCTATGTTTGTCGGTAAAGGGCGCGTTGTAAATATAATCGCACAAATCGCGGAGTTCGTCGTAGATGTCGAACCAGTTTTGCGCGTAGCATTGCGGAATTACAATAAGGCATTTATTTAAGTATTCGTTGCCTTCGTTTTGTCTGTCCAAAAGGGCGATTCCTTTTTCGATAAGCGCTAAATTTCTGCCTCTCGCGCCTGCGCCGGGCGTGTGAAAAATTATCGGATAGCGTTTGCCCTCAACGTAACCGTCGGGGTATGAAATTATGTAATCCAGGTTTTTGAAACGGTATTCTTTAATCATAAAATTTCCTCGCTTTTATATTTATTTTTTACCCATAATTACTTTGACGGAAGCGGTCGGGGCGGAAGATAAAATATATTCGCCGTCAAACTTTTTGCCGTCTAAATAGATTTCTTTTACGGTGTTGCCGCAAGCCGACGAGTTGTCTATTTCGATAGTGTATTCGAAACCGCGGAAATACCTTTTAACGGTCGCTTTTTTCCACTCGTCGGGTATACACGGTTTAATTTTAAGCCCTTTATAACACGGTTTAACGCCGAAAATATATTCTTCCAAGGCGATCATCATCCAGGACGCCGTACCCGAAAGCCATGAAACGCCCGCCTGACCCGCGCCCAAAGCCATAGGCGCGCGGATGTTGGACGAGTAGATATACGGCTCGGCGTTGTATTTTTCCACGCCGAATTTTTTAACTATGTTATGCGGTATGAGTTCTTTGTAAATTTTGTAAGCCTCGTTGTTGTTGCCGAGCATACATTCGGCTATAATCGCCCAGGTGTTGGCGTGGCAGAACACGCCGCCGTTTTCGTTTACGCCCGGTTGCGCGAACGTCAGTTCGTGTTCTTTTGACGGGTAATTTCTTTGCAGCGGCGGATAGAGTTTAAGTAAGCCGTAGCCGCAATCGAGAGTGGAAACGGTCGTTTCCATACATTTACGCAATTTTTCCTCGTCGGCGCATTCCGACAAAACCGCCCAACTTTGCGAGTTTATCCAAAGCGCGCCGCATTTTTCGTCGCGATTGCCTATCTTTAAACCCTCGTCCGAAACGGCGCGGATAAATCTGTCCTCGTTCCAGCAAAAATCGTTGAGGACTTTTTCTTGTTGAGCGATAATCTCGTCAAGTTTTTTATCGTCCTTGCCGATAATCGCGTAAATTTCCTTTAACTGCTTGCACGCAAGAACTAACATTTGCGATACGAATACGCTTTCGCCCTTGCCCTCTTTGCACACGTTGGAAAGCATATCGTTCCAATCCGAGCCGAGCATAAGCGGCAAGCCGTGTTCGCCGAGGTGATTCACCGTATATTCGATTGACTTTTCTATATGTTCTAAAACCGTACCTTCGCCGCCGTCGTAGTAAGGAGCGGTAGCGTAAAGGAAGTCGGTTTTTCCGCTTTCGCAGATTACTTTATGCGCGGCGTAAACGAGCCATAAATGATTGTCGCTTCTGTCGCTTATAAGCGGCTCGCGCTTTTCGATAGGGTAGAAATAATGGTTCGTCTTTCCGCAGTCGTATTGCTGACCTAAAAGTAGTAAAATTTTCTCTTCCGATGCAGGTAAATCGTACAAAATATTCGCTAAAACGTCCTGCGCGGCGTCGCGCATACCTATTCCGCGAACAGTACCCGTCGCATAGAAAGAAATTTCGCGGCAGACGAGGAAATTGACGTAAGCCTGCAAGGGGTTGAATACGTTTGCCATACGTTGCATATCTTTGTCGGGAATATCCGCCGAAAAATACTTTTTCCGCTCCGTAAGGCGGTTTTTAACGCTTTCAAACTCTTTTTCGGCGTAGTCTTTTTCGCGTAATTTATTTAAAAGCGGCTCAACGCTTTCGGCTTGAGCGTAAGTACCCAAAAATACGCTTAAATTCTGCGGTTTATCGGTAACGGTCAAATCGAACTGCATTGCGAACAAGGCTTCGCCGCCTTTAAGGTCGCTGTTGCCGCAAGAACCTCGTTCGAGCGAAATCGGGTTTTTGAAGTCGCGGTAACTGCCCATAAAACTCTTGCGGCTTCCGTCGTGCGAAACCGAACGCATATTCGCGGCGAAAAACACCTTAGGCGTTTCGTCGGGGCGAGCCTGCGCGTCCACGAAATATTCGTAAGAAAGGCTGTCGGTTTTTTCGTCGTATAAAATATTGTTGCTCGCCTTGCAGTAGCATTGCCATTGCACCTCGCGGAGGTATTCCATAAGCCCCATTTCGCGGCAGGCGAACACGCTTATTTCGCGTTTTTCGTCGGCAGAGATATTCATATCGTAAATAAGTACGTTTTCTTTGCCGACAAAGCAGTTTAAATCGACGGTAACGCCGTCTTTTTCGGCGTGAAAACGTGTGTAGCCGAAACCGTGCGCCGAGTACCATTTGTCGGGTTTTACGTCGCAGGGAATAACGGTAGGATTCCACACCTTGCCCGTCTTTTTATCCTTAATATATATAAACAGACCGTTTCCGTCGGTGGGCAGATTGTAAAAATTATATCTGCCTATACGCCATATTTCGGGGGATTTGTACCAGGAGAGCGAGCCTCCCGCCTGCGAAATCATCGTAAAAAACACGCCGTTCGTGAGATAGTTTATCCATGGGGACGGCATATCGTGACGGTGAAAAATTACCTCGTCCGCGCTGTCGTTAAATTCATAATAGTCTTTGTAAGTCGCTTTCATAACAGTAAAATTTTCCTTATATAAGAGAAATATTTCCGATTGATTTTATTTTATCATTATCGCCGAAAAATATAAACTAAAAATCATTATTTAACACCAAAATAGTAGAAATTCGTAAAAAATAGTATTTTTGAGTATTGTTTATAAGCGTATCTTATGGTAAAATAAAAATATGAAAAAAATTATTCTGTTGTTGTCGGTTGCGGTCTTTATCGCGGCTGCGATCTCGTGCGGAAACGTAAAAAAAGACAGCGAGGGCGAGGGGCGGTCGAGCGAAAAGATAACGGAATCGACAGAGGAAAAAGAGAGCGTTTCGTCGGGCGAAAATAACGATCGATCATCCGACGGAAAGGATCAGAGCGGCGAGTGGTTCGATATCGAATTATAGCAAAAAAACCAAAAAATTATCGGCGGGTACCCGCCTCTTGTTTGCTTACAGCAAACAAGAGGCGACAATTACCGACGGTTTTTATTAAATTTAAAGGAGGAAACTCATGAATCAACTAACAAGTAAAAAACAATACGACGCGCCGACTTTAACTGCGATTGAACTTAGCCTTGACGTTATCGCGACAAGCGCGGGAGCAAAGTATATGGGCGACGAATGGAACGTAATGGACGATTTAACTAACAATTAAAAGTATCAGGAGAGAAAAATGAGTAAAATTAAAAAATTATTGACGTATTTGCTTGGCGTTACGTTCGCGGTTGTTCTTGCGCTCGCGTGCGTGACGCTTGGAGTATACAATAAGGCGAACGCCGCGGAAACCGCCGACGATTTTAAGGTTTCGAGCATAGGTATCCGCTTGCAGGACAACGCCGTCGATACCGGAGTAAGATTCGGAGTGCGGATAAAAAGCGAACTTCTGGAAAAAACAGGCGCGAAGGTAACCCTTTACGTTTTACCGCAGATGTTTTACGCTGAGGGCGCGCATTTAAACGCAGGCGCGGCTATGGCGCAATCCGTCGAACTTGTCGGAGAATGGGAAGCGGACGGCGATTATAAAAACGGGTACGCGTATATTTACGATTTTCCCGCAAGCAATTACGGCGTAAAACTGTTAGCCGAGGCTTGCCTCACTTATACCGAAAACGGCGCAACCGTTACCAAATGGACGGATGTATCCGCCGCATACTCTTTAACGGACGTTGCAAAGACTGCGAAAGACGGCGGCAAAACCGGCGTTGACAATTACATAATAGAAAACGCTCGGATCACCTATAAAAATGTTGTCGGCGAGCAGGTCGGAAGTGAAAATCTGACTTACGGAGCGACGTTAAACTATCCCGAAGTGGCAGGACGAAACGGACAGGATTTGAAATGGACTACGAGTAAAAAGACTGCGTGGAATACTTCTTGGACGGCGCAAGGTAATATGACGTTGATTTGCGCGGGCGATACGATAGATGAAAAGGTGTTTAGTTCAAGAGGTATTACTTCCGAAATCGCAGATGAATCCGCGCCGCAGGGCTTTACGAACGTATGGAAAACTAAAGATAAGTTTGCGGCAAGCGGGAGTAACCAAACCATAAGAGCAGAGTATTATTCGTCTAAAGATATAACCGTGTACAAAGAAGTATATTTTGCGGCAAAGACAAACTGGATGTATAAATTACCTTCGGGGTATATTGCTGCAAACGGATGGTTTTACTTTACTTTTACGCAAAATGAAGATAAAACGTGGAACGCTTCCATTTCTTATACGACACAAGGCGTCGTAAAAATAGACACGGCAGAGAATTTGACGATGCCCACGGAAAACAGTAGTTTATATAAAGCAGGTTCGTTAGCGGCTCTTTTATACAATCCGTGGTATATTCCCTACGTTAAGGATGCAGAATCATACGTTTACTTCACCGAACTTCGCGGAGTAAAGGAATCTACAGAAATAGTAGGTGAAGTTGTATCCGAAAGCGCATTGAAAAGCGGTCAATATAGCGCGACGACAGAAGAGGCTGTGCCTGAGGGGTATGAAAAAGTATGGATGAAAACCTTGGGAGCCGGCGTTGCGCTTTACGGCGACAGTTACAGTAATAATGATTTAAGCGGGTATAGCGAGGTTAATTTTGCCCTCAAGATAAGCGACGGACAAACGTTCAGAATGTACGAGTTGGGATATATAAGTAGCGTGGAGTATTCCGATTGGTTATACTTCAATCTTGTTCGTAACAATGATGAATCGTGGTTGATGACGGTAAAATGTAACGGTTCGGTTGTTTATACCAAAAACGGCATAGTCGGTAAGACTTCCGACGGAAAAGAAGTCAGCAATACTTTGGCAGGAATACTTTATTTCGGTGAATGTAAATATTTCCCCAAAGGGACTTCGACGGGCAGTTCTAATTTCTACTTCACCGAACTTCGCGGAATTAGAAAGCCTGTTGAAATCACGGGAGATAAAATAGTCGATTGTGTATATGATAATATTGGAACGGACTGCTACGGTAAAAAGGTTACATTTACCGATTCTTCCGAAGCGGTGCCGGAAGGGTTCACGGTTGTAAAAGAATACACTTGCAGTGAAACTTCATTGCAAGGGAAGATGACGCACGTCGATATAAATGGTTATTCGGAAGTCCATTTTGCAATCAAAACAAGCGGATATATGCAAATCGATACGACGAGTGTAGACAGTTCAAAGGCGATCAAGCAAAAATATGAGGATTGGTTATATTTTACGCTTATAAACGAATCTACAACAGAAAAGGTTCAATGGCGAGTAAAAGTTGCTTATCAGGGTAACGAGATTGTTAATTTTTTAAACACGAGAAATATTACTCAGTCCGGAGTTTGCGGGGTTTTATGGCACGGTGGGGCGGCGGGTACAATGCCGTATGATAATACTGCCGGTTTTAAGATCTATACAACCGAACTGCGCGGAACGTTAAAACCTACGCAAACGACTTTGGCTAAATCGGGAGCAACCGAGTACAGAATAGTAGTTCCCGATAAAAGCGAAAACGTAGACAATTACGGCGCGGCGACGAGAGCGGCAAGCGAACTGAAAACGTTTTTCCGTGAGGCAACGGGCGCCGACCTCGGAGATTACGTTCAGGATACGGGTAACCTTAAAAGCGATATTAAATACATATCTATAGGTTTTACAAATACGTTAAACAACAACGTGGAGGGCGTCGATTACGACGCCCTTGGCATATCGGGATATTCTATAAAAACAGTAAGCGGCAACGTGTTTATATCGGGTCAAGGCGCAGGGCTTATGAACGGCGTTTACGAGTTTTTACGCGCGCATTTCAACTACGAATATTATACCGACGGATTTCATAAAATCGACGATTGCTCAAACGAAGAGGTGGTTTTGCAAACTATAAACGAGGAGTATAAACCCTCGTTTGAATACAGGTTGCCGTCTTACGGTTTTGAAATAAGCGCGACGGGCGGATACGCTACCGATAAAATGGTCGGCTATCGTATGCAATACAACAATCTTTCAATAAAAGGAGTGGGCGGAGTGCAGTGGCATAATTTTTTTGCCGCTATTCCGAAATCCGAATACGGCTCGATACATCCCGACTGGTTTTCGCCCGACGGAACTCAACTTTGTTTAACTCGCGATAAAGACGGACTTGCCGCCGAAATGGCGAATAAGGTAAAGGCTACGCTCGAGGCGAACAAGGCGGCGACTTTTGTTATGATAGGTCAACAGGATAACGACGATTGGTGTAATTGTTCCGCTTGTCAAAACGTAATTTCTCAATACGGCGGCTACAATTCCGCAACCTATATACTGTTTATGAATGCCGTTTCCGATAAATTGCAATCGTACCTGAACGAGAGCGGGAGGACCGACTTTAAACTCGGAATGTTCGCCTACCATAAAACGCAGGACGCGCCCGTTACTACGGTCGGAGGCGAAGTCGCGCTTATCGGCGGAATGAAATTAAATTCAAACGTGTGCGTGGTTTACGCGCCAATAGAGGCAAATTATTACGTTTCTTTTAACGACGCCGTAAACGCTTCTGTAAAAAAGAATATCGAAGGTTGGAGCCTTGTCGCCGACAACGTTTTATACTGGACGTATATGGAAAACTTCGGTTACTATCAACTCATATTCGACAATTTCGGAAGTATGCAGGAGAACTTGCAACTTTTACATAAGCATAAAGGGTGGTGGATATACAATCTCGCTCAATATAACAACGGCAATTCTACGGGTTTTTCGAGACTTAAAGCATATCTCAACTCAAAACTTATGTGGAACGTGAACACCGACGTCGCCGCTCTTACGGACGACTTTTTCAGCAATTATTTCGGAGTCGCTTCCTCGTATATGCGTAAATACTTCGACGAGTACCGCGCGATGACTAAATATATCTATGAAAACGAAGATAAAACGATAGGTAAACTCAGCATTAACGGACACGTTCCGTCGGGGAAAGATTTTTGGTACAGTAAACTTACTGCGTGGCTCGGATATATAGACAACGCGCTTGCCGAGGCTGACAAACTCGTAGGGGTGAACGACGAAGAACGCGTGAGGGTAAGAAATGCGGTCACGCTCGAATCGTTGTTTGTGCGTTACGCGCTTATAACGTATTATAGCGGAAAATTTCAATCGGATAAACTTTTAACGATGAAACAAACGTGGAAAGCGGACGCTGCAAAACTCGGCGTAACCATGTGCGGAGAGCATAAATCCTTGGAAACTCTGTATACAGAGTGGGGTGTTTAAAACTTTATCGGCTAAAAAGTAGAAATTCGTAAAAAATAATTGAAAAGCAATAGAAAAAGTATTTACAACCCGTTTTTTTTATGATAAAATCTATACAACATAGTAGGCGTTTTGTATGGTAAAACAGACGTTTTGCAAAAAAACGCAAAAAAACGGAAGCAGTTGCCGAAAGGTTTGCGCGAAAGACGATGAAGAAATCGACGGCGACAGATTTGCCGAGAAATTCAACCGCGTTGACGGCAAGATGGGTTTTATCGGAACTTTCGACGGCAGGGAAGGCTTTTAAAAACTTTAACGCTGCCAACACGTTCGGATTGTTCCTTATACGGGCGGACTGAAATAAGTCCGTCCGTTATTATTTCAAAAAAGTTATAAGAGAGGATAAAATGGAACTGATTTGCGCGCAGATTGATTTGGCGAGACAAAAGGAAAATTTACCGTTTATTAAGAGTTATATAGACTTTGCGGCTGAAAACGGTTATAACGCAATGCTTTGTTATCTTGAAAACGCCGTGCGATCGGGCGAAACGCAGTATTTTGATAAAGACGATACTTATTCGCTTGACGAAATGCGCGAACTCGTAAAATACGGCGACGACAAGGGCGTTTCTCTTATTCCCGTATTCGAAAACCTCGGTCATCTGGAGAAGTTTTTTGCATATCCGCAACTCGAAAATCTCAGCGAATGCGAAAACGAACGGGAAGAAGGCAGGGGATTTGCCTCTACCGCCCGCGGCTCTTGCGGTTGTTCGTCGAACGAAAATCTCTACGTTTTTTTCGAGAAGTACGTTTCCGAGGTCTCGTCGGTATTTACTTCGCCGTATATCCACATGGGGCTTGACGAACCGTTTGATTTCGCCGTATGTCCCCGTTGCAAAGAGAGGATAAAAAACGGCGAAAGTAAAGCGGCAATGTTCCTTAAGCATATTATGCGGTCGTACGACCTCGTAAAAAAACTCGGAAAAACGATGATGATGTGGGACGATTTTTTCGAATACGCCGATATAGTCCGAGAACTTCCCCGAGATATAATTCTCTGCAACTGGAACTACTATTTTGTCGGCGATTTACCTGTCGGACATTGGACGGGCAGAATAAAAAAAGACTGGTTTTACCTTTACGAAAAGTTGGGACTAAGGTATATGTTCTGCGCGTATATGGGCGAGTATTCTTCGGCGTATAACGTTAAAACTCTGACGCGTTACGCGATGAAATATAACCCTATGGGCGCGGTTGCTACTTCGTGGGAAAAATCTTCCTCTTTTTATCTTTGCACATATCCGATTATGGCGGCGGCGGGCAGGCTTTGGTCGGGAAGAATAACCGAAAACGACTTTTTCTCCGTCTATGCCGAAATTACGGGGAGCGAGGCGGTAGCGGAAAAACTTCTTTCCGTAGACGTTCCGATGTACCATTCTGCTTATATAAGCGCGACTATGGCGGAAGCCGATTTCCTTGTAAAAAATCAATTCCGAGATATCTTGGCGGAAGTAGTCGGAACGCTTGGGAAGGAGTTGCCTAAAAATAAGAAAGACGACGATTTATCCTGTGACGTTCGCGCGGACGTCTGCCGTTCGTTTATGGAATTGTACGCCAAGACGATTACGGAAAAAGCGACGGACGAATTGTTTACTGTTTACGGCTGCGGAAGAGAACGCGCCGTCGGGGAAATTGCTCTGAAAGCGGCATTAAGCAATATAGACAACGCGAAAAAACTGTATCGGTCGAGCGAAGAAATATCGGAGAGGCTCAGAAAAAAATACCGCGACGGGATAACGCCGCGCGAAGATTACGCTAAAAAATACGCCGAAATCGATAAAACCCTGAGTTATATCCGCTCGAAAATCGAAGTCGCAGATAAAACGGGCGTTTTGTATTGCGACTTTATGATGCACGACGGTTTCGGTACGCCTAAAGCAAAAATAAAAATCAAGTACGTCGGCGATGACGAAAAAACGCTGTATTCGGGCGGCGTAAAGCCGAGTTATACGGGCTTCGAGTGCGGCGGCGTTTACACTCTTATGTTCTTGCTCGGCGACGCCGATAGAGAAATAGAGTATATGGTCTTTTCGAGTTCGGGCGAGGGGCAGACCTTCCCATTAAATTTCCGTTACTCGTCGGGAGATAGGGAATATGCGGCGGCAACGGTCGAAAAGATTTGCGGCGAGGCGTATTTTGAGAATAACGTGGTCTATCCCGATACGCGTTTCGCGATTCTCGGCAACGGCGACGGAGAAGCGCATTTTAACGACGTCGGGCTAGGGAAAATCGAAAATTCGATAAAGATAAGATTTGAAGAAGTAAAATGAATACGGAAATGTATATGTTGACGGAAACGAGCGAGTTTATGATGAGTTTCGTTATCGTCACAAAGAAAAACAACGTGATAATCATAGACGGCGGCAGAAGGGAAGATATGCCTCTTTTGAAAAAATACGTCGCGGGCAGGCATATAGCGGCGTGGATTTTAACGCACGCGCATAGCGATCATATCGACGGTTTCGTATACGAAATGGCCGAACACGGCTGCGCCGATTTCGATATCGGGGCGGTGTATTACAATTTTCCCGATTACGACGAACTGATCGGCGTAACCGACGTTCCCGACCTCGGATATTTTCGCGAGGAATTAAACGAAATGCTCCCTGCGTTCAACGCGGTTAAAAATAAATTCGCCGATAAAATCCGCGTCGCGAAAAAGGGGGATAAAATAACTATAGACGAAGTAAATATCGACTTTATTTATTCTTATCGCGGCGGATTATACTCGAACCTTATGAACGATTCGTCGCTCGTGTTTAAACTTTCGGGCGAAAACAAATCGGTTATATTTTTAGGTGATTTGGGACCTGACGGCGGAGACAGACTGTTTCGGGAGAGTAAGGACTTATTAAAGGCGGATTATTGTCAGATGGCTCACCACGGACACATGAACGTATCTATGGAAGTATACGCTAAAATAATGCCCGAGGCGTGTTTCTGGTGCGCTCCGAAGTGGCTTTACGACGAAGAGGAGGTTCCCGCTTATCTCGCCGACGGGAAAACGCTCGAAAAGGCGGGCAGAATAAGAATGTACGGCGTCGCGCTGACCCGAAGTTGGATGAATCTTTTGGGTGTTAAAAAACATTACGTCAGCGGAAACGAAACTTGTAAGGTGATTTTATGACGAAAAAAGCAGATTTTAAAGAAGAAAACGCCAAGCGAAACACGGCGAAAATGAGTCGCTCCGCAGTAGCGTTACTGTTTATATGCTGGCTTGTATACGCCTGTTCTTATCTGGGTAAGTTGGGCTATAGCGCGAATATCGTCAATATCGAGAGAGATTTCGGCGTTACTCACGCAATGGCGGGAGTGGCAAGCACGCTCTTCTTTTTCGCATACGGCTCAGGTCAGATATTAAACGGCGTCTTTTGTAAAAAATACAATCTGAAATACGTCGTTTTTTCGGCGTTGCTTGTATCGGCGGCTTGTAATCTCCTTGTCGGAACGGTCGGAAATTTTACGATCATCGGGGCGTTATGGCTTATAAACGGCGCGGCGTTGTCCGTTTTGTGGCCGTCGCTTATCAGGCTTTTATCCGAAACTCTCAAAGCGGAGTATTCGCCAAAAGTCGTCGTCGTGATGGGAACGACGGTTGCTGCGGGAACTTTTGCCGTTTACGGGCTTTCCGCGGCGTTTGTCGCTATCGGAAGTTATCGGATGATTTTCTATCTTGCCGCAGTTCTTTTACCCGTAATAGGGATTTTCTGGATGGTTTTTTACGGTAAATTGACTAAGGAGTGTATCGCCGAAAAAATCGAAGAGGAGGGCGAGGAAAGAGAATCGAGCGATATCGCCGTAAATAAGACGGGTAAGCGAAGAATAGGTAAAACCATGGCGGTTTTTATAGTCGCGCTCGGTTTTTTCGCAGTAATAACCAACCTCGTGAAAGACGGACTTACGACGTGGGTCCCCGTTATACTTAAAGAACGGTACGGCGTTCCCGATTCGATAGGGATTATTCTGACGCTCGTAATGCCGCTTCTCGCGCTTTTCGGAACGGCTGTCGCCGTTTCGCTCAATAAAAAAGTCCGCGATTTCATCGATTTGTGCGGAATAACGTTCGCGTTTATTGCGGTTCTGACGTTTTGTTTAACGATTGCAGGAAGCGGAACGACGGGTATAATCATAACTCTGTTGTGTCTCGCAGGGGTATCCCTTTTAACGTCTGCCGCTAACAACGCCATAACGAGCATGGCTCCGCTCTATCTCAAAAAAGAGTTAAACGCGGGACTTTTCGCAGGGACGATGAACGGACTGTGTTACGTAGGAAGCACGTTATCCGCGTATGGGCTTGGAGCGTTTGCGGACGGACTCGGCTGGAACGCCGTGTTTTTGCTTCTTGCCGCTGCGAGCGCGCTATGCGTCGTTTTGTCGGCTTTATATTCGATTTTTAAAGCGAAGACTAAAAAGGCGATTAAAAAATCGTGAAACGACAGTTGACGGTTTAGAGGCGGGTTTTAACGCAATCGCTCGGCTAAGACAGAGGACTGTAAAAAATAAGATACCTGAATCGATGCGTCGGGTATCTTATTTTTATATCTTATAATATTGAACTTATCGTTTTACGGGACGATTTTTCTTAAAATGCTTGAGTTTTTATCGGCTGGGGCAGAACTTAATAAATGTTTGATTCTGATAAAAAACGTTGTTGATTTTACTTGTTAATGTTGCGTAAATTATTGAGATAATCAACTTATAGGGCATTTTATTCCGACAGTTGTAGGGGACGGCGCCCTCGACGTCCCGATAGTTTTTCACGACCCCTTTTTATCGGCTAAAAGAGAAAGGGAACTGCGGAAGTCTGTCTGTATTGCAAGGGGGAAATCCCCGTGTTTTTTTTGAAATAAGCCGAAAAGTGCGAATAGGTGGAAAAACCGAGAACCTCCGATATTTTTTGCAGCGATTTTTCCGAACATTTTATTGCGGTTATCGCGTAATCCAATTTCTTTTTGCTTAAAAATTTGCCTACGCTTACGCCCGTGTCTTCCAAAAACAGTTTATTTAAATGAGTATAAGAATAACCCGATTCCCATATAAGAGTTTCGAGCGGAGTCGATAAACTTTTCTCGTCGTCGAGCAGTTGAATGAATTTTTCGACAGCGGGGTGATAATTGCTTGTCATGGCGCGTCCGTAGTGATAAGTGATGATTTTACGGGTTAAAAAACAAGTGATGACGTGCAGAAATTCGTAATGAACGTCGGGAGTGGAGGTCAACGCTTTATTCGTGAGTTTCATAATTTCCGCAGCGGAATCCGCAGAAATTTTAAGCCTCTCGTAGATGTTGAACGCGCGGTTTTTTATGTCGGGAGCAATCCAGGTCAAAAGTTCTTCGAAATGCTTTTGAACTATGGATAAACTTATATATATCGCGTCGTCGGTTAATTTTTCGAGGGCGTGTTTGTCGGTCGGCGTCAGAAAACAAAGCGAATTCTGTTCTAAAATCTCTTTTCTGCCGTTGATTTTATGTCTGATTTCTCCGCTTATGACGAAAATAAATTCGTAAGTACCGATATGACCGTGGATTACGGGGTAACCGTTGTGCTGAACATGAAATTGGAAATTATTATACGTTGTGACGCTCATAAAAACCTCCGTGCTTCAATCGCCTTTATGTAAACTATATCACAGATTTTCAAAAAAGTAAATTCAAATTTTAAAATAGTAAAAATTCGTAAATAATGCAAGTATCGGTATGGGTAAATTGCGAGGATATAATATGTAAATATGCTAAGTACGTTTTATATATTAGCCGTTGTCATATCCGAATATAGTGGAACATTTGTCGGTAGCCGCAGGTGATTGCCGAATCCCGTAAACGGGAACCCTCGGCAAAAATTTGCAAGCAAATTGAC
>ERZ779875.1131-NODE-1131-length-18904-cov-4.878243_pt1 | contig 18904 bp, 11 predicted proteins | sample MGYA00511246_ERZ779875 | MGnify/ENA primary metagenome ERZ779875 (study PRJEB29588, sample SAMEA2155093) | human gut metagenome | biome: human gut; feature: human-associated habitat; material: faeces | place: Denmark | collected 2008/2010 ... | reverse complement strand
AATGCGTACAAATTTAAAATATTTATTGAAAGCGCCGATTCTACCCGAAACGGGATTTACAAGAAATATTATAAAATCAAATAGGGAATGTCAAGAAAAGTGTGTAAGCCTTTTTTCTAACTTACACACTTCATTTTATATTCTCATCAAATAAATAATTGTATAAAATGAGGTAAATGACTGTGCGGATATACGAGCCGTTCGATTACCTCATAAACAAAAAAAGGGCGTAATTCAGCCGAAAATCGACTGAATTACGCCCTTTCCTATTTGGGTGTTGGTTCTTATAAAAGGTTCCTATTAACAAATTAGCGTTTTTGGCATAGGATTCAATTTGGATTAGTTAAGCTTTTTTAATGACATACCATCCGCTTATTGTTATATCCATAGAGTCCTCCTTAAACACAGTTGCCTTTAGAGATTGAGTTGTTCCATCGTATTTTTGTATTGTTGCTTTTAGTCTTACGCCAGTTTTTAATTTTACAGTAACTTTTGAATTTTCCGTAAACCAATTGTCCTCTTGAGTACCGGTACTGCTATCCAACTTGAGTGTTATTTTATCTGTATATTGATTATCAACCATAAACCAATGTTGAGTAGTAACATTAATTATGACGTTTTCATCTGAATTGCTGTTCGCAAAAGATATAACTCCGTTTGCATCAACAGAAGCGTTGGTTGCTGAGTATTTCGGCGTATAACGTTCTTTATTTGCTATCAACGTGCATGTTACTGCGGTAGCGTATGTTGTATCTGACGGTGAAACATAGAATGTTCCTAACCCGCCGGTTATACCGTTTACTGTTTCATTTGGCGATTTTTGAACAATAATAGTGCGTTTCTTTATCCACTTTGCGCACAAGGTTATATCACCGTCAATCGTTTTAGGTAAGAATTTGATAATTGTTTTATTGCTATCGGTTTTTAAATACCAGCCATCGAAGTAGTAATTGAAAGAGTCGTTTGTGTTATATTGATCTAACGATTGTAATTCATTCACTGAGATTGTCTTGCCTTTGTCAAAAACTTGGCTTGCCGGTTTATCTTCCTCTTTTATTTCGCTGGTAAATTTTAACCCCTCGGGGTTTTCGTTGTAGTTAACCGTGTAAGTCCCTCCCCGATAAAATGCATATACGTTGATAATTCCTGAGTATTTGTCCGCATTGGCTGCGGAAACCGATGTGACCGAATTGTCGGAATAATCGGGATTTAAATACCAGCCGTCGAACGTATATTCATGTCCATCCACGGTAATAGTTTGTGGCGGATTGGCTAAAGTTTTTACCTCCGAACCGCTTAACGAGCCGTTGATTTATCACATTAATGTATGTTTACTGCTCACGGACAGAGCAGTAATATTTTTAATATGTATCATACGACAATATTTGCGTGAGTGCAATTATTTTTGACAAAAAATCTAAAAATAATTATAATAGTCTCAGACTGGTTGGGAAAAACCGCAGGACAATCTGTGTAGATTGCCGTTGCCTCTTGAGTTAAAGCAGCATCAAAATACCACCCGCCAAACGAATAATATTTGAGGGTAGGGGTAGGAAGATCGGTATATCCGCCTAACGGTAAAGTAATGCTTTGCGTTGTATCTCCGCTTAAAGTTCCGCCATTTGGATTATAGGTGATTGTTGCGGAGTTTTTAAACCAGGCGTAACCGGAACCGATTTTGGTTGAATAATACGTGCCGGTGCTAAAATCTTGCCGTGCGTAACTGTTCTGGCTTGTCATAATATCGCCGAATGCAGTATACGTTTTTTTTGTAATACTGGCTTTTATAATCCCAGTGGCAATCAATCCTTTATCGACTTTGCTTGCTACATTGTTGGCTATTAAATCTGTGGGAACTTTTACCGTTACGGAAGTAGATGAGTTAATAATTAATTGAGCCTGAGCATTTGTAGCAGTAATGCATCCGCTTATTGACGCATTTGATTTTATTGTTGCCGTTCCTCCGGCATCAATTGCCAGTTTTGCATCGGTTCGATCAACAGCATAATCGTTCGTGCCTTCTGCAGTAGCGTATTTTACGCGGTTTTTTCCCCAATTTTCATCGGATATACAATCATTTAATGTGTAAAAGGCAACTGAAACATTCTCAACTTCCAATTTCCCTCCGGCTTCGACTTTTAAGGAGCTGCCGGGGTAAAATATGTAGGAAACTGCATTTAAATTTAATGTTGCGGTATTAGGAACAACCAAATTAAAATATGAAATAGGTAATGGGTAATCTTTGCTTGTTGTTATTTCCTTTGTGAAGCCAGCCATCTCGATGGTTAATGTTATTGAGTTGTCGTGACAAACAGTATTTTCCCCTAAAGTAATTATGTCCTTTTGACCTTTTAACTGGTTTGTTCCGGTGATTGACGTTAAATCAGTCGATGCTTTATTTGAATCGGCATTGCTTGCAGTTTTAAGTATATATCCGCTTTCAACTGTAAACATTGAGTCGCTTGCACCTACAATAGGAATAGGTTTGCTGGGCAACAACGTATTCTGAACGTTAAGTGATGCCTTGGCTAAATATTGCGCTCCTTTCATAATTTTAGTTTTACAAGAAATATTATGAATTGAATAGGATTTGAATGGGAATATACCGGCATTGTGAATTTGAATCGCTTCGGTGCCTGCTAACCAATCGTAAACTCGCATAATATCAAGAGCCGTCGCTGTTGATTGTAATTCTACCAATCCGTCGTTAGCGCCTTTCAAATATCCATAGCTATTAATTTTGTTTGTAACAACTATAGTCCCGTTGTTGTAAACGACTGAATGTTGTTTAACTCGTGCTTGATTAAAATCCCCACCTCTAGAAGAAAGTCTTCCGCCAATGTCTAAGGTTCCGCTTATCGTAAATTTTATACCCTGAGAAATAGCTAATACAGAATAAACATATTCCGGTTCTTTTTCGCAATTTATTACATCTGAATCCGCATTAGTTGCAAGATCGTCACTATTATAAGGCAACAGCAATGTATTATTTGATTTTAAAGTATATTCATAATTTGCTTTGTAATTTTCAAAACCTGTACCGGGAAGATTTTTAAGCTTTGCAAAAGCCGTAATTACGTAAGAGGAATTAGGGGAATCAGAAGATGTGTCAATGTTACCGCACAGGGTAATATCGCCGCCTGCGGCAAGCGCGTCTTCGATAGTGAAAAATTCGGTTTTGTTTTCCGCCGTTTTTTCGATCTTCGCCGTATTGTATTTTAAATAAATGCTGTTTGTTGTTAATTCAAAGTTTGAGTTGGGTTTAAGCGTTATATCGCTAATTAAATAAGTAGAGCCGGCTATAATATTTTCACCGAAAGTATAGTTATAAAACCCGTTTTCGGGTTTAGTGGTGTCTTTCTCGCCGCTGAAATTCTTTGCAGAAGTTGCGGTAGAAACGTCTTTGTATATGTTGTTTAAAATATCGTTTGTTAGCGTAGCTCCTGTCGATTTGAAATAACAGGTTGTATTTTTATTGTCTTCTGCGGCATTAAATAAGTCTGCAGAAAATGGTATGCCGTTCTTTGTATATTTACGGGAAATGACAGCATTATCGGCAAAAGTTAACGGTAATTTATTTATGTTAAGATTGCCTTTATCTGCCAAAAACGTGTAGTTTTTTGCCGTAAGACCTTTGATTTCAGGTGTAATATAGTATTTGAGCTTTTCTGTTCCGTTATAAATGTTATCATATTGACTATAATCAAAAGTATACGTAATGCTGTCAAGCCCGGTTATAACCGATTCGTTTTCGTTGTTTACAAAACCGCTTATTTCGTAGCCGTTAGCGGACGGTTCGTCTCCATAGGTGATTTGATGATCGTTCGCTTTTACGGTAAGTTCTTTTTTGTTTACGGTAAGTATTCCGTTTACCGCATTAAACGAATAGTTAGGCGAAGAAAGTTCGCTTATATCAACAAAAATATCATATTTTCCTACGTCTTTAAATTGGGTATAATTAGTTGTAAGTTTAACCGTGCCGCTTATATTTGCCGATTCAAAAGTTTCGCCTTCTATAAATCCGCTGATTGTATAACCTTTGGTAGAAGGAGCGTCGCCATAGATGATTTGATGGGGGTTCGCCTTTACGGTAAGTTCTTTTTTGTTTACGGTAAGTATTCCGTTTACCGGCTTAAACGAATAGTTAAGCGAAGAAAGTTCGCTTATATCAACACGAATCTCATATTCGCCTACTTTTGCAAATTGTGTATAATTAGTTGTAAGCTTAGCCTTGCCGCTGATATTTGCCGATTCAAAAGTTTCGCCATTTACATAACCGCTGATTTCATAACTATTGGTAGAGGGGGCGTCGCCATAGGTGATTTGATGGGGGTTCGCCGTGACGGTAAGTTCTTTTTTTGAGACGGTAAACTCTGCCGTTCCGCTTGAAGAAATAACGTAGTTGGGGTTGGTAATCTCGGCGGTGGCGGTGTAGGTTCCGGCGTTTTTAACTTCGGTAACTTTGGTGGAAGTCGTCGCGCCCGGCGCTTTGTAGGTAAACGATTTAGTAACAATTCCGTCTATGGTGGTGTCGTCCGTGGTTTTCGCGGTTGCGTTAATGCTCTTTAAGTGATCAGCGCCGTCGTAAATAAAGTCAACAGCCCCCGACCAGACGATTTCAACGGGGCAGGGGGCAATGGTAAATACTTTTATGGCTTTGCCGTAAGAAACTTCGCCTACTACGGAGGTGATGAGTACTGCGTAGGTTCCCGCATATGTGGGTAATTCGGCGGTATAGCCGACATCCTTAAAATCGTCTTCGTTTGGCAAAGATGTGACTGCATTTGCGGCGGGAGCCTTATTTCTTTCGGTACTTGCCGCATTTTGGGGCGCGCGTAAAAGGCGCGATTGAGCGCTTGGTTTGTTATACGGTATTACTTTGTATTTTACGTTTGCTTTATCTATGGCTTTGTCGGGCAGTCCCCGCGCTTCGTCAACTGCATTGGTTTTCATTTCCGCGCAGACAGGGTTTCCGTTGTAGGTTGAATTGCGTACAATGACATATTTGTCAAGCCCGAAATCGTCAACGTTAAAAGTTTTTGTACCGTCTTTCTCGCTCGGCACGTCTTTTTGCTGGCTTATGATCCAGTCGGCAGAACCTATCGCGCAGAACAAACTTGCAAAAAGGAGTACGACAAAAACGGCAAGCTTTAAGCCCTTGCCGAAAAACGCGCGTTTTATTTTGCCGATCGCATTGCTTGCTTTTACGGCTTTTTCGTTTGCGTAACCCGTCGCGGTTTCCGTTGCGGGTTGCGCGTTAAAGTTGTAAACTACGCGTTTTTGCACGATATGCTCCTCCTTTTTTTCAAATTTTTTTACGTTCGTTTATTTTGCGCCGAGCAAAGATTGCTCGAATAATCAATTATAGTTTTTTGGAAACGCGGGCTTCTATCATAAAAGTTCCGCCCTTTTGTAAGTAATCATACAACTCGGCGTAGGTGTTGTTTTTAAGCGTAAACGTGACCTGAAAGCTCGTTTCGGTCGTGCTTTCGGTTATTCCTATTTCATTGGAAAGCGCGCTTGCCCGCAAATAATATTCGCCGTTGGCTGTGCCTTTGTCGCAAACGTCAATTTTCCTTTCTGCTATTTTGCAAGAGGCGTCGGGGATAATTTTTTCTGCGGAGTCGTTGTCGGTAATGCCGGTAAAATAAAGGGTGAACTGCAAATTCATGCTGTTCGCATCCAAAAATCCCTTTGCATTTTCGTTTTTAAAGGCAACGTCAAACGAAATATCGCCTGTGGCAAATAAATTGCCGTTACCGTCGGTAAAACCGGTGTAGTAATAGCTGAAACCCTTTGCGTCGGTTAAATTGATGTAATTCTGACTGTCGGTAACGGTATAAACCTCGAAAGGAGAGGCGTTTACCGTGTATTTTACGTTCGGGTTTACCATAATCCACGACGAGAACCCCACGCAGATTACCGTTATTACCGATAAAATCGCGCATACGAAAACAGAAGACGCTTTTACGACAGCAGCTTCAAAAAACTTATTAAGTTGTCGCGTAATGATTTTTTTCATAATCAGGTTCCGTTTCTGTTTGTTTTCGGGTCGGGTTTTGGGGCGCTATCTTAAATTTACGAAATACGCCTTTGTGCGCCGGGCAAGGAAGGTATTTCTTTTGTTCGGTATATCTGTTTTCGCTCGGCAGACTACCCAAAACATTATACATAATATATTGTATAATTTAATTTGTCGTATGTCAACAAAATAACTCGGGGCTTACAAAAAAAAGACGAGCGGCAGCAAAAAAAGCGTTTTTTTTGCTTCGAAATGGAAAATTTGCTTAAAATTTTAAATGATAACGACAAAAATTGACAAAAATCAAAAAATTTCGTTTTTTCGTTAAAACAGTTGCCAATTTAAAATTTTTGTGATAATATGACAATGAATTAGTACGCATGCAGGTCTTTTTTTAACGAAAAACAAATTCTAAAAACCGTTGTATCAATCGGAACTGCGCTTAAAAAAACAGCGGTTCTGTCAAGGTTTTTTGGTTTGTAAAAAATTGTTTTTTCGTGTTTTTATCGGAAACAACGCTCGTTTGTTTATTCACTTTTTAACAAACGGCATTGAATAATATGCAATATTAAAGGTAAGGAGCAATTAAAAATGAAATCTAAATTAACCATTACTGTTGCAAGCATTTTGTCGGTGTTGACGCTGGTGGGCGTAGGCTTCGCTGCATGGATTATCAGCAATCCGAGTGTTTCAGCCGATCAGAACGGGACCATCACTGCCGAGACTGTAAGCGATAAATCTTATACGCTCGAAGCGAAAATTGATGGTGGAGAAATTGTTTTCGGTGCGCCCGAAAACATGAGTGCTGATAAACCATGGCTTACCGCAGGTGCGGAAACTCAAACAGAAGATCTGAGTGCAACCTTAACGCTTACCCTTAAATATAAGGATTGGAATTACGTTCCCACTAATTTCTCCGTTACTATGAAGTCGAAAAAAGGCGGAGTAGACGATAATACTGTTTTCGCTGATCTTGTCTCGAAGAACTACATTACTAATCCTAAAATTTCTTATCCTTCAGGCTCAACTGATACCATTACCAACGATGTGGAAATGAACGGGGCTACGTCTACCGTTACAATACCCAAAACCGCGTTCCCGGGTTATGATGATAAGGATATTACTAATGAAAAAGATGTAACTCTTGTAATAACTATTACTTTTGGTTGGGGTACTTATTTTACTGTTGATGGCTCCGTTGTAAATCCGTATACTTTTTACAATAAAAAAACTTATGACAAAGCAATTGGTACGGAGGCAAATACAGTACTTACTGCGATTTCTGGTCTTAAGGACGTAAGCTACACTGTAACTATCAGCGGTACCACCAACGTTAGCGGAAAATAAAAAATTAGAAAAACATAAAAAAGTAATCGATAAAATTAACGAGGCGTAATATGTTTCGATATATTCTGCATAAGATATATTTAGCATAGTATGCTTAGTTGAAGGAGAAAAGACAAATGAAAAAAACTACGCGTAAATCTTTCTCACGCAAAGCAATAGTTGCTGTCGTGAGTGTGTTTTTAACGATTTCGTTAACAGCGGTCGGCTTCGCTTCCTGGTTGATCAGCAATGACGCCAGCACGAACGGAGCGGGTAACGTTAAAGCATCTAACGTTTCCGATGCGATCCTCGGTGTAACGATCGAAAAAGCGGATAACCTCGGCACAATCAATTTCGGACCTTTAAAAGACGATACAACAGGCAACATTCGTTACGATGAGAAAGAAGCCGAAGATATTGAAAGCCTCGAAATAACGGTTGGCGGCACTATTAATAAGTTTGCCACCTTAAAGCTGATGGAAATTAAGATCAAAGTTCCCGACAGCGTTATCGCTGCCGCAGGATACGGTCTTGTAGCCGGATCTGAAACTGACTACGAAGTTAAAAGTAATTTACCCAAATATATCACTTTGCCCGCGGGCGCGGCAGACAAAAACGGCAACCTGATCGTTCCCGCTAATAAAGTGGAATATCAGGCTACCGATACAAACGTGTTTAAAGCGGGAGAAGGCGATGCCGCTACTTTCACGTTTACAGTCACGTTCGGTTGGGGTGAACTTTTCAAAAAAGGAAACCCCGGCAAATATCTTGATAACGAGATTTCGGGTGCAGAAGTTGATAACGTAGACGCGCTTCTTAAAATAGCGAAGACGGAAAACGCAACCGCAACTTATACTACATTAACAGCCGAAGCGAAGCGTGATCTTCTTAAAGCAATGAAAAAGGCGATTGCGGAAAGCGAAGCTAAGTTTACCGTAGTCGTTAACGCGCAGGCGAAATAATTAAATAAAAACCAAAGGGCAAAGGCGGCAAAACGCCTTGCCGATAACGATCAGAAAAAGTCTTTTCGCTTAAGGCATTAAACCTTTCGCAAGAGACTTTTTTTGAAAATCTACAAAAATTCTACTAATTCAAGGCGAAATTAAGGTAAAATGTCATCGCTCGATATTATAGCGCTTGTTGTAACCGTGCTTGCGCTCACGGGGTTCTCTGCCGTTTTCACTCTGCTTTTCGGCTCATACAGCAAAAGCGTTGTTCAGAACTATAAAGACGGAAAAAACGACACCGAACTTATAACTTCTTTCGTGAATGACAAGCTCAATAACAAAAACGTTAAAAAACAGCGGTGGGCTTTTGTCAGGCGGATCGTCGGCTCGGTGATAGCCGCGTTCGTGTGTATCTTTTTCGTGCTTGCCGTAATCAACAGGATCAGCGGTAATTCGGTAGTTTTAGGGGACAAAATGCTTATGGTCGTCGCAAGCGGCTCGATGAGCGAAAAACACAGCAATAACGAGTATTATCTCAACGGGCGCGACGATCAGTTTCCGACGTACAGCATCATTTTGCTTGAAAAAGTCAATTCGCCCGACGAACTGAAGCAATACGACGTTATCGCCTACGTGAACGACAAGGGCGTGAACATAATTCACCGTATTTTTCGCATCAACAGCGACGGTACGTATACCACCCGCGGAGACGCCAACCCCGACAGCGATAACGATCACCCGCCGTTTAGCAGGGTGATAGGAAAATACACAGGCAAATATTTGCCGACGATAGGCATTTTTATTCTGTTTTTTCAGTCGTATTCGGGTATTGCCACAATTCTTGCCATTATCTATTGTATTGTCATGATAGATAATCGCAACAAGGCAATGAACGATGCGAAAAATCAGCGTATGTCCGCGCTGGAAGAGGCGCTTAATCTTTGCGAGGTTGCAGTTTTGGAAGACCTTACCGTGGAATACGTTGAAACGCTTTACCTGAATAAATTTATTTATACTTTCGAGCCGAACGGGCTGGTGACCGAGGAGATCCGCGAGGAAATTCTGAAAAATAACCCTCCGCCGGAAAATGGCGTGAACCTCAGGAATGAAAGCGAAAACCTTTCGGACGGCGAGAGATAAAACTTTACGGACGGCGAGAGAAAAAATCTTTTCGGACGGCAAGCGATAAATCTTTCGGGATTGAAAAACCGAGACGGCTAAGCAGGGTAAATCCCGCTGCAAATTATTCATTTTGTTATCAAAAATACAAACTATCTATCAATTTTACGCTAAAAAAAGGGGCAGATTATGATTAAAACCCTATTTACACGAAAAACTTTTATAGCAGTAGCGTTGTCGCTTATGTATTCGGTACTGCTGGTTTTCACTTGCGCTTGCATTGACGGCGCGCACACGTTTTTCCCGAAGAAAAACATGGTGAATATGCTTGCCGTGGGCATGCGCTTCGAAGCGATCTCCGGCGGAACTTCCGGTTTCGTTATGGTTATGCTTTTCGCGGTGTTCGTTACCATTGCGGCAACCGCTATCTGTTTTGAAAGGCAGTTTGCAGTTTTCAAAAACATTCAGCCCGAAAGCGGAAAAATGCTTTTATGGTACTTAGGTACCGCCGTTGTTTGCGTAGCCTTGTCGCTTGCGCTCGGCGTGCTTATGCAAAGCCCGCTTACAAGCGCAAATATCGGCAAAGCCTTGAATTACCTCGGGCAGATTATTTTGCTTACTACGCTCATTTATATCGTTTTGTTCGTAGTTGTCGGCGCGCCTGTGATGCTGGTGGTCAACTTTTTCCTTGTGGATAAGCCTTTCCGCTTTTTCTCGAACGCGAGTCAGCCGGAATTCGACGACGATAACGTCAGCGTAGACGTTGCCGACAGTTTCGATAGTCAGTCTTCTGCCGCAGACGGGCAGGGCGTTTCGGGCGGCTCGGCTACCTCGTCAATTCCCGCTTACGGCGGATCGGGCGCCGGCGGTAACGCTTCGGGCAAACTCACCGACGACGATACCGTTATCCGCGACAGGGAAGAGGTATTCCCCTCGCTTACCGCCATCGACGAAAAATACGAGGGCTTCGAACTGCCTGCCGCCAAGGGGGACGATATCCCGCTGAAAGAATTGGCGGAAAAGTTCAGGCTTTATCTTGCAAAAACGCAGAAGCTTTATTTCGATATAGATACCATTAGGTTTTTTATCAGCGGATTTGCCGCAAGTCATTTTGAAATTCTGGAAGGTCTTTCGGGAACAGGTAAGTCGTCGCTTCCGCGTTACTTTGCCGAATTTATCGGCGCAAACGTGCTGTTTTTGCCCGTTCAGGCTACTTGGCGTGATAAAACCAGCATTCTCGGTTTTTATAACGAATTTTCTAAAACTTATACCGAAACCGATTTCTTGTCCGCTTTGTACGAGGCGAATTATTCGTCCGACACGATCAATTTTTACGTGCTTGACGAAATGAACATCTCGCGTGTGGAGTATTATTTCGCCGATCTTTTAAGCGTACTCGAATACCCCGTTGCCGATTGGAAACTGAAAGTTATGAACGTTCCGCACGATTTCGTGCCGCCTGTCAAGCTTGAAAACGGTTTCGTTCAGATTCCCGAAAACAGCTATTTCGTAGGAACCGCCAACCGTGACGATTCTACGTTTACCATTACCGATAAGGTTTACGACCGCGCAATCACTCTTGAGTTTTTAAAGAAGAACGACGCGTTTACGGTAAGCGAGGAGGTTGAAAAAGTCCACGTTACCGCTTCCGCTTTGCGCAGACTGTATTCCGCCGCTCAAGCCGATCCCGCAAACGCCTTCAACGCGCAGGATAAAGCCAGACTCGATAAGCTTTCCGGATTCGTTTACGATACTTTCGACGTAGCCGTGGGTAACCGTATTTTAAATCAGCTTGAAAAAATCGTGCCTGCGTTTATCGCGTGCGGCGGAACAAAGAAAGACGCGCTCGACTTTATGCTTTGCAAAAAATTGTTCTCCAAACTCGAGGGACGGTTTGAAGATTACGTTAAACCCGCTCTGGAAGAAACGCTTGCTCTTATGGACGAAATCTACGGCAAGGGTACGCTTTCCCGTAGCGAAAAGGTTATCGAGAAAATTATTAAAACGCTGTAATTTTCTTCGCGTTGACGGGTAACGCCATGCAAAGTGCAGCGGACGAAAGCAATACTATATCTCGTTTTCGTGAAAAAGAAAGAATATGATAGCAACAAGACAGCTTCAATTTAAAAGCAACGCGCGAGCCGCGGAAGAATTTATTTCTCAAAACGGCGGTTTGGTCGGCGCATATTCCCATGCGGATTGCGCGGGCGATTTTTCGTTGCAGAAAATCTCGTATGAAGAAGATTGTTCCTACTTTAAAGAAGTGCTTTCTTTGCTCGGTATCATTTTGTCAATCGCGGAAAAACCGCACGTTTCCACAAGACGCGAAGAAATTTTTGCGCGAATCGAACAGGCGGGGCAGTTATCTTCCGACGATTTTATCCGAGTATGCCGCGACGGAAGTTTGTGGAAACGGCATGGGGTGAAAATGGTGCCGGAAGAATTGTATTATTTCCGTATCGAAGACGAACTTTGTATTTACGAAAACAGATTCATCGTTCTTCTTATTGACCTTATCGGAAAGGAGATCACCGAGCTGAAACGCGTCTACGGCGAAAGATTACCGCGTTTAGGCGAAAACACCGACATGCTCGACGCAGGCAACGCCGGCATGGCGTTGAATTTCGCGCGCAATATAGAAAAACGGGTATCTTATTTAAAAAACACCGGTTTTTATAAAATCGTGAGCAAAGAAAAACCGTTGAAGGGTAGAATTGCCCCAACTAACATTCTGATCAAAGATTTGAAGTATCGAGCATGCTTTAAATTTTACAACGGGTTTCTGAAATATCAAAGCGAGGGCGAAGAAGCCGAAGACGCGCGCTCCGTTATTAAGATTTATATTTTAAAATCCCTTCATAGGCTCGGTTTCGAATTAAACGAGGGTAAAAGTTTAAACGCGTTTGAAGCCGTCGGAAAGGAATTTTTATTGAATTTCGACTTTAACAAAAAGGGCGCGGTGATTCTTCGCGTGACCCATAGAATAAGCCAAAAAAACGCTTTATTTGCTCTTTTTGCGGGAGACGGTCGCTCTGAGGAAGTCGCGAAAGAATTTGCCTCGTCAGACGAAGGCGCGGACTTCTGCTCGGTTGAAATTTTCGGCGAATGGTCGCTGAAAGACGGCGTTACGAACGAACTTCTGTCGCGCGCGGGACAAACGGAAGAAGAAATGATTTATTCGTGGCTGACTTCCAAAATAAGGACTGTGCGCGCCGATTCTTCGGTATATACAAAATATTGCCCGGCGTGCGGAGTAAGCGGCGTTTATGAAAACGGCGGAATCTTTTACTGCCCGAACTGCGGCACGCGATACGCGTTTACCGAAGATTCTTCGGGTGAAAGAGTTATTTGGATTTGCAAATTAAGGAGAGGGGTATGAACGGCGAAAACGAATTGAATCGGACGAACGGAGAAGCCGAGCGTATACCGTCGATTTTGATCGAAGATCTGCACAAAGCCTACGGAGATAAACAGGTACTTAAAGGTCTTAATTTAAAGGTTTATCCGTGTGAACTCTTCGGCTTTATCGGGCGGAACGGAATAGGTAAATCGACCACGATCGACTGTATGATAGGCGCAAAGCAGTTTCAGAGCGGGCGTATCCTGATAGACGGCTTCGATATAGCAAAACAACCGCTGGAAGCCAAAAAAAGATTCGGATACGTAGCCAGCGAGCCGTCTTGCTATGAAGTTATGACGGGTTACGATTATCTTGAATTTATAGCCGGTATCTATAAGATATCAGAGGGGGAATTTATAAAAAATTACACCTATCTGTGCGGACGGCTAAAACTCGATATAAAAGAACTTAAAAACCGTATCTCGGAATATTCACACGGTATGAAACAGAAACTTTGCCTCGCGGCAAGTTTGTTGTTTAACCCCGATATCTGGGTGCTGGACGAGCCGACCGTCGGGCTTGACGTTATGGCGGTTGAAGAACTTAAAAAAATGATGCGCGAATATGCCGATCACGGCAAAACCGTGTTCGTAACTTCGCATAACATCGAACTCGTAAGCCGCATTTGCGACAGAGTCGCCATCGTGAACAACGGCGTGGTGGCGGCTTTATACGATCTGAATAAAGAACCTAACCGCAGGTTGCAACTTGGCAAGCTGTTCGTGGAAACGTACGGGGAATAAGCCATGTTGAATTTGCTGTTAAAGGATTTCAAACTCATGTTTTCCGGAAGCGCGAAACTTTCGGAAAGAATAATATCCGCGGTTTTTACCATCTTGTTTGTAGGGTGTTTCGTTGCCGTGGAATGGTTTGTTTTCAGGGGAATTATAAGCAAAATATCCGACGTCGCGGGGGCTAAAGAGACGTTTTTATGCGTGTTTTTGTTTGTTATAACCGTTCTTTTAACCGTGTCGTGCGTGATGTCGGCTAAAAAACTGTTTTTCGATCCTAAAGACGTGGAACTTCTATCGAATCGTCCGGTGCAAAGCGGACAGATCATTTCCTCCAAACTTGTGCTTTTGTTCCTCGTGCAGACTTCTGCCGCGTTCTTGTTCGAATATCCGTTGTTTATTGCTTACGGGGTCAGCGAGGGAATGCCTCCGATGTTCTATTTTACGGCTTTGTTTTATCCCGCATTGTCCTTCGTTACGGAGGCGGGCGTTGCGCTGTTGGCGGTTTATCCCGTATATCTCGTTTCCTGCGCGCTGAAAAATCACCCGCTAATTAAGCTTTTAATTGCTTCCGTGGTGATGTCGGGACTTGCGGTTGCTTATTCGTCGGTACTTGAAATATTCGTAAATTTAGTTTCGAATAACGGGATGGCGGGGCTTTTCACCTCGGAAAACATGGCAAAACTTCAAAAATTCAAAGATTTTGCTTTTCCCGTAAACACCTTGATGAGCGTGTTTATAGGCAAAGAAGGTCTTTCTCTTCTCGTGTATCTTCTTATCTCTTCGTTTATTTTTGCCGCCGGAATCGTTTATACCGTTTTTTCTTATAATTACGTGCGCAACGTGAATTATACGGCAAGACACAAACGAAAAGAAAGAAAAATCAGGGTTTTAAGCGTTGGGAAATCCCTTGTAAAAAAGGAATTGTTGCTTATTTTCGGCAATTCCGAAAATATTTTTTCGTATACGGGGCTTATCATAATTCAGCCGTTTTTGCTTTGCATGGTGCTGAAATCCATAAATACAGCGTTCAATTCCGGCGCAATGTCTTATTATATCAATTTCATACCCGGTTTTGTGGCTTTTGTGGACGCGTTTTTCGTTATGATTTTTTCGACTACCATAGCGGGCGGCGCAAACCGCTTTATTTCGATGGAAGAAAAAACGGTAAAAAACATGAAAACAATGCCGGTAAATCTGCATCTGCAACTGGCTGTCAAAGCGGGCTTGCCGTTTGTTCTCTCGGCTGTTTCGCTTATCGTAACGATCGTGGTTTTGCTTGCCGCGGGCGTTCTGGGTTTTGATAGCGGGTCTTTCTGCTTGTTGCTCGGAATATGCGCGCTTGCGCTGTACGACGTGGCGTCTCTTTACGAAGAACTCAAAATAAGACGGGCAAAATCGCGTAAAACGCTTATTTCTTCGGCGGTATCCTATCTGATGCCGTTGTTATTCGCCGTATTTTCGGCTATACTTTCTTATTCGGGAATTAGCCCTTACGTTTGCTTTGCCGTCGGTTCTGCATTGTATATGGCGATGGCTGCGGCAGGCGCGTTTATCGTTTATAAAATATCGGGACGGCTGTTCCTCGAACTGGAGGCGATAAACTGATGAAAAAGAAAAATCTTGCAGTTTTGCTTATCATACCGTTTTTGTTTTCGGTTTTAACTACGGTTACCATAAACGCCACGTATATTTACGTCGACGTCGATATTTCCGGTATCGCATGGGATTACGGCGATCCGGAGGCTTTTAAACTGAACGAAAACGGTTATAAGCTTAACGCTACGGGAGTGAATCAGCGCAATTATACGATAGCCGAGGGTAACGAACTCGTGTGGCGGGTAGAAGGCGATAACGAAGGCGAGCCTATAGCGGAAATAGAACGTAAATCCGACGGCTATTACCTTAAAACGTTGAGCGTCGGCGCGGTAAATCTTATTTGTTCCAATCAGAAAGGCAACGTAAGCCGTAAACTCGAAGCGATCATATACGACCGCGGCTTTATCATCGCCAAGTCGGAAATAAAACCCTCGGGAGCAAACTACGATCCGAATATTTACTACGGGCAGTACGATATGGACGGAGGGGGGAACCTTTCCTCCGCAAAATTCAGGCTGAACGTTACCACGCAGCCGTCAGAGCTTAAAGACGCGCTCGAATACGAATTTTCGGATAATATCGAATTCGACGCGGAAAACTGCGAAGTGACCGTTAAATCCGCAGGCGATGCCTTTGTGTGGTTCAAGGTCGACGCCGAGGGCGTTCTGCCTTACAAGGCGGCTTTTAAAGTGGTTGAAAACGGCGTAAACGTTTATAATTACGAGCAACTGCTTAATTGTACGAACCGCTCGGAAAACGGAGAGATCGTGGTGCTGAGAAAATCGTTCCAATCCGAATCGTTTCTGAAAACCGAACTCGGAAAGGAGAACAACGTCACCTCGTTCGGCAAAAAAGGAGCGAACGGTAAGTATTCGTTCGCGTCGGAAATATATTCGTTCAAAACGAAATACAACCACGAATATATCGATAAATGGAACCAATTCGCCAGCACGGATAAAAGATTTTCGCCGATATCCGATAAAATCAACGTAGGGCTTCGCATAAGAAAAGACTTTTACGGCAACGGTTATACCGTAAATTTCCATAATCTGACTTATCCTTACGAAACCGTTACAACCGGAGACGGGCAGGAAGTTCCCGTTCTTACCGCCGATAATCTATTCCGTGGGCCGCTGCCGTTCTATACGCTCGGAGATCCCAACGGAATGGCGCTTATAACGGCTTACGGTCAGGATAACGCAGGGTTTTATATCGATGGCGACGGAATTACCGTAAACGACGTAATCATTAAAAACTGCGACGACGTGAACAGTCTTAAAAAGCTTGAAACGGTAGGAACCGCTGTCGAGGCGGACGGTAACGACATAACCGTTAAAAACTGTACTCTTTCAAACGGGAAAAACGTGTTAAGAAGTTTTTCTTCTTATAATTTCACCGTAGATAACTGCCTTATGATGCATGCTCAGAACTTTTTGTTCACTACGGGGGCAAACGAATATTCGAAGCCGAACGGCGATTCGGTGAAGAATTTCTCCGATTCTTTCGGAAAAACGTTCAGCGCAAAGATAGCGGACTATATGAAAGAGGACGGAAAAGGTGACGTTTTGATGACCGAGTATCTCGGTAATATTCCAAAAGAAAAACTTGATAATTATAAAACCGCGCTTCGCAATATGCAAAACGCGCTCGGCGACGAATCGGTGAAAACCGAATTCAAAGGCAGCGCCGAGTTTAAAAATTGTCAATTTTACGATAGCGGAATATCGTCGATAGTATTCGAATCGCTGTTTAACGGACCATTCCTTTATTCCAAAATACCATCTCAGATAACCAAAATGTTTTCGTCGTTCAGCGGTCCCGAGCAAAAACCCCTCATTCCGGATCCGCCCGAACAAATTTCCGGCACGAGTTATCCCGTCAAGGTGATCATAAGCGGCGATACCGCGTTCTATGATTATAAAAATTTCGAAAAAATGGATATTTCGGGTCTTATAAACGAAAACATTTCCACGGTGCTGAAAGAACTTTCGGGAAGCGGTGGTCTTGGCGGCATTACAGGAGGAGCAGATCCGAGTAAATACGAGATAAACATCGACTTTATTTTCCCGCTTAAGAGTCTTGTGAAAAAAGAGGCGCAAAAGCGCAGCGTAAGTTATAGCAGCGGGGACGCGCAGTATACCAATATTCCGATCGCTTATTACGGCGGCGGAGCAAACTATTCTACTGTGGAATTTGCGACCGATTACGTATATCGTTTGAATATGAAACCTGCCGCAGAAGTCGATATTATGGAAACTTATCTTAACATGAGTACGGGAGAGGGCGCAAGACAGTATTACAATATGATGCTAAAAACCGTTACTATCGTTACCGGCTACGAACCCTTCCGTTTTGTGTTTACCGACGGAGCCACGCTCGGGCAAACCCCAAGTGTCGAAAAAATGCAGGCTCACGCAAAAGGAGTTTGACTATGAAAAAAATAGTTTCTTTATTAATTTGTTTGTTTATGTGTTTTGCGCTTGCGGCATGCTCGTTTTCGTGGGACGAACAAACAAGCATAACTTCCGCCTCGGTGGTTTACGACGAAAAAACCGATAAATATTTCCTTGAACTGGTTTACGAGAGCGGAGACGTAAGTCGTATAGAAGTAACCGATTTAAGCGTTTTGCGCGGTGATTCCGGCTCGAAAGGCGATAAGGGCGATAACGGAAACGGAATTGCCGAGATTGTTACGAAAAATAACGGAACCGAAACCGAGGTAACGATAAAATTCACGTCGGAAGACATGGAGGACGTAACGTTTTTCATTCCCAACGGAGAATATGTTTCTAACGTTCAGATTTTCGAAGCCGACGAAACGCACGAAGGTCCTTATCTCGTGTTTACTTTCAGCGGAAGCACCGAACCGAAGGAGATAGCCCTTCCTCGCGGCAAAGACGGCGTAGGTATCGACAATATCGAATTTCTGACGTCCGAAGACGACGGTTATGCCGGGACGTTGAAAATCACCTTGTCCGACGGCACCACCAAAGATTTTCCGATTCCCGCCGCAACCGGAATATCGGGAATCACTCGTTTGGAAAATGACGAAAGTTACAAACTTATTATAAATTATACCGACGGAACCAGCGGAACCTTCGATTTTTCAAAGCCGAATCAGTGGCTGAATGGGGCAAGCACTCCCGATTCTTTGCTCGGCAGAGACGGCGATTTCTATTTTAATACGAACAAAAAGATCATCTACAAAAAAGTCGGTTCCGAATGGGTTATCGTAATGGAGTTTGTGAACGAACAGATACACAGAGTAGTTTTTGAAGCGGAAGGCGCTATGCTTGCAAAAGATAACGTGTGGGTAGGCGATACGGTCGAGTTTGAGGTCGTTCACGGTTGCTACATGACCGAACACGTTCCCGTTCCGCGTAAAAATACGGACGCCGATAAATACAAATTTATAGGCTGGTACAGAAAGAAACAAGCCGAAATAGGCGAGGGTGAGGAGTATACGCTTGCAAGATTTACCGACCTTACTCCTGTCTGCGACGACATTGTTTTATATGCATGGTGGGAAAAAACAGCCTGAACGGAGTTGTATAAGGTTTAACGGGGCTATAGGTCGATTATCGACTTATAGCCCCGTGTTTTATAAAAAAAAGGAAAAGCTCGACTGTATTTTTCGTGGTCTTTTGATTTTTACATAGCCGAAACGATATGATAGGCTGTGCTGCCGAGCCGTTCGAATCCCCTATAAACAAAAAAAGAGAAACACAAACAACAAGTGTTTGTATTTCTCTTTTTTGGC
>ERZ779875.1127-NODE-1127-length-18941-cov-3.132267_pt1 | contig 18941 bp, 19 predicted proteins | sample MGYA00511246_ERZ779875 | MGnify/ENA primary metagenome ERZ779875 (study PRJEB29588, sample SAMEA2155093) | human gut metagenome | biome: human gut; feature: human-associated habitat; material: faeces | place: Denmark | collected 2008/2010 ... | reverse complement strand
CTATGAAATAAAAACGCTCCGCTTAGGATGTTGGACGCGTGCGACGCTCAGATTGCTTCCAGCAGGAGCGCGTGGGCGATGCCTGGGACGCTCTGCCCCTCGTTGTAGCTCGTTTTGGAAAGCAGCGCACCGGTGGGAACGAATAGAATCCGCTTCCACTTTTTTTCGGAAAGCTGCTTTAACAAAAATGCGGACAGAACGGAAGCGCTGCAGCCGCAGCCGGAGCCGCCCGCGTGCGTGTCCTGCTTTTTGCAGTCGTAAATTTCAATGCCGCAGTCCATGTGGCGCTCCCCAAGGTCGATACCGGAGGTCTGTAAAAGGTCTAAGAGGACGCGCTGTCCGACTTTTCCGAGATCACCGGTTACAATTTTGTCATAATCGTCCGGTGAAGTGCCGAAATCTTCGAAATGCTGCCGGATGGTGTCCGCGGCGGCAGGAGCCATGCAGGCGCCCATGTTCATGGAATCCCGCAGACCGTAATCGACAATTTTTCCGGGAGTAAGGCCTGTGATCATCGCGCGATCATGCCCAGATGGAGCGTTTGCGAGGATGAACGCACCGCTTCCGGTCACAGTCCAGGAGGCGGAAAGCGGCCGCTGATTGCCGTAGCCGAGCGGAAAACGGAATTCCTTTTCTGCGCTGGCGAAATGGCTGCTTGTGACGCAGGCGGCAAAATCCGCAAAGCTGCCGGAAACGGCGAGGCTCGCGAGTGTGAGCGACAGCCCGCAGGTGGAGCAGGCGCCGTAGAGCCCGAAAAGCGGGCGTTCATACTGCATCAGCCCAAAGCTTGTGGCGATACTCTGTCCGAGCAGGTCACCTGCAAAAAGATATCGGATATCCGTAGAATGCAGTCCAGCCTTTTGGAGCGCCAGATGCAGGGCGTCGCGCTGCAGACTGCTTTCCGCATCCTCCCAGGTATCGCAGCCAAACAGGTCGTCTTCTCCTGCAAAGTCAAACAGCTCCCCGAGCGGTCCCTGCTTTTCTCTGCTGCCGACGACAGAGGCGCTGGAGCGGATATAGACCGGGACAGGAAGACGGATGCTCTGCCTGCCGCAGGAAAACAGTGCTGCAGGGCGGGAACAGAAAGAAGTTTCAGTCGTTTTATTCATGGTAATTTTCTAATCTCCCTTTCGAAAACGTTTCTGAGAACAGTATTGGTTCATTTATGAATTTCATACCAAAAAAGAACTGTACAAACCGGAAAACCTACTATACAATAAGGGCTGATTAGATGCCGGGATGCGTAGGTGAAAAAATCCGTAAGGCATCTTTTGATATCTTATAACAGGAGCAAAAGAAGATGGCAAAGGATAGGACAAAAGATTTGACCCAGGGAACTCCCTGGAAGGTGATTGCCGGGTTTTCACTGCCGGTAATCGGCGGAAATCTGTTCCAACTGTTCTATACGCTGGCAGACAGTATGATTGTCGGAAGGACGCTGGGGGCGGATGCGCTGGCTGCGGTCGGGGCGACGGCGACGATTGTATATTTTGTGCTGTGCTTCATTCAGGGACTGACCGGCGGATGTGGAATTTTACTGGGACAGGCATTCGGCGCGGGAAATGAAAAGCAGGTACGCGAATCCGTATCGGCGTCTGTATGGATCAGCGCGCTGTTTACAATCGTATTGACGGTTCTGTGCTGTAGCATGGTGCATCCGATTCTGCGGATGTTAAACACGCCGGTGGATATTTACGACCGGACGTATACCTACCTGTTTATTATCTTTCTGGGAAACGGCGCTACGGTCTTTTATAATATGATTTCCAATATTCTGCGCGCGTTGGGAGATTCCCGGACACCGCTGTATTTTCTGATTTTTTCTTCGGTGTTAAATGTTGTGCTGGACGTGGTATTTATCGTTCCGTTCGACATGGACGTGGCGGGAGCTGCATGGGCGACCGTGCTGGCGCAGGCAATTTCCGCGGCATTGTGCATTGTGTTTGCGCTGAAACGTTTTACAATCCTGCATTTTTCTGCGAGAGAATGGTGGTTTTCTGCAGAGGCGGCATGGCGTCATTTAAAAGTCGGATTCCCGATGGGATTCCAGATGTCCGTCATGTGTATCGGTCAACTTGCGATGCAGGCGGCGGTCAACCGGATCGGTACGAATGCGATTGCAGGCTATACGGCGGCAAACAAGGTGGATCAGCTCTCCGTTTTAGTGGATAACGCGGTCGGAATCGGCATCGCCAACTATGTTGCGCAAAACTATGGTGCAGGTAAAATGGACCGGATCAAAAAAGGTGTATGGCATTGCTTTTTAATGCTGACGGCGATGAATTTTGCGATGGGAGCGCTGCTTTTACTGGGACAGAACTTCGTTGTCCCGATGTTTGTCACAAACCCGACGGCGGAAATCATGCAGTATTCCAAAGATTATCTGTTTACGGTTGTGCCGTTTTATTTCTTTCTGGGGGCGCTGCTTGTTTACCGCACCGCGATCCAGAGCGTGGGCAATACCTGGGCACCGTTTGCAGCCTGCGTGATTGAGCTGGCTGCGAGAATTCTGTGTGCGTCTGTGTTGTCCGTTCCGTTTGGCTACCGTGCCGTCTGCTTTGCAACTCCATTTGCATGGCTGACCGCCCTTTCCTTACTGATTCCGGTTTATATCGTCCTGATCCGGAAGCTGGATGGTGGACAAAGCACCCAAACAAAAACCTGAACAGGAGGTATCAATGCAAAAAGCAATATTAGTAGGGGTTAATCTAAACGAAAATCTGGATTTTGACCATTCGATGGAGGAGCTGGAAAACCTTGCGGAGGCGTGTGAGATCGAAGCAGCGGCGCAGGTTGTGCAGAATCTTCCGATGGTCAATAATGCCTTTTATATCGGGACAGGAAAGGTGGAAGAGGTCAAAAATCTGGTTTCCATGCTGGATGCAGACTGCGTGATTTTTGACAACTCCCTGACACCGTCCCAACAGAGAAACCTGCAGAATCAGCTGGAGGTTCCGGTCTGGGATCGGACGAACCTGATTCTGGAAATTTTTGACAGGCGCGCTCGGACAAAAGAAGCCCGTCTGCAGGTCGAAAGTGCGAATCTGCAGTATCTTCTGCCGCGTCTGGTCGGAATGCGGGATGCGCTTTCCAGACAGGGCGGCGGCGCCGGAGCGGGCGGCGGTGCCGGTGAAAAGAAGCTGGAGCTCGACCGCAGAAGGATTGAAAAGCGTATCAGCGAGCTGAACCGGGAATTAAAGGTCATGGAAAAGGACCGGGAGACACAGCGCAAGCGCCGGAAAGAAAGCGAACTGCCGTCGGTGGCTCTGGTAGGCTATACAAACGCGGGTAAGTCGACGCTGATGAACAAAATGTTGGACATCTGGATGGGCGACACGGAGAAAAAGGTTCTGGAAAAGGATATGCTGTTTGCCACGCTGGATACGACGGTGCGCAGAATCAGCCCCGGAGACAACCGGGATTTTCTGCTGTCGGATACGGTAGGGTTTATCAGCCAGCTGCCGCATACGCTGGTCAAGGCATTCCGCTCCACACTGGAAGAAGCATGCACGGCAGATCTGCTGCTGCAGGTGGTCGATTTTTCCGATCCGCATCACCGGGAGCAGATGGAGGTGACACAAGAGACGTTAAAAGAGCTGCAGGCGGGACAGATTCCCTGTCTGTATGTGATGAATAAAGCCGATTTCGTGATGGAAGAAAGCGAGCTTCCCAAAGTTTTAGGCGATCGGATTTATCTGTCTGCGAAGCAGGGAATTGGGCTTGCCGAATTGCTGGAGCTGATTCAGAAGAAGCTGTTTGGCGATTACCGGGAATGCACGTTTTTGATTCCGTATACGGATGGTGCGGCGGTTTCGAGGCTGCAGGAGCAGGCGCTTGTGCGCAGCATTTCCTATGAGGCAGACGGCGTGCTGATTTCCGTGTCGTGTAAAGAAAGCGATGCCGGGCGGTATGCAGCGTATGCGGTAAGTACCTCGAACGATGCGGAAACGGCGTTTGAAAGGGAAGGCGCGTAGGGGGCGGCTGGCAGCTTATGACATGAGACATGTGTGGATGGAAAGTGTGCAGCCATTGTGTTTCGAAAGCAGGCTTGCACAGAAAGAAGGCGAAGTATGGGTGTCAGAATGATGGAGTTTAAAATGGAGCGTCCGGGTCTGTTAAAAGAGGGCGACCATGTGACCGTGACGGAGGGCGTACTTCCGAGCAATTATTATTATACGATCGATCCGTCCCTTGCGATGTCGGGCAATTATCCGTTTCGGGAGCGTTTGCTCGCACGGGAGGGCGATGTGACGAGCGTTGTAGAAAATCCAAGGGGATTTTATGTGACTGTGGCATTTTCGGAGTGACAGTACAGGAAAAAGCGTGCTATACTAAAAAACGAAAGCCCCGAAGCGGGACGTACCCAGAGGAGGAAAAAGACATGTTTAAAGTAATTTCAACTGTGAAAGCACCGGCTGCAATCGGCCCTTATTCTCAGGCGATCGTTGCAGGAGATTTCTTATTTGCATCCGGACAGATTCCGATCAACCCGGCAAACGGAGCGATCGAAGCGGAAGGCATCGAGGCGCAGACAGAGCAGGTCATGAAAAATATCGGCGCAATTTTGGCTGAGGCCGGAACCGACTATACCCATGTGGTAAAGACAACCTGCTTTTTGGATGATATGGGCGATTTCGCTGCATTTAACGCAGTATACGAAAAATATTTTACCGGAAAGCCCGCAAGAAGCTGTGTTGCAGTGAAAAAGCTTCCCAAGGATGTTTTATGTGAAGTAGAAGTAGTCGCTTATTTAGGAGAATAATCCTATGAAAAATCTGATACTGATTGGCATGCCCGGCGCAGGAAAAAGCACGGTCGGTGTCGTGCTTGCAAAGCAGCAGGGATATCATTTCGTGGATTCCGATCTGGTCATTCAGGAGCAAACCGGACTTTTACTGCATGAGATCATAGAACAGCAGGGCGACGACGGTTTCCGGCAGGTGGAAAACCGGATCAATGCGGATCTGGCAGTCAAGCATTCTGTCATTGCGACCGGCGGCAGCGTGATTTATGGGCGGGAAGCCATGCAGCATCTGAAAAAAATCGGTGTTGTAATCTATCTGAAGCTGTCGTGCGAATCGATCGCAGCGCGTCTGGGCGATCTGCGCAAACGCGGCATTACGCTGCGGGAGGGACAGACGCTGCAGCAGCTTTACGATGAGCGTGTCCCGCTATACGAGCGTTATGCGGATATTACAGTGGACTGTGAAAACAAAAGTATTCGGGAGATTGTTGCAGAGATTGTGGCAAGACTGCCGAAGTGACAACAGGGGACAAGACAAATGAAACAGCAGTTTGAATCTGTGCGGAGCGGCTTTCTGCTGCTTCTTGCCGCATTTATCTGGGGCATTGCCTTTGTGGCGCAGAGTGTTGGAATGGATTACATGGGGCCGTGTACGTTTAATGCAGCCCGGTTTTTAATTGGCGGCATTGTGCTCCTGCCGGTGATCTGGACAAAAGAACGGATGGAAGCCAAAAAAGGCGCAGCAGATGCTTCTGCGAAAAAGAATAAATCCGGAGTGCTTTTGCCTGGCGGCGTATGCTGCGGTATCGCGCTGTGTGCGGCAAGCCTTCTGCAGCAGTTTGGTATCCGGTATACGTCAGTGGGAAAAGCAGGATTCCTGACGACGCTCTATATCGTTATCGTGCCGCTGCTCGGGATTTTTGTGCGCCGCATTCCAGGTGTGAAGGTATGGTGCAGCGTTGTAGCGGCGTTAATCGGAATGTATCTTCTATGTATTTCCGAAAGCGTTCGGATCGGGCTTGGGGATGCGTTGGTGATTGGCTGCGCGTTTGTATTTTCCATTCATATTCTGGTGGTGGATCATTTCGCAGAGCAGGTGGATGGCGTAAAGCTTTCGTGTCTGCAGTTTCTGACGAGCGGTGTCATCTGTCTGGTGCTTGCGTTTTTGACGGAGCATCCGTCCTGGGATGCATTGTTTGCCGGAATCGTGCCGGTTTTATACGCGGGTGTTCTGTCCAGCGGCGTTGGGTATACGCTTCAGGTTGTCGGACAGAAAAAAGTGGAGCCAACAGCGGCATCCCTGATTTTGAGCATGGAATCTGTTTTTTCCGTGCTGGCAGGCTGGGTGATTCTGGGACAGAAGCTTTCGGTGCGGGAGCTTTTGGGCTGCGCGCTCGTGTTTGCGGCGGTGATCTGTGTACAGCTTCCGGATAAAAAGAAAACAAAGCAGGTGGAAACAGCCTGAAAAGTGGTGTGTATCGCACGAAAAGCTGTATACTTCAGAAGGGAGAAGACGAGGATGAAGGGACTTTCAGAAGAAGTAAGGGAGATTATGAAAGAATACATCGGCGACAACAGTGTAGCGGGTGTGACAGTGCTGGCGGTGCAGGATGGAAAAGAAATCTGCGACTGCCAGGAAGGCATGGCGGATATCGAAAATGGACGTGTGATGAAGCGCGATACGATTTTTCGGTTATATTCCCAGACGAAACCGGTTACCGGAGCGGCTGCGATGATTTTGATGGAGCGCGGCAAGCTGGATCTGTATCAGCCGGTTGCAGAATACCTGCCTGCATTCCGCGAACAAAAAATCTGGCGCAACGGCAGATGCGAAGCGCTTTTGCCTGGAGAACGGGAGATGCTGGTTGTCGATCTTTTACGGATGACGTCGGGGCTGATTTATGGCGATACCACGACGGAGCCGGGGCGGATGTATGAGCACGTTTTCGAAGAGGGAAAGGAACGGATGCATACGCTGGAGGCGATGACGACAAGGAATGTGGCGGATGCACTGGCAAAGTGCCCGCTGCTTTATGCGCCCGGGCAGGGCTGGCAGTACGGTTCCTCTGCAGATGTGCTCGGTGCGGTTATTGAAGCTGCGTCCGGCAAACGGTTCGGGGAATTTTTGCAAGAAGAAATTTTCGAGCCGCTTGGAATGAAGGATACGGCGTTTTGGGTACCGGAGGAAAAGCAGGACCGACTGGCGGCAGTCTACCAGACTGAAATTGACCAAAATGGTCAAAACGTACTGAAGCGCTATACGCAGGATCATCTGGTCGTTGCAAACCGGATGGAAAAGTCCCCTGCCTTTGAGTCGGGCGGTGCGGGACTTGCTTCGACGCTGGATGATTATATGAAATTTGCACAGATGCTGATGCAGGGCGGAAGCTTAAACGGCGTGCGGGTGCTGAGCGAAAAGACGACGAAGTATTTTACCAGTCCGGAGCTGATGCCGGTTTCTCAGAAGGTATTTTCTGAATGGGTCGGACTGGACGGCTACAGCTACGGCAACCTGATGCGCGTCTGCAAAAATCCGGCGCAGTGCGGTTATCTTGCAATGCAGGATGAATATGGCTGGGACGGCTGGCTGGGCGTTTACTTTGCAAACCTGCCTAATGAAAAGACGACCATCCTGATGGGGATGCAGAAGGTGGACGCAGGCACGTTTTCCATGACACGCAAAATCCGCAATCGGATTGTGAGCAAGCTGTAAAGAAAATAGAAAATTCCGTTTCGCCGGGAAATTGCTGCCTACCAGAAACAGGAGGAAAAGAGCGTATGAAGGAGTCCTTGTTTTTAAATTCCAACCCGGAGAAACCTGGTTTTCTGAAGTTTATTGCTGCTGGAAAAGTACGTTTTCACGGAATTGCATTGCAGTTTAAAACCGTGTAGAATGTATAATTAGCTTTTACAATCTTAATGGAAGGACTGTAAAAATGTATCAGAGAAGATCAAATCTGCAGAATCTGATGATTTTGCTGCTGGACTGTTTGACGATTGTCGTGAGCCTGATTCTGGCAAACTATATTCGAAACGGTCGGCTGTTTGAGAGCGATGATGCCCGGATGGATTTCGGTCTTTTGCTCGGAGCAGTGTTTGTCGTTTTTCTGGCGATGAACCTGTTTGGCAGCCTGTACCGGGATATGATGCTGCGGGGACCGCTGCATGAATGCATGTGTGTGATTCGCAATAATGCAATCAGTTTTGCGGGCGCGGCGGTTGTACTGTATTTTATGGGACTGCTGGATGCTTACTCGCGCCTGGTGTTCTTCTATTTTCTTCTGATTGACTGTATCCTGATGCTGATTGTGCACCAGCTCTGGAAAAAATGTCTGCCGTCTTTGTACCGGATTTTTCGGGAGAGCAGGAAGACGCTGTTGGTTGCGGACGATGTGTTCGCAGTGCCGCTCGTCATGGATATGAAAAATTTTAAGGATTACAGCTATGAGTTCTGCGGACTGGCATTTCTGGGCGAAAAACCGGAAAATGGAGAGGTCGGCGGAATGTCGGTCGTAGCCGGGGCAGATGATCTGATCGATTACTGTAAAAGCGCGTCCCTGGATGAAGTGATCGTTGCAGTTGCGGATACCCAGAGCAAAGAGATGAAGCATGTTTTGGAAACGCTGGCAGAAATGGGACTGACGATTCATTACCGGATTCCTGTTCCGGAGCTGTCCGGTGCGAGCCAGAAAGCTCTGACGCAGTTTGGGCGCTTTTATACGATTACCTATGCGAATCGTTTTGTACCGGTTGGGCAGCTGGCGATGAAGCGGCTGCTGGATCTGGTCGGAGCGCTGGTAGGCTGTGTATTTTTAGGAATATTGACGGTGATCGTCGGGCCGATGATCAAGCTGGAGTCTCCTGGACCGATTTTCTTTGCACAGAAACGGGTTGGACGGAACGGCAGAATTTTTAAAATGTACAAATTCCGTTCCATGTATGCGGATGCGGAAGAGCGCAAAAAAGAACTGATGGCGCAGAATGAAATGAACGGCCTGATGTTCAAGATGGAAAATGATCCGCGGATTACAAAGACGGGGGCTTTCTTACGGAAGACGAGCCTGGATGAATTTCCGCAGTTTATCAATATTTTAAAGGGTGATATGAGTCTTGTGGGAACCCGTCCGCCGACGTTGGATGAGTTTGCGCAGTACAGCCCATATCATAAGAAACGCTTGAGCTTTCGTCCCGGTCTGACCGGAATGTGGCAGGTGAGCGGGCGCAGCGACATAACGGATTTCGAAGAAATTGTAAAGCTGGATGTAGAGTATATCGATAATTGGTCTTTCTGGCTGGACATTAAGATTTTATTGAAAACTTTCCTGGAGGTCTTTACACAAAAGGGCGCCAGATAAAAGACAGTTTTTAATGATTCATATCAATAGAGTGTTCCCAAAGTGTACATTTTATTCATGACAATAGAATGCTCGCAGAGCGTGCATTCTATTGTTGCCTGGGTATTTGGCTGCGTATTGCGGCAGAATGTGAGGAGAATTTGAAAAAAAGAAAACCGGCAGCCTGTAACGGGCTGTTGAGAGGAATTCTGACAGGCATCTGTGTTTTTGGAGTAACGCTGTCCGGATGCAGCTCTTCGAATCCGGAGACGGCGGATACGACAGGCGCTGAGACAATAACGCAGAGCAGCTCTGCAGAGGAAACTTCTATCGAAGAAGCAGAGGCAGCAGTGGATGCAGCACAGGTGGAAGCGGTTCTGCAGTCGGATGCAGAAATTCCTTTGAAATTGAATGAACTCTGCGCGCTGAATGCAGATGCATATGCGTGGCTGGAAATTCCTGGAACGGGCATCAGCCAGCCAATTCTTCAGAGCAGCATAGACGATGAATATTATCTAACCCATAACGCCGCAAAGGAAGAGGCGGAAGATGGGGCAATTTATACAGAGACAGCCAACGATACAGATTTTTCTGATGGCAATACCGTGATTTACGGACATAACACCTTGGATCGTTTTGGAAAGCTTCATGAGTATCAGGATCGTACTTTTTTTGATGAAAATCGGGAAGTGCGGATTTATCTGCCGGAGAAGATGCTTGTCTACCGCATTTTTGCAGCATATCCGTATGACGACAGGAATCTGAATGCTGCATATGATTTTTCAGATCCGATTATTTTCCGCAATTATCTGGAAGAAGTCTTTTCCATCCGTCAGATCGATGCTTTTATCGATGATACGATGGATGTGACGGAGGATGACAAGCTGATTACGCTGGAAACCGGTGTGAGCGACGAGCCGGATCAGAGGTATCTGGTGCAGGCAGTTTTGGTTGAGGAACAGTAATGGAGCAGAAAAAAAGAAAACGCAGGAAAAAAAGGACGAAAAAGCGTTCCGCAATTTCAAAAGTTGGTCTTTTTTTCTTGATTTTGTTACTTGTGCTTCTGTTACTTGGAATTACTGTATCGGCAGGGTGGCTGTGGATGAACCACAGCGGTCAGAGCAGGCTTTCCCAAAAACAGGAAGCGATACCGGAGCTGATGCAGCAGGCTGAATCGGAAGCGGAAAGCGAGATGATGCTGGAGGCGGGAAGCATCCGGTATCATGGAAAGGTTTATACCTACAAAAAGGATATTCTGACCTTTTTGTTTTTAGGAATTGATAAAAATGGAGAAGTAAAGGCTTCTTCCAATCTCTTTAAGGGCGGTCAGGCGGATGCACTGTTTCTGGCTGTACTCGACCCGGGAGAGAAAAAGATCAGCGTGATCGGAATCAACCGCGATACCATGGCTTCCATGAATGTGTATGATAAGAACGGGAGATATTCCGGAAGACAGACTGCACAGATTGCACTTTCCCACGCTTACGGGGACGGTCTGGAAGAAAGCTGCGAAAACAGCCTGGATGCAGTTTCCAACCTGTTCTATGGTCTTCCGATCCACGGTTACTGCGCACTGAACATGTCGGTTGTATCGAAGTTAAACGATGCGGTCGGCGGTGTGGACGTCGTGATTCCGGAATCTGCAAACGGACTGGAAAAGGGCTGGACAACCGGAGCCGAGGTGCATTTAAAGGGCGATGCGGCGTACCAGTTTATTCATTATCGCGATACGGCGCAGGAACAGAGTGCAGAAGCACGCCTGGAGCGTCAAAAGCAGTATTTGAAGAAATTTATCCTTCAGGCAAAAGAAGCGATGAAGCAGGATATGACGCTTCCTTTGCAATTATATACACAGATTACACCGTACATGGTAACGGATGTGACTGCGGATGAAGCAGTTTACCTGGCAGGTCAGGCGCTGTCCTACAGCTTTGGGGACGACGATTTTTATTCCATGACGGGAACGGTCAAAATGGGAGAAAAATTCGAAGAATTTTATCCCGATGAAACAGCACTGTATGAGCTGGTGCTGGACGTATTTTATGAAGAGGCGGCGGATTGACCTGCACGCCGAATAAAACGGTATTGGCAGACGGGATACCGCCTGTTAATATAAAAACAGAAGCCACACAATTTTACGAAAGGGGGATGATTGACATGAAAAAGAAAATGGCAATTGTTCTTTCACTTGTACTCGCATGCTCTATGAGCATGACAGCATTTGCAGCTCCCAGCCCGTCTCTGAATACAGGTAATACGCCTGCAGAACAGATCGTGGTTGACAGCTCTGTAACAGGCACAACAGCACAGGCGGGCGTCGGCAATGTAACCGGCCCTAACAGCGCAGTTGCTCCTGGAACAACTTTCGCAACAGTAAAAGGAAATCGTACAGTGGATGCAAGTGCTGTGCTGTTGGTCGTAGAACCGACTGTTGACACTGCATCTGCAAGCCATCTGGCAAGTGCCTTGAATACAAAAAAAGTCAAAGTAATTAACCAGAGCGGTGAGAAAAATATTTCCATCCTGAATAACGAAGGCAAGGTAAAATATCTGTGCACCAAGAAGATTTACCTGACCACTACGAACGGAGAACTGGTAGCGAGCAAGGGTTCCATCTCTGTTATGAGAAGCCTGAAAGAGATCGTTGGCAGCTATAAGCTTGCTGAAAACGAAACCATCAGAGCAATGTACAAGAGAGCAGACGGAAGCTACGCAGTACTGCCCGTTGTTATCAAGGGCGATGCAGTTTCTTTCGCACTTCCTTCCATCAGCGGCCCTGTTGAAGTTGTCTTTACAGCAGCAAGCGGAGTAAGACAGGAAACACTGCAGACTGCCAAAGCTCCCAAGCTTTGATGCATGGCCGACAGGCTAAGTTTTAGATCGAATAACAAATTAAATTTATTCGTGTGGTTTCCTTTGGAACACCGCCTCCTCTGAAACGGGGAAGCGGTGTTTTGCTTTTTGCTGCAAAAAAAGTCCTCCGCAAAAACGGAAGACTTTTCTGGATGTTGGCGTTGAGACTTATTCGTTCAAGGAATAACCGCAAGCGGTGCAATATTTTTGACTGTCTGCAGATTCGCCAATTTGGTGCTCTTCTTTTTCGGTATGACCGCAGAATTCACAGACCAGCTGATGATAGGATTCATCAAGACTTTGCCCGACGGTGTATTCATGTGTACAGGATTGACCACAGATCTCACAGATACCGTCCGGATCAAATACACATGCGCCATCCATTGTATGTCCACACACGGAACAGGTTCCCTTGTGAATCCGCACGCCGTCTTCGGCAGTCTCGGTTGTATAGGTATACAGATGGGATTCTTCTTTTATAACGCCGCCGCATGCACCACAGATTTCTTTATGGGAAGAATCATCAGCGGTATAATGATCAACGGTACAGCTTTCTGCCTGTTCTTCGTTGATATATCCACAGAGGACACATACGGGACCGTGCATAGTTGTTCCGGTGATCTGTTTCCTGCCGTCGAACTCATGATTGCAGGGGACCTCCGGTTCTGGTGTTGCTGGCTCCGGTGTTGGTGCAGGTGTCGGCACTGGGGTTGGAGCGGCAGAAGATGGTAAGGTCAAAGAGGACAGGATGTTCGAAACAGAGCTGTTGTCTACACTGGAAGGGACGATCAGTCTGGGGGATGCAAGGATCTGTCCGTTCATTCCGCTGACTGTAAAGCCGGCTTTTGTCGTTGCGTCAATGGTCGTATATTTTCGGTTTTCTTTGATGCCGAAATTTACATAGTGAACATAGTATGCCAGAAGATCGTCGCCAAACGCCTTTTGCAGATCCGGATAAGCGGAACTGTATGCAAAAACATTGAAGTCAGAATTAATATCAGATCTTCCTTCGTTCAAACCGAAAATAACAAAATGGTTCCAAAGCGCTTCTGAGTCATTTCCAAAGGCCTTTGCAACATCCGGATATGCTATTGCATACCGTTCGGGTTTGAAAACCTGTCTTAAAGCTTCAAGGGCTTCCGGGGTATATGTTATTTTGTACTTTTTCATAATTTCCTTGTGCAGAGAGGTCTCGGAAGAGGTGTTTTTGTTTATTGTATTCAGTGTATTCAGTGCGCTCATATTGTTTTTGACAATCATTGCGGCGTTTGCCGTCATACCGGAGCCCAGACACATGGTGAGGGCGAGAGCGAATGCCAGAAGTTTCTTTTTCAATATTCCATCCTCCTTTTTCTGAAAAAAGAATGTTCGCGAAGCGTGCATTCTATTGTATTGCGAATGGCGCGAGTGAACTGTAAGAAACACAATCTTAGAAGGAGGGAATGCGAATGAGCGTTTTTGTCGTTCGGACAGATCTTGCACTGGAAGAGGGGGAACGGATTCGGGAGTCCGGCGTTGAGATTCACGGAGTAATTCTGGAAGAAGAAGCCAGACCGGAAACGGGAATTTTGGTGACGCGGGTAAAAATAGAGACGAAAAATGGCGCAAAAATTATGGGAAAACCGATCGGAACATACGTTACACTGGAAGCCGGACAGCTTGGAAACGACGAGGAGGAGTATCAGCAGGAGGTGGCGAAGGAACTTTCGATGCAGCTGCAGAAACTGATTCCTGATCTGGAGACTGAAAAATCCGTGCTGGTCGTGGGGCTTGGAAACCGGCAGGTGACGGCGGATGCGCTGGGACCGCGGGTGGCGGACAGACTGTTTATTAACCGGCACATCATTCTCGAGTTTGGCGCTGCAGCGTATAACCGGAAAAAAATGAACCGCGTCAGCTGTCTTGTCCCCGGTGTAATGGCGCAGACAGGCATGGAGAGTGCGGAAATCGTGCGGGGCGTTGTGAAGGAGACAAAGCCGGATCTGGTGCTGGTTGTCGATGCGCTTGCGGCGCGTAGTACAAAGCGGTTAAACAGGACGTTCCAGATCAGTGACGCAGGAATCTATCCGGGTTCAGGGGTCGGCAACCACAGAAATGCGCTGACCGGGGAATCTCTGGGAGTGCCGGTGCTTGCGATTGGTGTGCCGACGGTAGTGGATGCTGCGACAATCGTCGGAGACGCGCTGCGGGAGATGGAACAGGAAAACGATTCTGCGTTGCTTCAAAATCGCGAGCATCCGCAGGCACTGTCCGGTCTGAACAATATGTATGTGACCGGAAAGGACATCGATGAGACAATTTTGTATCTGAGCGAAATCGTGTCGAATGGAATCAACCGGGCGCTGAACCCGGAAGGGTGATTGCGAACCAATCAGGTACTGAGCCGGGAAAAGTGATTCCAGCCTTCCTGTGCGCATATATTGCAGCATGGGGAAAAAAGACAGACCGAAAAAAAACAGATATCGGGCAGTGATCGCCATTGTGATAGCGGGAATTGTTTTTCTTACGTTTCCGCGCGCAGAGGAACGAAATTTCAGGGAGCTTCTGACGGAGAATGCAGAGCTGGAGCTTTTAAATGCCCTCTGTCCGGTGATCGCAGCGGCAGGGGACAACGGCAGGATCTCTGTGTCCGGATGGATTTTTCCGTTTCTTGGTTATCAGAGCAAAACAAAAACTGCGCAGCTGGCGCAGGAAAATTCTGATATGGTGGAAAAGATTCTGCTGGCGGAAGGGAGGGACGAATACACCGGGATGAGCGGTGACGATACAGAAAAAAATGCGCCGACGGATGGCAGGAACCTATCGCTTGAAGAGCTTGCGCGGTTGGAAAATGAGCAGGCGGGCGGACGAAAAAGCGGACAAAACGGCGTGGCGGACGGCAGCGAAACCGACGGGAGGAGTGTTGCATCCGACCGCGAAGGGCAAAGCAACGGCGGGATCGAAACCAGACCTGGCGATAGTCAAAACGAAACCGGCGACACAGCAAATAGCTCCGGCATCGGCGATTTTACAGCCTCTCTTCCGGAGAAGCAGCGTACCTACAACTGGTCGGAGCTTACGAGTTATGATGCGCTGGTGCGGGAATTTTATGCGATCGATCCGGCAACCGCGGCGGACGAGACGCAGCTGAATCAAAAGGCGCTGCTTGGCAGGGTGCTTTCCGTACAGAAGCGGACGGACGACCAGCCGCAGATTTTGATTTATCATACCCATTCGCAGGAAACCTTTGCCAATTCAATTCCGGGAAACGCGCAGACCGGAATTATGGGCGTCGGGGAGGTGCTGGCGGAAATTCTTCGCAAACAGTATGGCTATAACGTGATGCATCATATGGGACAGTATGACGTGGAAAAAAGGGATTATGCCTATTCCAATTCCCTTCCGGCGTTGGAAGCGATTTTGAAGGAAAACCCGTCGATTGAGGTGGTGATCGACCTGCACCGGGACGAAGTGGCAGAAGGAACGCGGCTCGTGACGGAGATTGGCGGCAAAAAAATGGCGCGCTTCATGTTTTTCAACGGACTGTCCAGAACGAGACGGCTCGGGGACATTGATTCGCTTCCGAATAAAAATATTGCGGATAATCTCGCATTTTCGTTCCAGATGCAGGTGCTGTGCAACGAGTATTACCCGGGGCTGACCCGCAGGATTTACTTGAAAGGCTACCGTTACAATATGCACTTAAAGCAGAGGTATCTGCTGATTGAAATGGGGGCGCAGACCAACACCTATGAGGAGTGTATGAATTCCTGTGTTCCACTGGCGCAGATGCTGGATCTGGAATTGTCGGGAAAAACAGATTTTACGCTTGATCCGGAGAAAGGATGAGAGTAAAATGAGAACAATAGTCTCCCGTTTTGCAATGTCCGGCGGATGGGCGCAGAACGGCATTGGTGTTTTCATTCTGATGATATACTGAGGGGATACCATCGACAAAAATACGACAGATAAGGGGTATTAGATGAGAGAGAAAAGAATCAGATGGAACGTATTTGCACAGGCAGTCTATACCATTGCGCTGCCGATCGCGTTTCAGAATTTATTGTCCACGACGGCGAGCATGGTGGATACGATCATGATCGGAAGCATGGGAGAGCTATCGGTCGCGGCGGTCGGCATCTGCTCGCAGATTTCGTCGCTGTTTTTCTCCTGCTATTTCGGATTTGCAGGAGGCGCGCTTTTGTTCTTTTCCCAGTATTGGGGTGCCAAAAGTGAAAAGGGTATCAACAAAACCTTTGGGCTTTCCATGAGCTTTATGCTGCTTGTCGGTCTTTTGTTCGGAGCAGTAGCGGTGACAAAGCCGGAGTTTTTGCTTGGGATTTATACAGATAAGAAAAATATTATAGAGGTGGCGATTCCCTATATCCGGATCGTTGGCTTTGCTTATCCGCTGCAGGTACTGGCGGTGATCATCAGCTTTCTGATGCGGGCGACGGAGCGCGTCAAGATTCCCCTCGTTTCTTCCGCAGTTGCGCTGGTAGTCAATTTTGTCCTGAACTGGATCCTGATCTACGGACGGTTCGGCATGCCGCAAATGGGAGCGGCAGGCGCGGCGGTAGGCACGCTGGTTTCCGGCATTGTCAATCTGATCATCCTGACAGTGTTTTTGCTGAAAGATAAAAAGACGGTTACCCTGCATGTACAGGAAATGTTCCACTGGGGAGAAGGATTTGCCGGAACCTATCTGTCCAAATGTTTTCCGATTCTGTGCAATGAGCTGTTTTACGGCATCGGTCAGATGCTGATCAATATCGTGATCGGAAGACAGTCGGAGAGTGCGATCGCAGCAATGGCAGCGTTCCGTGTTCTGGAGGGCTTTGTTTATGCCTTCTTCGGAGGACTGGCGGATGCCAGCAGCGTTGTGGTCGGCAAGGAGATTGGTGCAGGACGGCATATGAAGGGCTATCAGTATGTGAAAGGGTTCACGATCCTCTGCCCGGCGATCACATTTGGTATCTGTCTGGTTGGTGTGATCTTCAACCGCCCGCTGTTGTCTTTGTTCGGATTAGGAGCAGAGGCTATGGAATATGGAAAATATATGCTGCTCATTTATTTGGCAGCGGGAACCGTTCGAACCTGTAACTACATTATGAATACCTGTTACCGCGCAGGCGGCGAGGCAATTTTCGGAACCGTTTTGGAAATTATCTGTCTGTATACGATCAGCGTACCTGCAACCTGGGTTGCAGGCATGGTTCTGCATCTGCCGTTCCTGGCTGTGTTCGCCTTTTTGTATACAGATGAGCTGATCCGTCTGGTGTTCGAGCTATGCTATACTGCGAGCGGCAAATGGGTCAAACCGGTTACACAGGAAGGGCGCGCGACCCTCGAAGAATTCCACGAGCAGATGGCGCAGCGCAGAAAGAAAAAACAGACGGCATAGTGCACCGTCCTTTTAATAAGAACAAACCAAAACAGCCGCCCGGCAGATATTTACCGGACGGCTGAAATTATTTTTTATTCATGAAATGATCTTTATTTCATGAAATGCTTTTTATTTCATGGATTCTTCCTGCTTCTTGATCATTCTGCGAACCATCTCGCCGCCGATGGAGCCGGCTTCCTTGGAAGTCAGGTCACCATTGTAGCCTTCCTTTAAGTTGACGCCCAGCTCGGACGCAACCTCAGTTTTGAATCGTTCCAGTGCAGCCTTCGCCTCAGGAACTTCCACTCTATTGGATTTACCAGAATTCGTTGCCATGATTAGTCACCTCCATTATTTTCTGCTGTTGGGTTTCAGATAAGCTGCAGAGACTCTGTCATCGGATGGAACGTTGGCTCTGCAGCTGCCTGTCCGGTCGATGTATCAGTGTCACATTTGCTTATCTTGAGCTTAGTATGTTCCGGATACAGGGAATTATAATGGAAATTTTTGTCATTTTAGTTTCCTTTGGAACGACTGATTTACACAGAACAATAGGAGGAATCGAACGGGCAGAGAATTTCTGCACCCAAAAGCGCAGCGTCCTCTTTTGTGTGAGCAGCAAACAGAAGAATTTTGTCCTGTGCGCGGTTGCGGACGAGCGCAGCTGCTTTTTTGCGGTTTTCGCTGTCCAGACCGTTGAAGGGTTCATCTAAAATTAAAAGGTCGAAGGGAACGAGCAGGGCGCGCAGCAAAGACAATCGGCGCTTCATGCCGCCGGAAAATTCGCATACCGGCTGGAACAGGGCATTTTGCGGCAAAAGGGCTGCAGCGTAGGCAGAAAGTTCTGCGTCGGAAAGGCGCTGCCTGCACACAAAACGGAGATTTGTCAGGACATCGTAGCCCTCCAGCAGCCGATCCTCCTGAAAAACAGCGGAAATTTTGAGATTTTTTAGTCCATCTATTGTGCCGCTGTCCGGTGTTTCCAGACCCATCAGGATGCGAAAAAGCGTTGTTTTTCCTGTGCCGGACGGAGCCATGAGACAATAGGCGTTTCCGGGAGAAAGCGCGAGGCTTAGATCGGAAAAGACGACCTGTCCGTGATAGGATTTGGAAAGCTTTTGCAGAATCAGATCATTGTTTTTCATGAACAGTGTTCCCCTTTCCGCCGGCAGCAGTCATGAGCCGGAGCAGAATTTTTTCAAAACAGGAGGCGATAAGAATGATCGAGAGCGTCCAGGCAAACAAAGAAGCCGTGTCGAGATAAATTTTTGCTTCATAGAGGTTTGCACCGATGGAAAAGTCGGGGACGCCGATGACCTCGGCGGCGATGCCGGATTTAAATGCCATGCCGAGCGCCGATTTGCAGGCGCTGATCAGATAGGGCGACAGCGCCGGACGGTACAGGTAAAAGATTTTTTTATGGAAAGGAACGCGAAAAACCTGCGCCATTTCCAAAAGTTTCGAGGCGGTGCTTTTTAAGCCGCTGACCGTGCTGATGTGCAGGATCGGATAGGCGACCAGAAAAGAAATCAGGATCGAAAGGTTTTTCGAACCGGTCCAGATCAGGGCGAGGATGACAAATGACGCGACCGGGATAGATTTCATAAACTGAATTGGCGGTTCCAGAAATTCCCCGACAATCCGG
>ERZ779875.1111-NODE-1111-length-19147-cov-5.380107_pt1 | contig 19147 bp, 18 predicted proteins | sample MGYA00511246_ERZ779875 | MGnify/ENA primary metagenome ERZ779875 (study PRJEB29588, sample SAMEA2155093) | human gut metagenome | biome: human gut; feature: human-associated habitat; material: faeces | place: Denmark | collected 2008/2010 ... | reverse complement strand
CTGCTTCGCCCTCTGCGAGGGCGATGAGGTCGAAGCGGTCTACGCCTACTGCAACCTCCATAGTCTGTGGAAAGCGTGATTCATCTTTCAAAAGGGGCTGCCGCCCAGCAAAATGATATGCTCCCTTCTAGGTAGACAAGTGAAATAATAAAAACTTGTCACTTAGGAGGGAGCATATTTTATGTCTAAAAGAAAAGTATCTGTTGAGGATAAGATATATGCTGTAAATCTATATCTGGATGGAAAAGAAAGCCAACGGCGAATTGCCGATATGTTTGATGTAAGTTTCGCATCTGTCCAACAATGGATTCGAAACTATGAATCTATGGGAGCAAATGCATTCACATTGAAAGGGAATAAAAAATATTCCAAAGAATTGAAACAACAAGCAGTCTTAGATTATTTAGCAGGCTGTGGTTCTCAAGATGATATTTGCAAAAAATACGGGATCCGTTCAAAAGGTAAGTTACAAACTTGGATAAAGAAGTATAATGGTCATGAAGAATTAAAATCTTCTGGAACAGGAGGAAGCATTATCATGACCAAAGGAAGAAAAACCACTTTTGAAGAACGGGTTGAAATAGTACAGTATTGTATCGCACATGATCGTAATTATGCCCAAACAGCAGAACAATACCAGGTGTCCTATCAACAGGCTCGCAATTATATAGTCAAATATGAAGCTGGTGGAGCGGAAGCTTTAAGAGATAACCGTGGCAAACGAAAACGTCCCGATGAGATGAGTGAATTAGAAAAGCTGCGTGCTGAAGTTAAAATTTTAAAAGCAGAGAAAGAACGTGCCGAAATGGAGGCATCTTTTTTAAAAAAACTCGAAGAAATAGAGAGGAGGCGGGGCTAAGCCTGGTCCGTCATGAACATATATATCAGGCAATCAAAGAAGAACATGAAGATCATAATTATTCAGTTGTTGCACTTTGTAAACTTGGTAATATTTCTAGAGCAGCTTATTATAAATGGCTACACAGAGAAATTTCTAAAAGTGAGCAAAAGAATAGGTTTATTGCTGACGAGATAGAAAAGATTCATACAGACTCACCGGATAAAGGCTATCGAAGAATCAGAGATGATTTGGAACGATATCATGGTATTGATGTAAACGATAAACGTGTGCTACGCATTTGCCGTAAACTTAATATAAAATCAACTATCAAGTATTCTAACAACGGATGCACAAGACAGGCTGCAAGCCCTCAGTATATAGCTGAAAACATACTTAATCGGGAGTTCACTGCCAAAGCACCAAATGAAAAATGGCTCACTGATGTGACAGAGTTCCATTATTATATTGGGGTGGAAAAGCATAAAGTTTATCTAAGTGCAATACTGGATCTATATGATAGACGGATTGTTTCGTATGTTATTCGTGATAAGAACAACAATGCTTTGGTGTTTGATACGGTAGACAATGCTTTACTTAGAAATCCTGGTGCGCAGCCACTGTTTCACAGTGACAGGGGATTCCAATATACGAACAGGACATTTCATACAAAACTTGTAAATGCTGGAATAATACAAAGCATGTCGCGAGTTGCTAAATGTATCGACAATGGACCAATGGAAGGGTTTTGGGGAATTCTGAAGAGAGAGCGATACTATAGAAAACGATTCACTGATAGAAGTACTCTCGTAAAAATGATCGAAGATTATATAGATTACTACAACAACAAACGTTTGCAAAGGAATCTTGGAATTTTGACACCAATGGAAAAACATGAAATTTACTTGCAAGCTGCATAAAAACTGCCAGCAGATAAATTTCTACTGGCAGGAAAAATTTATATTTTTTCAATTGTCTACTTGATGGGGAGCGGTTCATTTCCCGACAGCCCCTTGCAAGTTAAGCTTTGTTATTTTTTTTTGATGAAGGCTTTTTCATTTGCTGATGCTGGAAGGTCTGGAGTTGTTCCCTTTGGAACCAGACGAACCTCAATTGCCTCGAGACGTTTTGCGTATCCTTCTGTTCCTGAAGATTCTCCATTCTTAGCCCATGCAAGCCATCCATAATCCTGAGCATGAACTCTGTAGTATACATCATAGTTCTTTGCTACATCACCAGACAGTTGGATCTGAATTGCTTCCAGACGTTTACACTGTCCAGTTGTTCCGGATAATGATCCGTTAGATGCCCAATTCTTCTCCCATCCAATATCCTGAACGTGAGATCTGTACTGGATTGAGCTGTTCACTGAAGACGGGAGTTTCATACGGATAGATTCCATACGTTTGCACTCGCCTTCTGTACCTGCCATAGCACCGTCATATACATATGCCTGTGTACCATAGTCCTGTACATGTGTCTGGTATCCGACCAGTCTTGCTTTCATAGCTTCTTTGATAGTACCAATAAGTTCTGGTGCTTTGTCCCCTTTGGTAACCAGCTGAATCCTGATTGCTTCAAGACGGTATCCGTAACCAGCTGTTCCTGCTTCTTCGCCATTCTTAGCCCATCCGAGCCATCCGAAGTTCTCGGCATGTACGCTGTAGTATACGTCATAATTCTTTTCAACTTCACCAGTCAGTTTGATCTGGATTGCTTCCAGACGTTTACACTGTCCTTCTGTACCGGATTTTGCTCCGTCTTTACTCCAGTTCTTTTCCCAACCGATGTCCTGAATATGTGTACGATATTCGATAGATCCAGAAACATCATCTGGTAACTTGATCTGGATTGCTTCCAGACGTTTACACTGTCCTTCTGTACCAGACGTTTGTCCGTCTTTCTTCCAGTCTTTTTCCCAGCCATAATCCTGACCGTGAACTATGTAAGATACGGACATTTTTGTACTCTTTGTAGCTGTAGCTGTAAATTCCTTACCAGTTTCATCTGTGTATTTAGCAGTTGCTTTGTAGATGATCTGACTGTTCTTGTCTTCTTTAACAACATCTGCAGTTACGTCATGAGAATCTTTACAACGGCTGCATACGAATGTTGCAACAGCTGTATATCCTTTTTCTTTATCAGCTGTCCATTTCCATCCGTCTTTTTCTGAGACTTTGTAGTCATGACCGAGAGCTGCTACTTCTTCTGTCTTAGTACCTGTGTAATCTTTGCCTTCAAATGTAACTTTAGCTGTGTAAGTAATCTTACCTGCCTCTGTACATGTTGCGCCATCAGATTTCTCAGTTACTTTTGCATCAACTGTTTCTACATGTTTCTCATCATTTGCACATGTAAATGTTGCTGTTGCTGTGTAAGTGTTGTTTTCACCCTTTGTCCAGTTCCATACAGGAGCACCATACTTATGGCCAAGGGCTGCCAATTCAACTTCATATGTATCTGTTAATGTACCAATTTCTGTCTTACCTTCAGCATCCTTTACTGTTGCTGTTGCTGTATAAACATCTTTACCTTTTTCTGTACATGTTGCAGCTACAGATTTCTCTGTATCTTTAACTGCATCAGCAACTGTAATCTGCTCTGCTTTAGGTTCATCATCACATACAGAACACTTAACACCTGTTACAGATGCTGTATATCCAGTTACATTGCCGTTGTCATCTTTTACTGGTTCCCATGCCCATGTACCTGTGTACTGGTGCTGACCTGCGTCAGATGTCTTCTTATCAGATGCAGTATATCTGTAACCATCATCTGTCTTACCTGTTGCTTTGTAAGTAGATGTTACACCCTGATCACATGTACCAGTGTGACTAACAAGTTTAGCCGTTGCAGTTACTTTTTCTGAAAGAGCTTTCTCAATAGAATCTCTGTTAGCTTTGTTTGTTGCATTTTCATCTGATTCAAGGAGACAATCCAGTTTATTGATCTGATTTGCACAAGTTTCACATTTCAGATTCTGGAATGTAACGCTTGTGTGATCATCACTCCATTCAGCATCTATTGCTGTATAAGCATGTCCTTCAGCTGCATTTTTTTGTGCTTCTTCCCAGATTTTCTTTCTCTTTTCATAAGTTGTATTTGCCTGTGAATACTGAGATTTTACAGGTTCTGTAATACAAGCTCCGCACTCTGGGCAAACATAGTTGTCCGCTTCGTTCCAGCTACCGCTATCAGTCTTTGTATAGTATGTTTCATGGAACTTGATGTAATGATGTTCGTGTGCTGTATTCTCTGCTTCTACACGTGTGCCCTCTTTGATCAGACCACAGTCAGAACAACGTTCTTCTGTAAATGCATTACGTCCGCAGTATGCAGGTTCAGAAACTGTTTCATAATTATGAGAAGTCCCTGTCAGTGTCTTCATATCAACTGTATCAACGAAGTTAGCTGACCACATGAACTCGTCATTATCATTGCTCTGACTGCCCATGAACTGCTGATACTTCTTGTAGTTTGTATAAGTCGGATTGTAATCTGTCTCTTCGAATTCATAACCGTAGCTGGAATGGTCAAGCAGTTTGCTCTTACCTGAAATGAACGCGAAGTTTGTACCGATTGAAACAACCAGTTCGTCACCCTTCACAGTCAGACCTGCGATTGGATGATTTGTGACAGTGAAATCTGCACTCTTTTCATCTGTTGTTGTAAATGCCATACCGCCAAATAACTTGGTTGTATCACGTTTTGCAGATACTGTGTTATATTCCTTCACAACGGCTACTGCACCGTCTGCAGGATTGTATGAAACGATATCGTTGGATACGTTGAAGTAAATCTTACCATCTGTATACAGTGCTGCTGTCAGACCGATGGATGGGTAAATGCTCTGTTCATCCACAAACTGTGCATACAGTTTGGTCAGAAGATCATTCTTCTCCATCTTACCGTCTTTGTTCAGAACGCTTACAAATGTATCGTCATCATCGTCGTTTTTCTTGTCTGTGAAATTAATCAGTGTCTCATAATCGCTGTCGCCATCGCCTGTATCCTTATTTGTCAGTTTATGACGAACAATCTTGTACTCTGCAGCCTTCTGGCTCTGATTCATGCTTGTGCTGCTTACTCTGTCAAACAGGTCTGTCGAATCATACATATAGTAAGCATAACCATCTGCATAGTAAACATTACTTGCTGCACGAGCCATCCATGCTTTTTCATATGTTGTATCTGTTGCTTCATTCTGATAAAGTGATCTTAAAACACTAAAGTTACCCTGATACAATTTTCTTGCATCTGTATCGCTGAACAGGAAGAAGACATGGTTCATATCACCATCTGTCTCGACACGGTCACGACTCATAACTTCTGTGTAGACATCTGTATAACAAGGGTCTACATAGTACCACTGACCATCCACCTTGACTGCATTCCAGTAATGGTCGGAACCGAAGTCTTCCTGTTCTTCGCCATACATTGTAACGTTGGACTGGAAGGAAATTCTTACAAGGTCAACTGTGTAGCCTGCATTGATATCCAGTGTCTTACCATCTGAACCATAGTACAGTTCTTTGGCTGTCTTCCAGTTATCACATACTTCTGAAGTTGTACCATCATCTGCTGTAACAGTTTTCTTGCTGTCATAACCTTTACTTGGATCTTTAAGATAAATATCTTTATCCAGGCACTGCACAAGATATGAAAAAGCTCTGGAGTAACCCAGACATACAGATGTACCCATACCGAATGCACCAAACTGAGTACCTTCCCAATAGTTGATGACACCAGTTGTCATACCGGTTGCAGCCTGATTCGTAGCGCTATCTAACTGCTGCTGAGTAAGCTGCTCAACAGTCATCGTAACGCCTTCAGAAACCTCAACGCCTTTTTCTTCAGCATTTTTGATAAATTTATCTGCTTCCTGCTTCAATGGTTCTGCTGCGTCTGGAAGGTTTTCTTTCACAAATGCTTCCGGATCCTTCTCGATAGCTTCTTTATTAGCTTCTACATATGCATTCGCATCTTCCTCAGACTGTCCAGCCTTCACCAAAGTCTGAGCAATAGCTTTTTTATAAAATTTTACAAGCAAATCCTTCTCAATGCCTGCATAAATCTGATCATGGAAATTCTGTTTGATCTGTGGTTCGTAAACCTTATAGATCTCATTGTAAACTTCATCCTCATGCTCCTGCTTCTGAGGATCCTTTGCAATCATCGGCTTGTCATCATCTGATTCCTTACCAGAGTTCATGATGTAGGACATATCAAATGTATTGTTATGGGCCAACCAGTCATTCAGAACAAGCAGCTTCTGTGCCTTTGTCTGTGCACCTGATGCTGTAACTGCAGCAAGAGCTTCATCTCTTGCATTTGTTACATCTGGACCATAATACTTAATACCTAACTTATCACCATATGTGAAAGTAAAGATCATACCTGTCAGGTCATCGTAGCTCACCTTGCCATCTCTGACATCCTGAACAGATTTGCCGTCTAAGGCAAGCATCTCACCAAGGATACCAAGACCATCTGTATCATCGTTGAAATCCAGAAAGAATGGATTCTGAACACCGAGTACATTAGCATTGGCTGACCACTGATTCAGATACTGCTGATACATACCAACAACTGTATTAATCTGGTCTGCTGTCAGCTTCTTGGTTTCAGCCTGTTCATCTGCTTCATACAGGTCTGCTGTGCTGATATTAGATTCATTGGATTCTGTGCCGGCTTCTCCGCCAACCATTTCGAGATCCCCCAATGCTTCACGCAGGCTCTGGATTGCCGGATCGCTTTCATCAATCTTTATATCTTTTGTAAGTGCTTCTGCTACTGCTGCATTAGCACCCTTGAACTGGATGACTGGTGTCTGTATTGTAATACCTGAAATAGTTACTTTATTTTCATCATTATCTGTCTGGGCCACAGCATCATTATCTGTGTTTGAAGAATCAGTAGTTGCTTCTGTTGTATCATCTTCTGTCACAGAATCTTCTGTTGCTGGATCTTCTGCCTCATTTGTATTGGTGTTATCCTGCACGGCTTCTGTAGTATTTTCCTGCACTGCTGGTGTTTCTTCATGTGCAGGCTCTGCAAAAACTGTTGAAGGCACTACACTGAATACCATTATAGTAGAGAGGAATAAACTCAAAAGCATTTTACTTCTCTTTTTCATAATGTCTACCCTTCCTTTCGTGTTTGTATTAGATAATTCATATTATGTTTTTTGTTTGCCCCCACCTCATTTCCATTGTATTTTATTTATACTCCACCCTCTATTATATGCTACTGTAATTCGTATTTTGCATATATTTTTGCATATAATATAGTAATTAGGTATTTACTTTATTTTATCACTGCTAACTGTTTTGTTCAAGACATACTGACGTTTTTTAGCACAAAAACACATCGAAAAGTCTGGTTTTCAGGTTTCTGGCATGTATAAACGTAATAAAGAAATTCCCCCGTATCTTATGATTTGTTAAAATACGGGGAATCATCAAGTTTTTTCTTACTTATTTATATAGAATTTACATATTGATGCGACAGAGGAGTCTTTTTTAGTTCAGTTCCTCAAGAATTGCTGCTGTGAGTTCTTTTCTGTTTGTCTTGAAGTGGAAATACGGTCTTTCCTTGATTACGCGGATGTCTACCGGATATTCATATTCTTCCAGTGCATCTGCAAGACCTGCTTTTACTTCATCCAGACTCTTTGTTTCATCAAGGATTACAAAGAAATATGGAAGGAAATATCCTTCATGATCCTGATCTGGTACAAAGCAGAAGAATCCATCTTCTACACCAGCTACACGTACTGCTTTTGTCTCCATTCTCATCATGTAAAGTTCTCCGCCACCGAAACGCTTTGTTGTTCCACGTCCAAGAATGTATACAATTCCGTGTTCATTGATGTAAGCTTTATCTCCCGTATGTAACCAGCAGTTCCCATCTGGATGATTGATCAGTGTTCTTTCAGTAAGTTCATCACCTCTCCATCCCGCATAGTGGAGCATCATAGCAGGACCCGTCATACATAATTCTCCGATTTCTCCATAATTCAGTTCTTCCAGATCCTCTGAGAATACTGCCATAGTTGTTGCCGGCATTGGCATTCCAACGCATCCGTCTACCAGCGGGAACATCGGATTTGGAAGTGTAAAGTTTGAACATCCTTCACTCTGACCATATCCGGCACTTAAAGTTGCTTTAACATTATGCTTATGGAAGAATGCTTCTACTTCTTGTGTTTTCCTTTCGTTCATTGCTTCAGCTCCGGTTCCGATACTTCTTAGATGAGACATATCGTAATCTTCCGGAATTCTGTCACTCTTCATAAGCATTTCACAGAACATTGGAATCAGTGCCCAGAAGTTTGGCTTCTGCTCCATAAATGCGATATCAATATCTTCCAGCGGACAGAATGGATCAAGTACCATAATCAGTCCTGCTGACAATGGGAAGATTGCCATTGATACAGTTACTGCAATCAGTGCAGGTGGTAAGATTGGCAGCCACCATTTTTCCGGTACATCTGACGGCGGAATAAAGATGGACATCTGGAATGCAGTTGCTACTATATTAGAAGAAGAATGAATAACTAATTTAGAGATTCCTGTGGATCCGCTTGTATATGCGCCAAATACTGGTCTGTTCACATCTTCTTGTGCCATATAGTCTTCTGTATAATCTTTCCCAAGTGCCAGGAACTCGTCCCATGTAAGATCTCCTTCTGTTGTCTCTATCGCACCGGTATATCTGGATGCAATTTCTTTTTCAACATAGTCCGGGACAGATTTTCTATCTGCATAATCATATGGAGAAACCTTAATTACACGCTTCATTGGTGTCGTTGCACGGAACAGATCTTCATCTGACTTTGATGTATAATCCATGACAAATGCTGTCTCTGATTTTGATTTTCTGATTGCAAAACATAATTCTTCTGGAATGTCATCTCTGCAGATAATTGCAGCTCCGATTCTTTCTGCTGCGATCAGAAGGATAAAATGTGCCGGAACACTTTGCAGAAATACAGGAATTCTGTTTCCTTCACCAAATCCAAGTATCTTTAAAGATTTTGCTGCTTTATCAACTTCTCCCCAGAATTCTTTCCATGTAATTTTGTTTCCGTAATATTCAAATGCAATTTTATTTTCGTCTGGATTTTTTGCTCTTAAAAACGTTTCAACAGTTATTGTTGGCACTTCAACGTTGCGCAGTGCTTCTGGATAAAACTGTAACCATGGTTTATCAACGCTCGCTTTTCCAGTTAATGTTGCTCCTGTATTTTCCATAATTATTTACTTCCTTTTCCGATTATTTATTTGTTTTATAATGACGATTCGTATTCTATCATGGATATTTTTCCTTTTCAATAGAAGTGGTGAATTTGGCATATTGAATCAAACAAATCAACTAATTCATTTTTTTCAGGATTTCATTCAATAGGAAATTTTTTGTATAAATGTTCTTGTTTTCTTATTTTGTATGCAGTACACTAAAATTATAATAGAAGAGAGGGGCTTTTGATTATTATGAAAGAAAAAAACAGATTCAGTGTTCTGTTAGAGCATCTGACATCTATGGCCAATTTAAAAAATTATGTACTTGCCAAAGCTGTGCAGTATGATGAATCTTATATAAGCAAATGGATTAGTGGAAAATCACTTCCAACAGAAAAAAATCACGAAATTATTTTGCAGAATATCAGCCAGTGTATTGTTGAGGCTCTGACTGATGATAACCGGGACACTTTTTTAGAAGAATATCAAATTTCTGACGTTTCGAATCTTCAGAAAGCGATTTACGATCATCTCGAATCTGAATATACATATGTAAAAGAACTTCAGGTAACAACTGGTTCTAAAGTGGCTACTAAAATTTCATATTATCCGGAACTTACACTGGATCAGTTTATCTTTAAAATGAAACATCCAGCACTCCGTAAAGTACAGTCGCTAAATATTTATGCTATGGTAGATATTCTGAATGTAGACACGAATTATCAGCTTTTAATTGCTGAATTTAACAGCATGCACAATGACATAGGACTTGTGCTTCCAGGAGTTCATTTTTCTTTAATGATTGATTTGGAATCGTCTTCAGATAATCCGGTTTATACGGCTGGTTTCCTGATGAATTTGCTTTCAAATCTTTCGAATATTGATTTTAATCTTTATTGCGGAACACAGGCACAGAAAAAAATGGTTTTTGCGATTAAAGATATTTATTCGCTTTCAGGTATGTTAGTTGATCAGAACCATTGTCTTGCTGTTACAACAATTGAAGATTCGTCTCTTTCAACGGAACTTTATTACAAATTAAAATTACTTTGCAGCAAAGAAACATTGCTTATTCGACGGACATCTATTCCTGAAATGATTCGTACTTACGAATATGAGCATTCACTGTTTGCCCGGAATTCTTCTTGTCTGCTTGGACATTTTACAGAACATTTTCTCCCAACTGATTTACATAATGAGCTGCTTGATAAGTATGGCTCTTTTATAGGAAAGACATACAGACCTGTACTTCAAAAAATGCATTCTCTGGTATCGCAGATACTTGCTGTTACACCGATAAGAGCACTGATTTATGCTTCTGCATTTACAGATTTTACAGTTACTGGCGAATTGGATTTCTATGGTTATCGAATTCAGCTTTCGCCGGAACAGCGTCTTCATTTTTTTAAGCATATGAAACATCTGCATGAAATTTCAAATGCGCTTCAGATTAAGATTTTGCCGAATGGTTTGCTGTCTGATTACCAGCATATCCCAAGACCGACACTGTTTTTTGCAGATGAGTTTTCTTATTTGCGTTTTAGGAGAAATACACCGTATTACAATATCTGTATTCCGAACAAAATTAGTTTGAATCGAATTTTTTCGGCCTTTTACGATACCGTTTGGGAGTTTGAATCCTGTATTGCACCGGATGCATATCTTACTCATGCAATCCATTCTGTAGAAATTTTGCAATCAGATGCTTCAGGTGATGTGCACAATTAAGAGAAGTCAAGTGGGCTGTTGCAAAATAGATGAGTAATCATCTATGGAGCAATAGCTCCATTTTTATGTCCAAAAGCAGAAAACGGACTCCGAAGAGCCCGCAATCCATGGTATAATTAAGTATGACCAAATACATAAAATACCATAAAAATTATACCGAATTCGGCGAGCCTTATCAACTGGTTTTGCCATTAAATTTGGAAGGTCTGGTTCCTGATGATGATTCTGTCCGACTGCTGAGCCACGAATTGGAGGATTTAGATTACAGTTTACTGTATCAGGCGTACTCTACCAAAGGCAGAAATCCGGCAGTGGACCCAAAGACCATGTTCAAGATCCTGACCTATGCTTATTCCCAAAATATTTATTCTTGCAGAAAGATTGAAACCGCTTGTAAACGTGATATTAACTTTATGTAGCTGCTTGCTGGTCAGAAAGCACCGGATCACAGCACGATTGCAAGGTTCCGTACTGGATTTTTGGCAGACACCTGCGAAGCCCTGTTTTATCAGATGGTACGTCGCTTGGAACGAATGGGAAGAAAATATGTTTCTGAAAATACAGGAGGCGGTCACCCTACTGAACCAAGAGTACCTACAGGCTGTCCGTATAAAGAACGATGTTCCCGTGCTAAAGGGAATAAACGTCTGTACATCTCCAAAAGTTTCTTAGAGAAGCGTCAGGAATCCTATGAAAATATCCTGAGTGAAAAGGGGATCTTATACCGGATGAATCGCTCGATATGATGCTGGGATCCTTTCAATTACTACTGGGGATGCCGAAATTTGCTATTCGTGCGACAGCCTCTTTTCTCTTTCAGGCTGCCTGTAACCGTATTTTTTCAGAAACGGTACGGTTTCTGGCATTATTTTCCATATTTTCGCGGCTGGTCGGAAATACCTGCGAGGTAATCGAGACTGCAGTCGTACGTCTTTGCCAGCAGCATCAGCGAGTCCAACGGGATCTCACGAATGCCTTTCTCATACCGGTTGTAGGTGTCCAGATGGCTGAAAATCTTCCGCGCCGCCTGTAACATCGAGTAGCCTCGTTTCAGACGGAGCTCTTTTAACCGGATCAGCATTTTCTCCCGCTCCGGCGTTTCTTCTATTTTTCTGTACATGAATGAACTTCTTTTTCCTGTCCTGCTTCGTCTGCGGCTGCCACACTGAACCGGCCACGGCTGCAGCAGATGATCGTCTTTTTCGTCCGATCAATCGCATCGCTGGTCTCAATTTCTTCTGTCTTCATCGCAAGCGCCCCCGGAATGGCTCCGTGGGAAATCTCTACTGCGTCGCGGATATCCACGATCTGATAGCTCGACGGATCTAGTTCTTTTAATTCTTTTATTGAAATACTGGTACTCATGTAAATTTTCCTTTTCTTTCTTCTTTTGATTTGCTTTTTGCGGATGTCTGCCATCGTATTCATCAACAGTTCCCGTTTCCAGAACACCAGGCCTGCACTTGCGAACAGAATCGCATACCGCAGGATCCTGTATGGGAACAGCAGATTGCAGATTACGCTTACTCCAATCAGAAATGCGGAACATGCCAGCAGAAATCCGGCATCCATCAGGTTTTCCTCAATGCCTTCTGCCACCAGAATCCGTTTGCTCACCACATAGTGTCCAACCGAATACAGAATATAGCATGCCAGCGTCGTGTAACCGGCTGCAACATAACCGAAAATACGGATAAAAATAAAGTTCAGCACTACGTTGGCTACCGCTGCCGCCCCGACCAGTAGGAAAGCGCCGGACTCAGCAGCGCTTCCAGAAACATCAGTAAAATCATCGATTTCGGCAGATTCAAAGCCTTCTCCCAGAAACCCGATGTAAAACAATACAATGCGAAAACCGCACCTGTAATCACAAGCGTCAGTCCCTGCATCGAAGAGGTATAGGCATCCCGCTGCTTCTCGTACTTTGCCATCGCATTGTCGTAAACACCATTGAATAGGTACAGCGATGTCAGAATCGTCAGGATCTGCAGCTAGGACAGATAAACCGTGTAGGTACCGTACTCCTCCGTGCTCATCAGACGTGTGAAAATCGGAACGGTAATGAACGAAATGCCCTTTTGAAGAAAGCTGCAGATCGTAAACCAGAGCGCCGCCCGTGCCTGAATCGAAAGAGAGCGGTATTTTGAAGTAATGTTCATGAAAGAACTCCCTGCTTTCAAATTATTTGCGAGTTTTTGACGATTCAGAGCCATGCGAAATGGAAGAAAAATTGCGAATCATGGTTACATGAATGAGCTATTTTTGTGGAATTTCATATAGCGAGAAGCAACATCGAGATGCAGCGTAAGCGGAATCAAGATGGGGTTCTGAATCGTTATGTGTATTTTATGATACCAGCTCTTACATAAAGGTTAGTTTTTATCTGTCTGCGGAGTTTTCTTACATTCCAGTTGCATTTCATACACTCTGTTTCGTAAAAAAATCGTTCAAACGCATCATTTAATACCATAATTTCTCGAATATGTGAAAAAGACAAGTTATTAACTAAAACATCTGGATCTGTTACAAATTCGTTCGACACTGTCGAACTTTTTCCAAAATCTGGTAATTTAAATTCGCTCGACACTGTCGAACCAATTTGAGGATATACTTTATAAAACTGTCTACAAGCCTTAAAAAGCGTATAATTCATTCCTTTTTGATCAATTTGCTTTTCCAGATTTTTCAAAAGATGAGAACCATATTCTGCTCTGTCGCTGCCATCTTGTTCGTATTCAACTATATAATAACCAATCGCCCAATTGCGCAATGTCATGAGCTGATTTACAGCTGATTTACAGCACTTTTTGCTGCTGAACTTGCTTTATCATTTATTTGCTTAATACTATCTGCAAGCAGTTCAAATTCCATTGCATTACCTCCAATACATTGTCCTAAGACTGTTATAAATTCGCATAGACACAGTATACCACAGCTCCTGTGTCTATGCGATTTCTTTGGCCAACTTGACCAAAAGTTCTCTCATATGTTGACAGCAGGCACCCGTAGCCGTGCTTTTCAGCACGAAGAAAGGCCCTGACTCTCCAAAATCATTATCTGGAAAATCAGAGCCTTCCGGCTTGGAAATAGCCTAGCACGGCTACCCCTACAGTAAACATATGCAATTACTCAAAATACTAATAATTATGGTAAAATACTAAAAAGGCTCACCAGAACACACACAATATTCTCTAGTGAACCTTTTTATTCAATAAGCTCAAATCTAGTTTAGTGCACGCACCGCCCTAGTAAAAACCTCTAACGATTTTTGTTCTATGAAAGGTATTCTACTCTTTCCCAACACTCTTGTCAACCATCTACTGCAAAAAATTTGTATGCTTAGGATTTTTATTCTTTTTTATTCTTCCATCCTCATCACAAAATAGATGACAAATTTCTTCCATTTTTCTATTTCTGGCTTTTTTTGTTGCCGATACCTTCATAACATCGTTATACACAAAAAGTAATGTTACAAAGTCATGAATAACCGGATTTTTCATCATAGCATCCCTGTTATCCAACTCCCGAAATTCAGGTATCTTTCCGAGTATATTTGCCAGCTTTTTTGTTTTACTGAACTTTTTAAGACTATTAGGTTTCCTTAGCGTACTTAGAATACAATTATTATGTGCTGCCGCATTTCTTATAAACTTGATAGATTTTAAATAATCAGAATAGTTGAATGATGGATACATTTGGTAATACAATTCGTACAATTCCATAAAATTTCCAAAAGAGAACAATTTAACAATATTCCATACAGCTAATTTCTTCGGCTCTTTATACTCATCCAAATGCTTCTCTGCCAAATCCGAACAAAATGAGTATTTATCTGCTTTACTCTGAATATCCGCCTCTGCATTTGGATGGTACTGCAGAAATAGCCTTACTATATTATACCCGTCTTCTTTCGGATTATCACTCAAATCATTCATTAATCGTACTTTTAAGTAATGTTCTACATCTATTAAACTATTATACGCCTACCATCGACACAATACAACAACTGATTGTACCTTGTTTTCTACGTCTCCGTTTTATATATAAACTATGCATTTATGACCAAAGTGATAATGTCAATTCGAAATCACTATTTTCAAGCCAAGCAACTTACTGTTTGCCAAACTTTTTCTATTACTTTTTTCACCATCACATTTACAATTCGTGAATTACTCACCTTTATGAGGTTCTTCATTATTATCCCTTGTAATTTTTGAACTTCCACTGTCATCCTTTGCTCTATAAAAATATTCCTGTCCATTTAGTTTAAATTGACCATCATAATTCTGCATCCTCAAATTCTCCTTTATTATTAAAATCTTTGTTCTATATGTAATTAAGCCCCATCAGACAGATTTCTCTATCCAATGGGGCTTCTATGTCATATCGTCTGATTCCACATCATTATATTATTTTCTTACATCAAACTCTGCATCGTTTGGCGTAAAATTGGCGTATTTTTGTAATTTTACAAATTTCCACCAATAAGGTACATCACGTTTTTAGTAAAGCTTTGCACCTGCTGGAATGTGGTTATCAACCATAAGAAGATGAAGTTCTTCATCCTCTGAATCTTTAAGATTATTTACTGCCGAAAGTAACATACCACAGGATTCAATTCCCATCATTGCTCTAGGTGGAAGGTTTGTAATAGCAATCAATGTTTTTCCAACTAATTCTTCTGGTTCATAATATGCATGAATACCAGAAAGGATTGTTCTATCTACACCTGTACCATCATCAAGAGTAAACTGTAAAAGTTTCTTGCTCTTAGGTACTGCTACACATTCCTTAACCTTAACTGCTCTAAAATCTGATTTTGAAAATGTATCAAAGTCAACTGTTTCCTCAAACAATGGCTCAATCTTTACATTTGAGAAATCAATCTTCTCTTCAACGGTCGCAATCTGGTCGCAATTCTCTGTTGAATTACTCTTAGACACCTTATTTTCCTGCTTATCCGAGCCTAAACTCTTCATTGTCGGGAATTTTTTTGATTGCTAAGCTAACTCTTGTATATCCTTGCAAACCCTTGGAAAATGGGCTTTCCCGGATTCTATATACTTGGTCACTCTTGGACGTTTTTTTGACTTTTGTGCGTCCAAAAGATGTCATTCGCCTTAAAATACGTCTTTTTATTTTAAGACATGTACTGCCGTGTCAAACACTTCAATACTAGATGAGTATAGCATATTTATCCCAGTATGAATAGGTATATTTTCAATCTTCAAAGAGTTCAATCGCAGGACTCTTTTCTAAAAAATATCCATATTTTTTGATAATTTCTCAATTACTGATTTGGTAACATCTGGGTTTGCTTCTGCATATATGTTCATGGTAGTCGATACATCAGCATGTCCCATTACCTCTTGAATTACTTTGATGTTGGTTTCATTCTCGCAAAATCTTGATGCAAACGTGTGTCTGAAGATATGGCAGGAGAATCTTGGAATCATAACAGGTTCTCTCTTCTCCTTTTTAGCAGCCACCTCTTCTTCTGAATTATGTGTATCCACAATTCTCTTGATTGCCCGGTTTACTGCTGCTGGGTTATGTGGCATCCCAAATCGGTTTGTAAATACAAAATTGGTCATTCCATCCACATTCTCAACACAAAAGCCTTCCTGCTTCTGTCTCTCATATTCTTCCTGAAGCACATCATATACCTGCTGCATCATAGGTATTCTACGATTACCAGCTTCCGTCTTTGGCAAAGATACTCTAAACTCACATTTATATGAATCATCCGCTCTCTGGTAATAGGTCAAGCTATGATTGATATCAATGATTCGATTCTCCAAATCAATATCATCCCAGCGTATCCCAATTGCTTCTCCTATTCTGCATCCAGTTCCTAACAAAAATACAAAGAATGGATACCAGTGATAAAAGAACGGATTCTTTGCTACATACTCCATGAATTTTCTCTGCTGATCCACAGTCAACGCTCGCCTTGTTTTTCTGGCACCACCATTACGCTTTTTTACTTCACAGTATGCTCCGTCTACCGGATTCTTCCTTATGATATCATCTCTGACAGCAAGCTGAAATGTAGGTCTTAATACTGTGTTAATTGTCTCAAGCGTATTAATCTGTAATCCCTGATTATTAATCAAGTCTGTATAAAAGAATAACACGTCTGAGTATTTCACATCTCTTACTTTCTTCTTGCCAAATGTATCACGAATAAAATGATTCCATGTATACAAATAATTACTGTAAGTAGTGCTACGCAATTCTGTTTTAGTTGATATGTACCTGTCAAACAAAAAGTTTACATCAGCTTTTCCTGCGACATAGATATCAAGTCCATCCAACTGGTCTTTTTGTAACTGTTCTTCTCTTTCTCGAAGCCTCACCAAAGACTTTGCATAAATGGTTCTTTTCTTGCCTAATGGATCAATATATACATATGAGTATCTTCCGTCGCCTTTTCTGTAACCCTCACCCTTTCTTAATACTCTGCCTTTACCATCTTTTCTACAAGCCATTATTCTCTCCTTTCCGGAGAAAAGAGCCTGTTCTACTGATTAGCCTGCTGCTTCATTTGTAATTCAACACCCATTCTAATCAATTGCGAAATGGATAGATTATGAGTCTCAGCATACTCAACCATTATCTGGTATTCCTCTTCTTTGAATTTAACAGTTACCTTATGATCAAAAGGTTTATCTGCTTTTGGTCTTCCAGTTCTAGCCATCTGTATGCCTCCTTCATATCTTAGTCATATTATACTTTTGGTCTGACCGAAAGTCAATACATTTTTTCTCTCTTGGCTCATTTTTCTCCATACTTGTTTGTATTTCTTCTATATCAATGCGTCATTTCTCATAATTACTTATAAAACTCGTCATCTACAATATGGAAAGTTTCAAGATATTCGTCAATAATATCAAGATTAACCAACACCAGCTGATTCACTTTATAACATGCCTTTGCATCCTTCGCTAACTGCATAAACTTTGACACACTCATTGAATACATCTCTGCTCCTTCTGAATATCTAACAAATCTTTTATTATTAGTCTTTTTAGTTCTGCTGTCCATTTGCTAACTCCTCCATTACCATTTTGCGAGCTACAGGTAACAGATCAAACTGTCGTATCAATGCTCTGTCTATTTCTTCTCTCACGCCTGAATCCTCAATGACAGTTCCACTTTTTGCTCTAATGCAGCCTTTTGAAATTGTCTGTGCATCTTCAGGCATAAAATCAGAGATCTTACTTAATCCAAATCCACTCACATCCTTCGGATTTAAAATCACATGTACCGGAATATCCTTTAACTTACTGCTCAAAGGGACTACTGACACCTGCGGTGCACCATCATGATTACTGGCATCACATGAAATAATTATTCCTGGTCTGATTCCGCCCTGAATGCCATGTGGGTTTTTCCCAAAATCCGCATACACGACATCAAATTTATTATACTTACCATATCTTCTTTTTTCTGTTCGTCTGCTCATATCTATGCTCCCTTCTTGATGTGCATATCCAATCTGCCCTCATCTACAGTCACCACAATGCCGCCTGCTTCAATAACCAGTCCTACCTTAAAATAAGCATCCGCAACACTGCTGGATATAGCTGCCATATTCGCAACAACTACTCCACTGATTTGCTTTTTGCGGATCATATTCACAATCTGATTCCACTGGCGATCAACATCTCTCTGCGAAAAGCCATTGCGTCTTATCTTTCCCACGATTGAATATTCTTTTCTCTTTACAAATTCATGTATATATTTGCTCTGCTTGTCTTCAAGCATATTTACTTTTTCCAATGGAGCCTGCACTGAAAGATATTCTATGCAATCCATCTTTTTAATCTTTCTTCTCATTCTCTGCCTCCTATGCTGACTTCAAAGCCTGCTCTATCATAAAATCAAATGTCTTTTTCAAATAATCCTGCTTATCTGCAGGTAACCGCTTTAGCCTCGAATCTAATGAATCCGGTGTACAGTCTATTGCAAGTAAGCTATTTGCGTCTGTTTCATAAACTTCCATAAGCATATACAAATTTTTCATGCTCAGGTTTCTTCCTCCTTGCTCCACCTGTCCAAGTGTCGAAACACTTATTCCAGTTTTAGCAGCAACCTCTTCAATGAGAAGTCCTTTGTCCTTACGGATATCACGAATCACCGGACCAATTTTATATCCTTCATATTTCATCGTCGTACCCTCCATTGTCCCGTGCCATTTCTCTAAGCATCTCTACCGCCGCATCTTCTGTCTCATACTGACCAAGCCACTTCCCACTCGAATCATGTACTACTGTTCCAAATGCAGTCTGTGTAAATCTGCAATCCTTCACAGCCGGGACTTGTTTGTCCCGAC
>ERZ779875.1099-NODE-1099-length-19393-cov-5.539249_pt1 | contig 19393 bp, 20 predicted proteins | sample MGYA00511246_ERZ779875 | MGnify/ENA primary metagenome ERZ779875 (study PRJEB29588, sample SAMEA2155093) | human gut metagenome | biome: human gut; feature: human-associated habitat; material: faeces | place: Denmark | collected 2008/2010 ... | reverse complement strand
ACGGCAACGGACTTTTGTCGGAAGAAAAAGTCGCGGAAATGAAAGAACGATTGAAGAATAACAAGGGCAATATATGGCACGGTTTCGTGTCGCTTAATAAAGAGCAGTCGTAAATCACCACTTCATTTCCGATTATTATTACAGGCTCTGCACCTGTAAGCGCACAAATCGCATTCAAAAATGTTTTGGCGTCGTTTGGCGCATCGTGAGAAACAGATATTTTAATAAGTTCGTGCGAATCGAGAGCAATAGAAATGTCGATAATTTCCTTCCCTCCGATACCATTTTTACCTATTTCAAAAATCGGTTTCAGTTGTTGCGCTATACCGCAAAGTCTTGCCTTTTGTGAAGTCGTAATCATAGTTTACTCTTATCTTTACCCATTTTCAAGTAAACGTTTTTAATTCCTTCAAGTCCTGCTTTTTCGCCGTTTTCGACTGCTTTTCCATACATTTCAATCGCTTTTTTGTAGCCTTTTCGTACACCGAAACCGTTTTCGTAACAAATTCCGAGATTGTGATACGCAACGCCCGAATTGCACTTTTCGGCAGCAGTCTTAAAGCACTTGACCGCTTCTTTTTTATCCTCTTTTACGCCGTTGCCTTGAAGATAGCAAAGTCCGATATTGATAATCGCTTCGCTTTCGCCGAAATTGTATGCGTCGGTAAATAACTCAAAGGCTTTTTTATAAGCCGCTTCGGTTTTGACGGTGTAGTAGTAATAAAGTCCCACTTGCAGGCACGCCGACGGATTTTCGCCTTTAACGCTCTGTTTCAGCCAATGAAGTGCCTTATCTTTATCGGGTGTCACACCGTAATACCCGCAAGCATACGCCATACCGAGATTATATTGCGCGGCTGCATTTCCGAGTTTTGCGGCTCGTTTGAAAAGTTTAAGGGCGGTTTTCTCGTCCTTTTCAAGTCCGAGTTCGTCGCCGAGATACGCTTCTGCCATTCTTTCGATTGCGTCCGGAAAATCCATTTCCATAGCCGCCTGATAGTATCGTAAAGCGTTTTTATAATCTTTCTTTTGCTCTTCGCAAATCGTTGCAATCGCCCAATAAACGCCGACAACCTCCAACTCACACTGCGCGAAACAATCGAGCGCGTCGTCGAATTTGCCTTTATTGTAATAATAATATCCTAAATCGAGAAGAGCATCGTCTTGTCCGAGTGCCGCCGCTTTTTTAAGATAATAAATATATGCCTTTTTGTCGGGTTCTACCTTATACATACCCGTTTCGCGAACTCTTGCGTACATATAAAGGCTTTCGGGATCGTTGTGGTGAACGCCGTCCAAAAGATATTTCAAACCCTTTTTGTAGTCGTGCGGAACAAACCTGTCATTGAGATAGACGTAAGCCAAATCGAAATTAAGCGAGTATTCGCCAAGGCTCAATCCTTTTTCGTACCACTCTATGGCTTTGGGAACGTCTTTCAGTTCCTCGTTGTTTAAGTAGATAAAGCCTATCTTTTTTGCAACCTCTATATCTCCGAGGTAAAAAGCACGCTCGTAATATTTCAACGCATTTTTAACGTTTTCGATCTCGGAATCTTCAATCGGCGTATTGAAATAATACAAATCGCCGAGAGATCTTGCCGCTGCCGCCACACCCAAATCGGAGGCTTTGGCGTAACACTCGATTGCTTTTTGAATATCGATTTTTACATAACCGGTTTCATAGCAAAATCCGAGACGGGCAAAGCACTCCGCTTCGCCTTTGTTTGCGCCTTCCGTATAAACGTCGAACGCTTTTTTGTATTGAGAGCGGTAGCCCCAAGTGTCGCCAAGAACAGTATACGCCAAAACGCCGTTGTCGACGGCTTTTTGATAGTAAATCGTTGCGGTTTTGAAATCGCCGTCATCGGAATATAAATTGCCGATAGAAACGTAGTACTTCGGCTTTTTTACGGCGAGCCGTTCGTATCTTTTCATTTTATCGCTATTTGCGCTCATATTGTCTCCTATTTTATAACGTTGCGAACGGTTTGGACGATATAAGTTTGTAATCGTCGTCGTGCGTGTAAAACTGTTCCATAAGCCAATAAATGCCGTTCGTCCCCTTTTTCAATTTCTTTAACAGTAACTCTCGCGTTATCGGCATTACTTGAAATATACTGATGTATTTATGCTCGGAAACGTAGCATTTTACGACTTTCGGCGTTTTGAATATTTCGGGCAACAACAGCACCGCGCCGCAGTATTTCCCGTCGATTCCCATATCTATCGTGTCCGAAACGGTTATGTTATCTTTTTCGTTGAATGCATATTCCGCAGTTGCCCAAAGAAGCGAGTTTAACGATAGCCAGTCCGTCGGCGCGTCTTCGTCGTCCGAAGGATTACGAATATCGACGTCGGGCGAAATAAGCATCATATACTCGTTGCGGCGATTCGCCTTCCTTCCCCAACCAATTTCACGCTCGGGCATCAGATAATCGCTTGCGCCGATTGTACACAGTTTCCAAAACGGCATTTCGTCCGTCGGTTTAAAAACAAGCGTCGTTATCGGCTTCATATCTGTCGGCAAAACATTCTTTTTCAGTTTCAAACTAAAAATCGGTTCTTCGCCGAAAACAGTTTTATAATGCTCATATAATTTTTGATGTCGTTTACTTTCCATAAACCAATACCCGTTGTTTGTTTTTTATTATTATACCATATTCCTCCACTTTTTTCAATAGTTCTCCGCCGCCCATTCCAATGTTTTATATGTTTGAGGTTCAAATCCCCGTGGACACTTGCCACGCTTTCGCCGTAAAAAGACGCTCCTTCTTGTGGTTATACAGTTTAATTGCAGGATTCGAACGGGTTGGCAGTCGGCTCAAAATACTATTTTTTCAGAACAATGAGCCGACCAAACAACCGATGAAACGGTTGTTTGCAACCCCGTCGCGAGATAGCGAACGGCGTGACCTTGTTTAAGTTTGTTTTTACGGGTCGTCGGGGCGCCGACCCACATACGGCATAGCATTGTTTGAGTTTGTTCTTACGGGTCGTCGAGGACGCCGCCCCCTACGGCATTGCGTTGTTTGAGTTCGTTTTGCGGGTCGTCGGGGCGCCGACCCCTACGGCATAACGTTGTTTGAGTCCGTTTTACGGTTCGTCGAGGCGCCGACCCCTACGGCATTGCGTTGTTTGAGTTCGTTCTTACGGGTCGTCGGGGCGACGACCCCTACGGCATAGCGTTGTTTGAGTTCGTTTTACGGGTCGTCGAGGCGCCGACCCCTACGGCATTACGTTGTTTGAGTTCGTTTTACGGGTCGTCGGGGCGCCGACCCCTACGGCGTTGCGTCGTTTGAGTTCGTTTTTTGAAATTACTTTAGTATGTAAAATAAAAAGACTGCGACGGTCACTCTTTTACGAATGATTCGCAGTCTTTCATCGCTTTAACTCTTCCACGCCTCAACATTCAAAATATTCAGCGTTTATTCTGTTTATTTTACGAATTTCTTTAAGTATTCATACCCGTCTTTGCCTATGTACGACTCCACGAACGCCTTGTCGTCCGCAAGTTTTTTCGTCTTGTTTTCTTGCGATTTGTAGTAGTCGAGCAAAGTTTTGAACTTCTCAGCGTATGCGGAAACGTACTCGTCCGTAAGCGTTTCGTCGAGTACGCCGTCCTCGAAACCGAGTTTCTCAAACGCCTTTTTCTGCTTGCTTTCGTTACTCTCGTTGCGCTTTTTTACCGCTTCCGCTTCCTTTTCTCTCTCATTAGTCGCAGTCTTTACATATTTTGAAACGTTGTCCTCTTTTCTCGACCTGATTTTTTCCAAGTCGTTTAAAAACGCCTCTTCGAGTTCGTCTTTTTCGGTTTCCGCCGCTTCCTTTCTGTCAGCCTCAGCCGCTTCTTCGCTCTTTTGATACTCGGCTTTGTTCTTCTCGATTTCGTCGATAAGCCCGCCGATAATCGACGAACGCGACAAGCCCCTTTTTACCGCGACGTTCTTCGCGTTTTCGGTCTTCGCAGCGTAATCGTTCAACGCCTTCTCGGCTTTTTCCGCCGCTTTCCTTTCACTCTGTTCGTAAGCCTTATCCGCCTCCGCTTTCTTTTCCTCATAGTCTGTTTCAGCCTGCTTTTTCTCGCTTTCGTAACTCGGTTTATACGCCTTTTCGGCTTCCGTTTTTATCTGCTCGTCCGTTTTGCCCTCGTAGGTCTCGGGTTTATATTTTTTGATTTTTTCGCCGCCGTAAGTATAGTACTCCTGCGACTCGTAGTCCTTTTGTATTTTGTCGAGTTTTTTTACGAGTTCGTTTTTATCCTCGCCCGTCTCCTCGTCCTTTTTCTTCTTTTCGTTTGCCTTTTGGTAATCGTTTAAATTAACCGATATTCTCATTTTACACCTCGCTATTGCTCTTAATTATTAGTTGTTTATCGACATATACGGCGACTTTTCCGTTTTCTTCCGCAACGCAGCCCTCATCGTAAGCTTTTACCGCTTCCGAAAGCGCGCCGCTTTTTCGAACGATTTTCGCCGTTTGTCCGCCGCTTAAGAAAAGTATTTTCACCCCGTCCGAAACGTCGTAGCCCACCGTCGCGTTCTCCTTTTTTCCTATATCGAAAACGCTCGTTTTAACGGGCAGTCCGTCCGTACCGATTTTACCGACGCACTTTCTCCCGTTCTCGGTTCCCCAGAGAAGATACTTTCCGCCCGAAGTTTTAAAAACCCTTATTTCCTCGCCTCTTAAAGGCGTTTTTACGAGCGTTTGCGTATTTCCGTCAACCTTTACGATAAATATTTTCGACAAAGCCGTACAATACAGACAAGCCGTTCCGTTTACGCATGAAACGGCAACTCTTTTGAACGGATAAGTAAGCGTTTTTCCGTTTGTTACGCCGTTTTTGAGGGTATAGGCGGTGAAATTTCCGAAAACGTCTCCGCACGCTATGAAAAGGGACTGATTTTTTTCGTCGTAGTCGCAATCGACGCTCTCGACTCCGCAAAATCTCTCCGCTAAACTCACGCTGTCGCCGTCGGACTTATAAACAAGGTATTCGTCGTCCTCTTTTACGGCGTAATATCCACCGCCGCCGACCGTCAGATACCTTTTCGGTTCTATCCCGCCTATAAAACCCTCGACGGAAATCGCGAGTTGAACTTTAGCCATATTCAAGCCGTAAACCCTGATTTTTATAACGTTTTCGTCGGGTTTTGCAAATAAAACGCTCTCAAAACTCTTAATGCCGTCCACTCCGGCAAGGTAAACCCTTTTGTCGTTCAGACGCACTTCGAATTCCGAAACGTCGGTATCGACCTTGGTCGCCGAAACGGTAATCTTAACCCTCGTTCCTCCGCTTGCGGCAAATCTAAGGGTCTTGCAAACAAGCCCGTTCCTCGCATTTAAGGTCTGATTTTTAAACTCGATTTTATTCGCTTTGTCGTATTTTTTCTCGGCTTTGCCGATTGTCGAATTTCTCTCGACTTCTCTTGCCTTTTCGTAAGCCGCGCGCCCGTAATCGTAACCGTAATCCTTTATTCCGCTCATAAGTAGTACTCCGTTTCTATCGTCGGTTCGGAAACGGTCGTTCCGCCCATCGCCCCCTCGACTTCGAGACAGAATTTCACGCCCCTTATATTCGGCTTGACAACGGTCGGAAGAGTACTCCCCTCCAACGCGTATTCATGTTTAACCCCGTCGGCAATTACCCTCAATTTTATCGGTTTATCGACATATAGCGTGACTTTTGTCAAAGTTTTCACCGAAGGGATACCGAAATCGGAATCCTTGTTTCGCCATAAAATCTTGGGATTGTCATCTAAAAATTTACACTCGGAAGTGACCTCACAGATTTCCGAGTACCCGTAAACGACGCCGAAAAGAGCGTACTTTTTCTCGCTGCTAATAAGCGTTAAATCTTTGAGCGAGACGGTCATAAACGACGCGTCCGAAGTCTTGGGGTCTATCCTTAAAACCTGCCTTAAAGGAATTCCTCCCAATTTCGTCAGAACAAGAATGTACGCGTAGCCGTTGTAATACTGTCCTTTTACGTCGTCAAACTCGGGAACGAGATGATTCGAGATTTTGCCCGAAATTTTCGTAGCCGAAACGCCGTCGAAGCGATATAATCCGTCGGCAGTCATAAACAGAATACAATTTCCGCAAACGGTTATTGACTTCTCGTATATTTTGCCAGAACTTTGAAATACGTTCGCCGCCGAAAAAAGTCGCTGGTCGGAATATGCGGTTATTCTCGTAATTCCGAAAGTTCTGAAAACGTAGAGATAGTCGCCGAAACTGACGACCCGTTTCATATCTCCCCTGAAATCGTTCAAATCTATAAAGCCCGCTTCGGTCAAAGAAACGTTCCAGTTCGTGGGATCGAAATCGTCCGAAAACCACAGAGCGTTGTCCGTGCCGCCCGTCGTCACGAACAGCCTCTCGTTATGAATACACATAGAGGTTATAATCGGCGCGTCGTTCACGGCGGTAGCGTAAGTCCCGTCGTAGATATAGATTCCGCCGTCGCTTTTCGAAAAAATAATCACGTCCGTTCCGTTGAAATTGTAACACTCGGCTTCGGGCGCTTCGTTAAGCGATATGTTCGGAATTTCGGTAAACGTACCGCCGCTTACGGAACACTCGTAGAGTTTTTTGTCGAGACAGTAAACAACCACTCTGTCGTCGTTCCCTATGACGGGATCGAAACGCCTGTAAAAGTAGACTCTCTCGACGGCCGAATTCGGCGTGATAAATTCCGAACCTAAAAACTTTACGCCCTCGCCCGTCACGAGTCTGCCGCGTTCGACTCTGAAATTCTGCATTTCGTCGGCGTATCTGTAACCGCCGTTTTCGCCGCCGACTTCGTCGTTAAAGCCGCAAACGGGACTTAAAGATATTTTCCTTTTATAAGGGGTAACGGTCCTTTTCATATCGTCACCTCCATATCCTCTTGTTTTTTATCCTGCCCGAATACCTTTTCGGCGAAGTCTCTAAATACTCCGAAAACCTGCTTTCCCAGTTCTTCGCCTCCGAATATCTGCCCGTAATAAGGCAGTAGGAAGCGGCGACGGCATAGGCGAACGGGGTCTTTCCGATTTTGGTATTCGCATAATCAAATTCGTCGTTAATCGACTTATCCGCGGGGATATACTCATATCTGACTACAATTTTTCCGTTTTTAACGGTCAGATAATCCACCCCGTTTTCGTAATCTGTTCTTTCTCCGTTTTCACTTACCCTGAGTATTTTGCACGGCGTGTGTTTAAACGACTTGTAAAGAATTTTTCCGCCCCCGAAAGTCTCTTCTGCGATAATCGGCAGATATCTTGTCGCGACTTCAAACTGGGCGTCGTTATAGCATTTCAGACAAACGTCCGTTTTTTTCAGATTGTCGCCCGTTAAAGCGGTCGTCTCGTCGTCGAGAGCCGAATATAAACTTTCGTCGCCGATAAGTCTCGCGGCGTCTTTTATTACTTCCCTTACTTTCATTTTGCCTCCCGTTTAAAATTTCGCCCCGAAGCGAAAGTTCTTTCGCTTCGGGGCGTAACAATATTCCCGTAAAAATTTTACGCTTCGATAATTCCCGAAAGCATCGCCTGTCCGCACGGTCTCGAACAGATGAGTTCGGCGTATTTTACGAGCGTAGCCGTATATACCGCTTTGCCCGCAACCTGTTTGATTACTCTTCCGTCCTCGCCCTCGAGCCACTGCCAGTCGCAGAGTTGATGAAGCGCGAAGTCGTCGGTATTCAAAAGGTACATTGTACCTTCGGGGCAGAATCTGTCGGAAATAATAGGAATGCCGTTGTAAGAAAGCGCCTTATAGCCGCCTTTAAGCACTTCGACGTCGAGATTTCTCTTGTAGGTCGAAAGGCATTTCATAAACGCTCTCTTAACTCCCGAAGAACAAATGATGAAGTTGATTTTGCTTCCCGAGTTCTCTTCCACGTAGTCGATCGCTTTCTGAATTTCCGTCTCGGAAATTTCGCCGACTTCGGTATTCATATACGGAACAAGCCACGAGTGTTCGCTTCTTTTAAGTCCGTAAATGCTGCCCGTGCTTTTGAAAATCGCGCCGAGTCCCGTGATTTCCTGCTGGAAAGAACCCTGAACGACGATGAACGTTCCGACGGGAAGGTCGGTAGTCGTGAGAGCGGCGCCGTCGAGAGTTATGGTTTTGTCGTCTCTGTTGACGTTTAAAACCTTTCTCTTCGTAACCGACAAAGCCAAGCCGTTAGAACCCGAATGGAAGCATACCATCATACCGGGCAAAATATTTTTCGTGTCTAAAACCTGAATTTCGCCGTCGTTGATACCCTTTACTTTCGTCAGAATACCGTTGCCGTCGCCGAAAAGCATTCTGCCCATATTGAGAGCGGAAGACTTGACGAGTCCTTCCATTTCGGCGTTCAAAAGATTGACGAACGCTCCTGCGTCGTTTGCCGAAGCCCTTATCGCCTTGTCGGAAATTTCGATGGTTCCGTAAAGGTTTTTAAGAGTTAAGACCATCTGTTCGTAATTGTTACCCGAAGAAGTCGGCAGATTTCCGTCCTCCGTTCCCGCGCCGATACCGCCGTTGATGCCGTACTGCGCGACTTTTCTGACTTCTTTGCCCCATACGTCCGAAGTCGTCTGCTTGATTTTTGCCAAAAAAGGATTTATCTCGGTATTGAGTTGCTCCGCAACTACGTCGAGATAGAGTGATTTGAGCGCTTTGTCCGCGCTTGCAAGTGTTACCATAATATATAATTATCCTCCATGATTTTTAATGCTTGCGGCGGCAAGTTTTCCCGCCTCCGCGAAAGATTTAGGTTTATGCGGCGGGGCTACTATCGCAGCCCCGCCGCCTGCGGGAACGGTAGTTTTACCCCGCATAACGTTCAGAAGATAGGCTTTCACTATCTCTTCGGCGTCGTACTCTCCTCTAACCCCCTCGCTTCCCGTCGTTTTTTCGGCGGCTTCATCGCTTACCGCGCTTTTAGCGTTTTCCGCGATTTCTGCATTTTCTGCGTTTTCGGCATTTTCTGCGTTTTCGGCAGACTTTTTGTTTAAAAATTCCGCTACGCTTTTCTCTAAAGAGAGTAGTCTCGCCATAATTTCGGCGTTTTTATCCCCCGCGCCCGCCGAGGATTTTTCGCCGCTTTCGTCATTTTCGGTTTTTTCGTCCTTGTCGGCGTTCGGGGTCGGATTCGCCTTGTCGGCCTTTCTTTCACCGTTCGCATCGTCCGAAATAGCCTTTTCCGCCGTCGCTTCCGCAACAATCGGATTTTTCGCTGTTCCCCCGTCGGTAGCGACCGTCTCAGGGGAAGCACCCGTCGGCGTTGTTTCCCCTTTTCTCTCGCTCACGATCCCTTCGAGTTCCTTCAATCTTCTGCTGCGTCTGGTAAACTCCGATTCAAGGTTCTCGTACGCCGTAAGAAGCGACTTTACGTCTTTAAATTTACCCAATGAGACCGCGTCGTCTGCCACGCCCGTTATTTTCTCCGCCTCCGCGGTTTGCGTCGTACTCACGGCTTGTTCAATGTCTCTCTGCTTCATTTTACGTCCTCCCGTATACTGTCAGTTATTTTGATTAAGCATTTCCTTATGCCTGCTTAAATGGTTTAATATGTTCGTTTTCCTGCGTTCGTCCTTTCTTACGCTCTCGCTGTCCGCAGAAAGTAAAAATCTCGTATGCTCTTTAATATGCAAATCGTGATCGTCGTACTCGTCGGGTTCGACCTCGTTTTTAAAGCCCGATATGTTCTCCTCTTCCGCTTTATTGACGTGAAGATTTTCTATATCGAGAGTATTGTCGATTGAGCCGAAACCGAGTATTTCAAGCACTTTCGCCTTCGTTCTTTCGCTCATCTTTCCGCTGTCATCATTCAGTATACCTGCGGCTATAAGTTCGTAAACCGCGCTTTTCTTCTGAGCGGGCGTGAACGAAAGTTCGTTTTCGGTGTCGAATACCACGTCGTCCGAACCGAGGTCGGAAGAGTTGAAGTAATAGAGTTCCACCTTGCCTTTATCGCCTGCGGCTTTTAAAAGTCTCGTACACGCCGAGAACTGTTTAAAGAGCCTTATAATCTGCTTCGCGGTCTCTTTTACAGCCTCCCGAACGTTTTCGCCTACGGCGGTAAGTCTCGAATCTTCCTGCTCCATCAAAAGTTGCAACGCAACGCCTGACGTTCCTATTCCGACGTCGGTCGAACGGGAAAACTCGCTCACGCCGCTAAGCAGAATAAACTCGTTTAAAAGCCTGTCCTCCTCTCTCGAAAGGTCGGTCGGAACGCTCCCCGTCGGCATTAAAGTCGGCGGCGTACTGCCCTGACGATATACGATTATTTTCCCCGGCGAAAGTCCTTCTTCGGCGAGTTCGTCGGTATCTACCGAGCCGTCTTCGACCGCCACCACACCCATGGTAAGTCGGTTTAAAAATTCCTGTTTGCGATTTTTTACCGCGTTGTACGCTCTCTGAACGGGAATCAGCCTTTCCACCATGGACGAACCGAAAAAACAACCCGCCTCGTCTATCGAATTTTGCCTTATAAACGGTATAACTCGCCTGCCCTCCACGCCGTTTACAAACGGAAGTTCGCCGATATACAGAAGTTTATCGCCCGCAACCACCACGAGTCTGCCGTTCGGAAATTCCTCGCAGGGTTTTTCATATCTTTCGATAACGAGAATACTGTCGTGCATAACCGTCTTTACCGAAGCCCCTTTTTGCAGAGCGAAAACGTCCACGTCCTCGCCCGTAAACGATACGCCGTAATTTTTTTCGACGTCCTTAACTCTCATTGCTCTCGCCCTTATGAGAGAGTCAAGACCCTCTATGCCTTCCGCGCAAAGAGAGTCGGGGAAAATCTCGAACGGGGAAACGACTTCGACGAACACATCGCCTTCGTAGACTCTTTTGCCGTCCGTTTCGCCGAGCAGTTTGCCGCCCTCGCCGTTCCAACCGACGTAATAAAACGCCGAACCGCACGCCTCGCTCCACCCCGTCGCCTTGGCGATTTTCTCGCCGAGGGATAAGCGTTGATAGGCGGAATTTAAAAGGGCTGTCGCGAGTTTGGCGTTTTTAACGTCGCTTTCCTCCGCTCCCGAGGCTCTCACGCTCATTACGGGGCGAACTCTCGTAAGTCTCGCGATACGCGAATCTATTATCGGCGCGATATGGTTGTAAACGCCTCTGTCCTGCCAGTAATAATACTTCTCTTCCTCTTCGACTTCGCCCCTCGGCGTGATTTCGCAGTACTGATTACCCGCAAGGAATTGTAAATTCAATTCCCAACGCCTCTCGGTACTTCTTCTTTCGTTCTGACGGCGGACGAAATCGGCTTTGACTTCCTCTACGAGTTCCTCGTAAAACTTATCCTTTTCCTTTTTACTTTCGGGTTTTGTCTTTTTCATTCTTTACCTCATCGTCGGTTTTCCGCATTGCGACTGCTTCCCTGATTTTTCTGAAGCACTCGTCGCAGAATCGCATCTGAACGGTTTTGCCGTCGAACGATATATCCTGCGTGGCTAAATTGCCGCAGCCGTCAACGTCGCATTTGATGGCAATGTTACATTTAGTTATTTTCATTTTCGTTTACCTCCTCTAATAACTTTAAGAGCCTGTTTTTTTCTTCTTTGAGTTGTTCGTCGGAAAGAGCGGAAAGATCCGTCTCGCCTTCGTCCATATCGAGCAGAAGTTTCGCCGCTGAAATGTCGGGCGGAACGGACTTTTTCGTCACTTTACGTTTTGTGAGAACGACCTCTCCGTCGTTTTCGGAAAACTCTTCTACGGTTTCCTCGGTGTCGTAGCCGACGGCGCGTTTTTTAAGGGCGTTTTCTATTTCCCGTCTTGTCTTTTCATCCATTAAACCCTCCTTTTCTGCCGAGTTCGGCGACAGTATAGCACGGGAAAAAAATATATCAAGACCGTTGTGCATTGTTTTTTTAAAATTTTTTTCAACGTAACGACCGCTTTAAAACTTACGTCTCCGCAAGTCTCCCCCTTACGCAGGATAGGCTTTAAAATCAGGGCTTTTTTATTTGTCGGAACGACTCAACTTACGCAGGGTATTCTTTAAACGTTTTTAAACTTCTCCAAAATGCAGGTTTTATCGGCATAAAAAAACGCCCGTTGAAAATCTTTCGATTTTCAACGGGCGTTCCGTCTCTTTATTTATTCGATTTCAGCGAAAATAACTTATTCCGCTCAGTCCTTTTTGTATAATTTTTCGTTGCAGTTCGTGAAAATCTTATCGTCCTTTTTGATCTCCAACTTAACGTCTCCCTTCTTGACTTCGATAAGTTTCGAACATCCGTTAAACGCCTTGTTCGCAGGAACAATACTCGCGTTTAAAGTAAGGGTAGTCATTTCGGTACAACCGTCGAACGCGCTTTCGTCTATCTTCGTCACGTTGCTGAGATCGAGATTTCCTATCGCGTAATCGGTAGATTTTCCGAGCGAAGTACAACCTTTGAAGGCTCCCTCGCCGATTTCGGTTACCTTTTTAAACAATCCTTCTTTAAGCGAAGTACAGCCGTCGAACGCGCTCCTGCCGATTACTACGCTTTCGCCGTTTACAGTCACGTTTTTAAGAGAAGTACATCCCTTGAACGTTCCGTCGAATATCGCGCCGCCCGTAACCGTTACGTCCTTGACGGTAGTAATTCCGCAAAAAGCGTACGGCATAACAGCGTTGTCGGCGTAACTGTCAACGTCCTTGGTTAATATTTCTTTACCTTCGCCCTTATTGGTCTCGGTAACCTTTATCTGCTTTCCGTCCTCGATATAATACTTAACCGTTTCCGTCCCTTTCTTGATTTCGCCAGTAATTACAACAGTTTCGAGCGAAGTCGGAACGTAGTAGGTTGCGGTATTGTCTTTGTCTCCGCCGTTATAGGTCTGAGTGCAAGAAGTGAGCGAAGCGGAAGAAGCCGTTCCGAAAATATATCCGAACAACTTTTTCTCTGCCTGCGCGCCTTTCTTGCTGCCCGCAAACGGAAGAGTTATCTTTTTGAGCGACGAAAGGTTCGAAAACGCTCCGAGTTCGATTTCGGTAACCGTCTCGGGAACTATTATTTCTTCGATATACGAAAGGTCGGCAACGGCGTTCGCGCTGATTTTGGTAATCGTCGCGGGCGTAAGGTTTCCGCTTTTATCGAGAACTTTCGCCTTTGAAAGGTCGAGGGTCTTAACGGTGTCGGCTGTGAAAGAATCGCCTTTGTTCGCATTGAAGCCCGTGGCGAGGTCGCCGTATTTTTTATCCGAAATAAGTTCTTTGGCTTTGTCGGTAACTTTAAAGGAGTTTAAAACCCCGTCGGTAATATCCCAAGTGTAATCGACTTTTCCGTTGTCGCCGTTTGTTTTGTCCTTACAGGAAGCGAGACCGACGAGCAAAGTCGCAGCGAGCGTCAAAGATAAAATGAGCGCTAAAAATTTCTTCATTTTTTTCCTACCTTGATTATCGCGTCCCGAAAGAACGCGACAAGTTTATTTATATACCCGTTAATTTTACCATTAAAAAAGGCGTTTGTCAATAATTATAATAATGTAAAACGAAAAAGTAGAGTTTTTTTTGTAAAGATTTCGGTAGCGCGGCGGCATAATTCGGTAATAAGCCTGTATAAATAATTGCGGAAGTCCCGAGTCGCAAACCGTTTCGGAATTTCCGCAAAAAATAAAAAATCAATAAACAAGCAATCTCACGTTACCGTAGATAAGGTTATGGAAATCGTCGGAAGATACATACCCTTTTGGAATATGGTTTATTTTATAACAATATTTTTTATACTTTATGTTCTTCTTTTTAAACTCTTTTAACTTCTGTTATGTCGTGTTTGTCCATCTTCATTACAAGGCAATTTTGAATTCCCGGTTCAATCCCCGTCGCCGTACCTTTCAGCACACGTGATGAAAATTGAATTTTTAAAGCAGTTCCCTCTATATTTGCGTAGTGGACATAGCATGAACTGCCATTATAATCGGTAAAAAAAACCATTACTATCATTTTTGTTTCAAAATCCACCTCATCAAAACGTGTAAAATAATCATCTATTTTTTCCGAGTTTTGTATAATTATATATCTTTCTCGCGGAGACTCTCTATCCCTTTCACCTATGCTTCTCACGCCCCCCGATTCATTAATTTCATCGTGATAAGTTATAACTCCATAAGTTCGGTAAGCGGTTTTTATATCTTCCCTGATTATATATTCATAACCACTATGAAACACCTCTATATTGTAAGGAAGTTTTTCTGTTTTGCAACCGCACAACGAAAAAATAATCATTGTGCAGAGCAAAACAGATAAAACTGTTTGTACAAGTTTTCGTTTTTTCATAATTACTCCTCATTATTTGGTTAAATATATATCCGTTAATTCGCATTTATTCATTTTCATTACGAGGCAGTTCTGAACACCCGGTTGGATTCCTGTTGCAGTACCCTTTGGTATCTCTCTTGAAAATGTTAAATACATAATCGTACCCTCTATATTTGCATATCGCACATAACAATCCCCGCGGCTATAATCGCTGAAAAATAGCATTACTATCATTTCGGTGTTAAAATCAACTTCAAAATTAACAAACGAAAAAGCATCGTTGACACCTTCCGTATTGTTTAAAATTGTCAATATTTGTTGCGGGGCCTCACTGTTTCTGACCTCAATCGTTTTCTTGTTCCCGTTGTCATCGATTATTTCTTGACGTGTTATCACTCCAAACGTCTGATGCTTTGAATAAAACTCTTCATACATTCTGTACTCATACCCATTTCTCAGCACCTTTATGTTATATGGTAATTTGTTTATTTCGCAACCGCACAACGAAAAAATAATCATTGTGCAGAGCAAAACAGATAAAACTGTTTGTACAAGTTTTCGTTTTTTCATAAAATTTTCTCCCGTTAAATTTTTCGCCGGCCGTCGTTGAGTTTTTTCATAAATCCATTCGGATACGTTTAACAGCCCCGTCAAAATAAAAATCAATGACAGCCGCCGCAGGTTTTGCAGTTGCCCGTACACTTTTTCGTCGGTTTACCCGTCGCGGAATATACGCTGCCGCTGTAATTTTTCTCGGCTTCCTCTCCGCACTTCGGACATTTTACGCTTTCGTCGTATTTTTTAACGTATTCCTCGAACACGTTACCGCATTTTTTACATTTGTATTCAAAAAAAGGCATTTTTGCTTTCCTCCCGAACTATTTTAACATCGCCGACACGGATTGTCAATAAAGATAGTCAACTCGGTTGACAAAATTCGTTTTATGATATATATTAGATAGGAATAATATTAAAGGGCGACAAAAAAATAAGGATAATTTGCCACAAAAAAAACGAAACGCCCCGAAAAAGGAGATTATTATGGTCAGATACGACGTTTACGAAGAAAAAGTGAGAGGACTTTACAAGACTTTGGAAGAGGCAGGATACTCTCTTTGACGTCGACAATCTCAGAATTAAATTAAAAGAACTCGAAGCGGAACTCGAAAAGCCCGAAGTATGGTCGGACATCGAAAAATCGAAGCACGTTTCGAGAGAGGCGCAAAGCATCAGAAATAAACTCGACGTTTTCGACAGGGCTAAAAAAGCAGTTTCGGACGCCGAAGTAATGATTCAACTCGCCGAGGAAGAGGATGACGAAAGCGTACTTACGGAAGTCGACGCAGACCTCACCGAAGCGGAAAAAGAAATCGAGGACATAAGGCTGAGAACTCTTCTTAAAGGCAAGTACGACGGCTGCGACGCGATTATGACTCTTCACGCGGGCGCGGGCGGCACGGAGGCTTGCGACTGGACGGAAATGCTCTACCGTATGTATATTTGTTACGCCGAAAAACACGGCTATAAACTGACCGAGTACGACCGTCTCGACGGCGACGGCGCGGGACTTAAATCGGTATGTTTCAAAGTCGAGGGCGACAACGCCTACGGATACTTAAAAGCCGAAAAAGGTATACACCGCTTGGTCAGAATTTCGCCTTTCGACGCAAACGCGAGGAGGCAGACCTCTTTCGCCTCCGTGGACGTAATGCCCGAAATCGAAGAGGACGGCGACATCGAAATCAAACCCGACGAAATCAAGGTAGACACCTACCGCTCCTCGGGCGCGGGCGGTCAGCACGTCAATAAAACCGAATCAGCGATAAGAATCACCCACCTTCCCACGGGAATAATCGTCGCCTGTCAGAACGAACGCAGTCAGGTTCAGAACAAGGAACAGGCTATGCGTATGCTTAAAAGCAAACTTCTCGAAAAACGCGAGGAAGAGCGTATGAAAGAGGCAAGCGAAATCAAAGGCGAAATAAAGAAAATCGAATGGGGCAGTCAGATAAGAAGTTATATATTCTGCCCTTATACTCTTGTCAAAGACCACAGAACGGGCTGCGAAACGGGTAACGTAAACGCCGTTATGGACGGAGACATCGACCAGTTCATTATAGATTATCTGAAAAAGAGTTAATATATGTACTCGGATTTGAAAAAGTCGTTTACCGTAAAGGAAAACGCGGTTATACTCGCGATAGAATCGTCCTGCGACGAGACTTGCGCGGCGGTAATCAAAGGGGGCAGAGATATTCTGTCCTCTAAAATAATGAGTTCGGCGACCGAACATATAAGATTCGGCGGCGTTGTTCCCGAAATAGCGTCGAGAGCGCATACCTCGGCGGTTTCGCTCGTCGTAAAAGAAGCAATCGAGGCGTCGGGGCTTACGTTAAAAGATATCGACGCCGTTGCCGTCACCTACGGCGCGGGGCTTTTGGGAGCGTTGCTCGTAGGCGTTTCTTACGCAAAAACTCTCGCCTACTCTTTGGGCGTACCCCTAATCGCCGTCTCACACATAAGAGGACATCTCGCGGCGGCGTATTTAAGCGATAAAAACTTGAAACCGCCTTTCGTAAGCCTACTCGCAAGCGGCGGACACACCGCGGTAATAGTCGTAAAAGACTACGACGAGTTTAAAATACTCGGCTCGACTTTGGACGACGCGGTCGGCGAGGCGTTCGACAAAGTCGCGAGAGTTTTGGGGCTTAACTACCCCGGCGGTCCGAACGTGGAAAGGCTTGTGAGAGAGGGGCAGAACAACATAAAGTTGCCGAAAATGCTCAAAGGCGAAGGCGGCTACAACTTCTCTTACAGCGGTTTGAAAACGGCAGTCATTAACTACGCCCACGGAAAGGAGCAGAAAGGCGAGGAGTTGCCGAGAGCGGATCTCGCGGCTTCGTTTCAGTCGGCGGCTCTCGACATACTCGTCGAAAAAGCGATACAGGCGGCTAAGGAATATAACCTTAAAACGGTGACCGTCGGCGGCGGTGTTGCGGCTAACGGTTATCTGAGAGAGAAACTTGCAAAAGAGTGCGAAAAAAACGGGCTGAAACTCGTTCTGCCCGAAAAGGTATTATGCACGGACAACGCCGCAATGATAGGAGCGGAAGGATATATACGCTACCTTAAAGGCGAGTTCGCCGACTTATCTCTGAACGCCTCCGCAAGGGTCGATTTGGGCTGACTACTTACTAATCGCAACGCAAAAGCCGCTCTATAAGTCGGTTATCGGTATATAATACAGACTCAAACCGTTATCGGTGATTATCCAGAAATTGTTGGCGAAGCCGACTATTATAAGGTAGAGATTAAACACGATGAGAACGGGCATAAAGACCATGAGCATTAAACTTCGCATACGGTATTTGAGTACGAACATAGCGACGTAAATGCCGAGCGCGCCGCCTAAAATAGCGGCGATGAACACGCTCCCGTCTCTGACTTTCGAGCAATCTCCGTTTTCCTCGGATATTTTCTGACTGCGAAGAAGCAGGAAAGAATATACGTTTATCGCGAGGTAATATACCGCGACTAAAATCTGAATAAGTACGAGCATATCGGAATTATGCCCCTTTTTGCCCCGAAACAAACGATTTTTAGTCAAAAAAGTAAAAAATAAGCGAAATAAAAAGTCAAACTGTTTGCAAAAATCAAAAAATGTGGTAGAATATATCCGCAGGCATTTCAGGCGAAAGAAAAACACGCCTGAAAACACCGACCGAGGAGACTAATATGAGATGTATGTATTGCGGTCATATCGACAGCAAGGTAATCGATTCGAGACAGACGGAAGACGGAACGGCTATAAGGCGCAGAAGGGAGTGTATCAACTGCGGAAAGCGGTTCACCACTTACGAGACGATAGAGACCACGCCCGTTTTAGTCGTTAAAAACAACGGCAACCGCCAGTCGTTCGACCCGAACAAACTCAAAAGCGGCATAATAAGGGCGTGCGAAAAAAGACCTGTTCCGATGTGGAAAATCGACAAACTCGTCGAGGATATTCAGAGGAACGTTTACAACTCGCTCGACAAAGAAGTCACTTCTAAACAAATCGGCGAAATGGTAATGGACGGACTTAAAGAAATCGACGAAGTAGCCTACGTCAGGTTCGCTTCGGTTTACCGCCAGTTCAAGGACATTTCGACCTTTATGAAAGAAATCAAAAAACTTCAGAAAGACAACGCGTCGGCGGCTAAAACCGACGACAAAATTTAAGGACAGAAAATATGAAAAGGATTATTACGGCGATTATCGCCTCTATTTTGGTAGTAATGACCGCGGCTACGCTTAGCGGTTGCAAAAACGAAAACGCCCCGCTTACGGGAACGAAAGTTTACAAATTCGCGGCATCGGGAGACTCCTCTACCAACGTTCCCTACAAGGTATCGTTCAAAGTAGGCGACGCGAAGAAGAAAATATCGGAAATTTGGGTAAATATCGATAAAATGAAACTCGAAACGACGTTTAAGGCAAACGCGGTGACTTCGAGCAGTTGGACGGCGAAGAGTTCGAGTTATAAAACGTTTACGTCGAGACCGATAACGAAGGAAGAAGTCAGCAAGGCGAAAGACAATTACGGTTGGATAGCGCTCGGCTTCGACAGCAAATGGCAGAACGCCTCCGCCACTCAATACGTCAGCGTCGAGATAGTCGGAGAATGCTCGGTAAACGAAATAGTTTTCGTCGATACGGACGGCAAGAAAATGACCGTTGAGATAAATATAGTGGACTACTGGTCTTTATCCGACAAGAAAGAACCCCGGAACGTAATAGTATACGACAAGGAAAGCAACGAAAAGAGTTCGCCGAAATTTCTTATAGACGAACAGGAAAAATTCGAAAAACGCCCTAAAAAAGGCTAAAAAACGTTAATCGATTTTTGTATAAATACTTCGTTTCAAAAAATCAAAAAAGAAGCACCGACCATTACAGTCAGTGCTTGTAAGATGACTATTCAAATGTTACTGTCCTTTTCACACACAAGTCTTTCATAGTCCAGAAATCCACGGATATACATTTCTTTTGCCGCAATACCTTCCATGGCATTTTTCGCTGAAATAATTCTGTCCAATGCCTGCCACATCTCCTGTCCGTCACCTCTGAGGACTGGTTCCAGTATTTCTATGTAATGATGAATTTCTGCTTCCA
>ERZ779875.1084-NODE-1084-length-19590-cov-5.658818_pt1 | contig 19590 bp, 25 predicted proteins | sample MGYA00511246_ERZ779875 | MGnify/ENA primary metagenome ERZ779875 (study PRJEB29588, sample SAMEA2155093) | human gut metagenome | biome: human gut; feature: human-associated habitat; material: faeces | place: Denmark | collected 2008/2010 ... | reverse complement strand
TAATATTATAAATAAGTAAAGCGAATACGATAAAAAAACGGATTTTTTAACAAAAATTTTCGTTAAAAAATCCGTTCGTATCCGTTAAATTTTAACTATTCGGTTATCCTCGACAACATTATCTCGTTAAATTTGCCGTCACCCTTCAAATACGCAGTTGTACAAATCTTTTTCGCCGTATTTAAAGAGGTTTTAACGTATTGCTTATCTCCTCTGTATTCGGCGTGATAAATAAGCGTTCTCATACTCGCCGCCCCCGACAAATCGTCGCAATATTCCAAGGCGTTTTCGTATTCCTTTACCTTGTCGTCGACGTCCAGAATAATGTATGCGCAAAGCATCTCCGCCCTGCATTCGTCGTCAAGACAATCGGAGCGTTCGAGCATATCGAGATTATAGGCGATGCACTCGTTATCCGCAAGTTCTTCCGCTCTTCTGAGTTTTATCAGGGCGAACGCCGTTTGCTGACTTTCGGATATTCCCTCGTCCGTTTCGTAAAGTTCGGGGGAAATTTCGCCGTAGGTTTTTCCGTCTTTTAAAAGAGCCGTTACGGTGAGGAGTTTTATAATCGCCTCCTTGCGGGCGATTATCTCCTTTTTCACGTCGTTATCCTCGTTTTCTCCGCCGCTTTCTTCGGCTTTTTCCGGATTTTCTTCCGCTCTGTCGTCCGCAAGAAGTACCGAGAGAATTTCACCGTCGCTGTTTTTTGCGAAGCCCGAGACGGAATTTATTATAAGCACGACGTAGGAAAGAGGCATACCACAAAACAAAGTAGCGATAACGGGCGACTTACACAAAACGCCGATTACAAAGCCGACGGTTAAAACAACGCAGGCGAATATGCTTCCCGCAATGCCTCCGAACACCACTCTCGCGTATCTTTTGCCGATATTTTCTACGCCCGTCGGAGCGACGTCGGTTTCGCCGAGCGTCCCGCGTCCGAATTTTACCGAAAAACGCTTTACCGCCGTTTTGTCGTAACCGAATATCAGAAAATCGAATTTTACCGTGTCGAAGCCGTTTAATTTAGCCGCGACGACGTGTCCGAGTTCGTGAAAGAGCGAAATCGCGAGCCAGTTTAGAATAAGCCCCGAAAGCATAACGAGAACGCGAAAATACCATGCGAAAGGCATGGTAAAAGATACGAAGAACGCTATCAGAACCGAACAGACGTACATAGCGACCACAAGTATTTTTCTCGCAATTTTTCCCTTTTGCGTTTCTTCCATTTTATCCTCTCAATCAAGCGACTTGCCGTATACGTTTTTCATTACGTAGCCGAGCATATTGTCGTTTTCGCTTACGATTATTCTTTTTAGCGGTATTCTTTCCGCTATGCGTTTAAGCAGATATACTCCGCCGACGATTATTTCCGCCCTCTTCGGCGTAATATTCAACCTTTCTACTCTTTCCTTTATCGACGAGTTTTTTATCGTTTCATAAGCCTTGCAGACCGTCTCGTAAGTAAATTCACTGCCGTTTACCTTGTCGCAGTCGTACTTTTTAAGACCCAAACAGACTGCGGCGAGCGAAGTCGCCGTGCCGCCTATCGCGTAATAGGTCGTTACGGGAATTTCTCCGTATTCGTCTATTCTTCCGTCGATGACTTCTTTTAGTTTTACCTCGTCCTCGCCGCACAAATCTTTAAGCCTTACAGCCCCGAGCGGAAGAGAATGAGAATATATTATTTTTCGGTTTTCGCAAGCGGTAATCTCCGCGCTTGCTCCGCCTATGTCGATTATGCCGCCGTCCTTACCGCCGAGCGCGCCGAGAAGTCCTATTTCGCCCTCTTTATCGCCCGATATGACGTCGAGCGGAATACCGAGAGCGTCTTTGAACGCTTCCTTAAACTCCCCTCCGTTTTCCGCGCTTCTGACCGCTTCCGTAGCGAACGCGAATATTTTATCGGGAGAAAAAGAAAGAGCCTCGCCGAGCAGCGAGTAAGCTCCTTTGATCGTCCTCTCTTTCGCCTCGTCGCTTATTTTTCCGCTCGTCGCAAGCCCTTCGCCGAGCCTTGTAGTCACAAGTCTCCGATAAAGGGTTCTTTCACCCTTTAAAACAAGACAGCGAACGGAATTTGAGCCGACGTCGAACACGCCGTAAACTTTTTCGTCGGCGTCAGTCATCGTTTTTACCCTTAAACTCGTACCCTATCTGGCGGGCGCGTTCCTTTATCTTCCATTCCTGAAGCCACAAGTCCGCGTCTTCGTTGCCTTTTTCTATTTCGGCTTCCAACTGCCGCATCTGATTCTGCAACTCGCGTATTTCTCGGTTTTTTGCCGACATCGTTACGAGTTGGAATATCATTATCGTCAGAAGTACGACTAATACTATTACCGACATTGCCGTACCTGCGGCGACGAGCCTCGCTTTTTTTTCTTCGGTCATTTATCCTGCTCCGTATGAGTACTTTTATCTTAGTTATACTTTTATTATACACTAATAGGAAGAATTTTGCAAGCATTTTATTAAAACTCGCGTTTTCAAGCGTAAAACCTATTATTACGCCGACCGCCATATACGGTCTGAAATCGGGAAAACAGAGTTTAACGGCTAAAAATTCGTAAACGAAAAAACACGGAACTATAAAGCATATATCGAGTATTGTTTTTATTACCGAAATGCCGATAAGTCCCCCTATAAGTTCAAAAACGAGGTATATAAAACCCAACGCAACGCCTATGAACAGACATTCCGAAAAATATACGAACTGCCCCGAAGAGACGAACATTACTTAAATAACCTCTTCAGCGGAGAGACCGTAGCGGATAAAAATTTTACACCCGACACAACGCCGACGAGTTTAAATTCTCCGCTCTGTTTGTTAAAACCGACGATTTTCAGTGACTCGCCCGTTATAACCATTCTTCCGCCCTCGACAATAGCGAGCCTGATCTCGCGCTCGTTGAACAAAAGAACGTCGCATATTCCGTTTGCCGAAAAGGACTTTTTATACTCTATCGTGAATACGGGTTGAATCTTTTCCATAAAAAAACCTCTCATAAAATCTTATGAGAGGAATCTTGAAATAATGATTTCAGTCGAGTTTTTGGTCGCCGTATTTTATCCAGCCGAGTTTCCTGAAAAGTTCGGAAAAACCGAAAGACAACGCCGCAGGCAATACAAAGAGCAACAAAACCACGCCGAATACGAGCGTTACGGTATTCATACCCGCGCTCGCCTCTATCGTTCCGAAAACCCCGACGAGTCCGCTCGTACCCATTCCTCCGCCCGAAGCGTTGCATTTAAGTTTGAAAAGGCAGGTGGACACAGGTCCTAAAATCGCGCTTGCGAGTATTTCGGGGAGCATTATAACGGGCTTTCTCATTATGTTGGGTATCTGCAACATACTCGTGCCGAGACCTTGCGATATAAGTCCCGATACGCCGTTTTCTCTGAACGAAGCAACCGCGAATCCTATCATGTGACACGAACAGCCGACTACCGCCGCGCCGCCCGCTATAAGCATCGCTTCGCTATTGTTTCCGAGGGCGAAAGACAGCCATATAGCCGCCGAAGAAGTCGGCATCGTGAGCAGTACGCCCATTACGACCGCTATGATTATACCCATAAAGAACGGGGTTATAGAAGTCGCTTTTTCGATTAACTGCCCGAGTTTGACAATGAGCCATATAAACGGATAGGCGACGTATATTCCGACGATACATAAAACGAGAGTTCCGAGCGGCACGATCAGAATATCGAACTTCGTCTTACCCTCGTAAAGCGATACGATTTCGACGCATAACAAAGACACGACGTACGCCCCTATGGGGTTTCCCGGCATACCTATCGCAACCGTAAGACTGCCGCCCGTAATCTTGTCCGCAAACGCCCCGACAAAGCCTGCGACGGCGGCTGAAAACATGGTGAGTTTTTTCGCGCCTAACGCGTGGGCGATTCCCACGCCTATTCCGAAGCCCATAGAAGTTTTCGCGACGCTCGCTATGGTATTTACGATTTTTCCGAATGCGTTATCGCCTATCCAACCTGCAATCTGAGCAAGGATTGTACCTGCGATAAGGGTACAGAAAAGACCCTGCGCCATACCAGAAAAGGCTTTGATGAACCACCTGTCGGCGAAATTTTTTACGATTTTCCAAATCTTGCTTTCGTTTTTTGCTTCCTGTTGTTCCATTTTTCTATTCCTTGATAATCGTCAATTTATTGTTGAGTTGATCGCACGAAGTGAGGTAATACTCCACCCCGTTTTTCACTATTTTCAAATCGGTTCTCGAATCTTTGCCGTGAAGGTGTCCGTATACCGCTTTCTTCACTCCGTGAGCCTCGAATAAATCGGTAAAAAGCGAATTTTCGCGTTTCGCGTTAAAAGGCGGATAATGAATGAGACAGATTATTTCGTCGCCCTCTTGCCTTACCGCCTCGGCGGCGTTTAGCGCGAGTTTGAACCTCTCGGTCTCTCTGAGATAAATCTTTCTGTCCTGTTCCTTAAAGTCGGGCGAGCCTTCAACGCACCAGCCTCTCGCCCCGCATATTATGGTATTGCCGAATTTAACGCAGTCGTTCTGCAAGGCGTAAAAGCCTTCGGGAAGGGAATTTCTTATTTTCGATATACTCTTCCACCAGTAATCGTGATTGCCTCTTATGATAACTTTTTTGCCTTTCAGCGGATATAAAATCGACAAATCGACGAGAGCCTCGGGAAGGTCCATAGCCCAACTCATATCGCCGCTCATCAAAACCACGTCGTCGTCTGACACCTTTTCGTTCCAGTCGTCGAAAATCTTTTCGAGATAATTCTCCCATCTCGAGCCGAATATATCCATAGGTTTCGTACCCGCGCTGCAAATATGAAGGTCGCTTATGGCAAAAAATTTCACGTTTTACTCCCGATAATTTTTATCGTCTCTTATTTTAGCATATTTCGGCGTTTTTTACAAGTTTTTTACAGCGTAAAAGTACGCCCGTCCGAAAATTTCGGACGGGCGGGCTGACAATGCTATATAATAAACTTATTTATCCTGATATATTTCTTTTTTGAGTACGCCTATGTACGGGATATTTCTGTAAAGTCCCGCGTAGTCGAGACCGTAGCCTACAACAAACTCATTCTCTACCTGAAAACCCGTATAGTCAATCTGAACGGGAATTTCTCTTCTCGACGGCTTATCCAAAAGAGCGCATACCCTTACCGACCTCGGCGAACGAGTCGCGAAAAGTCTCAAAAGACAGTTCATCGAATATCCGCTGTCTACTATATCTTCCACGATAATGACGTCTTTGCCGCCTATTTTGCCGTCGATGTCCTTGATTATTTTGACCTCGCCCGACGAAGCGACTCCCGCGCCGTAACTCGATATTGCCATAAAGTCAAGCGTTACGGGTAAATTGATTTGTCTTACCAAATCGGTAAAAAACATCACGCTGCCCTTAAGCACGGCAACCATTACGGGACTTTTATCCGCGTAATCTCTCTCGATTTCTTTCGCGAGTTCGGAAATTCTCGTTTTTAACTGTTCTTCGCTGATAAGTACTTTTTCTAAAACCTGTTCCATATTGCTCCTCTGTAAGTAGTATTTCAAGCGTAACTTACGATTTGTCCGTTATGCTTGTACATTGTAACACAAACTCCGTGTCTTTGTCTACCTTTACGGCGTCGGAAATCTCGATTCCGCAAATAATTACAACTTTCTCGCCCTGACATAAAAGCAAAAGGTCGTCTCTTTCTCTTTGCGGTATCTTTTTTTCGATTAAATAATCTTTTAACTTCTTAGTGCCGCCGCCGAACTTTTCAAACGTATCTCCCAGCCGCCTGTTTCTTATTACCACCCCGTCAGGAATCTTGGAAAAGTCGGCTATAAGTCGATTATCAGACCTTTTTTGACCCGAATAAGTTGTTTTTTCAAACCTATACGTTCTTCCCGCAAACTCGTAAGTCCCGAGTTTGAACGACTCGCAAAACTCTTCTTTCGACTTCTTTTTATATAAGGTAATTCTACCATAGTCCTTTACGGCGACAACCCCTTTCGGCAAATCGACCGATTTCCCGTTCTCCTCGTTTTTGAGAGAAAGAACAGCGTCGACGTGAACTTTTTCATAGTCTTTTAAAATGCCGAGCGACTTCATACACGTTATCGCTGCCCGCGAAAAGACGGGCTTCGGCAAATCGCAGGGAAAAGAATACTCCCCGTTCCGCTGCTCTATCGCTTTTCTTGCCTCGCCGAGAAGATAGTCGTTATCGTCCTTTAAAGAGTCCGCAAAACGCAAAACGGCGGTTTCAAACGACGGGAATTTCTCTTTTATATCGGGAATAATCTTATTCCTTATATAATTTCTCGAGTATGCGTTATCCGAATTAGTCTCGTCGGTGACGAAAGGAATCGAGTTTTCCTTGACGTATTCGTCTATTTCGCCTCTCGTCAACGACAAAAGAGGGCGAACGATAAGACCGTTTCGGGAGGACTCGGGAATCCCCGCCGCCCCGAGAGATGAAGCCCCTCTGAAAATATTGAAAAGAGTCGTTTCCACCCTGTCGGACGCGTGATGGGCGGTTGCGATTTTATTACAAAAACCCTCGTCTGCGGCAGATTGAAAAACTTTGTAGCGCAAAATTCTTGCCGCTTCCTCTACGGAAAGACCGTTCTCGGATGAAAATCCGAGACTATCCACCCTTTGAAAGTAAAGCGGAACGCCGAGAATTGCGCATTCTTTCGCAACGAAATCGCTGTCGGACAGAGACTTCTCTCCCCTGATTCCGTGTTCGACGTTTATCGCCTTGACGGTAATTCCGAGTTCTTCCTTTGATTTCAAAAGCAAATGGAGAAGGCACATAGAATCTTTGCCGCCCGATAAAGCGACGGCAACCGCGTCTCCGCGTTTAAAAAGAGATTTATCTATCACTACACGCCTCCACGTCATATAATGTAATTATTATAGCAATTTACGGCAAAATTAACAAGAGAAAGGGCTGAAAATAAAAAAATAATTTTTTTTGAAAAAAAGCGATAAAAACTGTTGACAATTAAAGACAAATATAGTAATATATACAAGCAATTTGACGGCGCGGAGTAGAGCAGCTTGGTAGCTCGTCGGGCTCATAACCCGGAGGTCGTGAGGTTCAAATCCCACCTCCGCAACCAGTAACGACGGTAAGCAGGCAGAAGTTGCTTGCTTATCGGCGAAAATATGGCGGCGTAGCTTAGTTGGTTATAGCGGCCGGTTCATACCCGGCAGGTCGTTGGTTCGAATCTGACCGCCGCTACCATTACAAACAATTCCTTCGGGCGACCGAAAGGAAATTGAATATATAAAACTTAATAAGGCCCCTTGGTCAAGCGGTTAAGACATCGCCCTTTCACGGCGGTATCATGGGTTCGAATCCCGTAGGGGTCACCAACGAAGGCTCTTTTAGGACTTTTAAAGTCTTGAAAGAGCCTTTTCTTTGTTTATCACTGCTCTACATTACTAATTTTTACGTTTTTTTGCTCCGAATTTTGTTTTTTTTCGTTTTTTTTCAGTAAACTTTTCAGTAAAAAAACTTCAAAAAAGCCGTTAATATCGGATATTTTGAGCCGCTCGAAGTTGATCTTCTTTCGGGATATGTAAATATATCCTGTCCGTAGTAGACTTACCGACGACGTGTCCGCTCCATAGATTGACCATTTCCTCCGAAGCCTGTAAACGGCAGTAGGTCTGAAACGTATGGCGAAGCCAGTTCAGCCGTCCGCCCTCGACAAGTTTCGGAAACGCCTTCCCCACTTCGTCAACGTAGACGTCTTTCCACTCGCCGCGTTCGATTTCTTCCCGAAGGTCGTACAACGCCGGGAGAATGGGAATCTCTCGGAAGAAGTTTGTCTGATGACGTTTCAACTTCGCGTTGCGGACTTTTACGAACCCGCCCTCGAAGTCGAACTCTAAACTCTCGAACTCTGAGCGACGGACTCCCGTATAAAGAAAAATCAAAAACGGCAGACGGTAGGTCGGTCTACCCTTTATATCTTCCTTGAATTTTTCGAGTTGAGCCCTCGTCAGAGCCTGTCCGCATTTCCTTTCGTGCTTCTGAACAACTACCGCCCTCATCGGGTTTGTTTGCAAAAGGTTGTTGCCGATTGCATACTCGAACACTCCTCGAAAGATAACTCGAATCGTCTCGGCGTTTCTCGAAGATTCCGCGCTCATTCTCGCAAAGTACGGTTGCAGAACAAGCGGAGTCAACTCCTTCAACTTCTTTTTCCCGAACTCCGCCTTGACGTGCAAGTTGTAAATACTCTTCAAGTTCCTGTAATGCACGTCGGAAACAAACGGCTTCTTGACGGTTTCGAGCCATACCTCGGCTAAGGCGCCGAAGGTCTGAACGTCGCCCATTCCCGTAGTCCGTTGCGTTTTGGCGAACTCGGAAGCCTTTTTGACTACCGCGGCGCGGGTCTTTCCCGTAAAACACTTCCTTATAGTCCCTTTTGCGTAAATGGCTTGATAATACCCGTCTTTACGCTGATAAATGTATACGTCTTTTATTTTTGGCATTTCCTTCATCTCCTTTTTCTCAGTTTCGGGAAATACCGGTTCTTTTGCGATTTTCTCTCGACTTTCCTCTTCCGACCGACTCGGAAACTCAACGAGTTTTAGTTCTGAGCGGTTGAGTTCTGTCTTTTTCAGTTCGTCGAGTATCTGATAGAGATTCTCCATAGCCCCGCGAACAAGTTCCGCTATACTTGACATTTTGCACCTGTAAAGTTTTTATTGACGCGTCTTGTTAAAGTATAGCACTTTAATATTTTTTTGTGTTAAACACCTCCTCTTTTCAATATTCTAAGACTTTTTTATACTCTTAAACTTGTTATACTTAGTAGGTAAGTATAAAAAAGTCTTAAATTTTTTTACAATGCGCAGGCGTGCAAACGCTCGCGTACGACAATTATATTGTCGAGTAAAAATTCCAACAAATAAGTAAAATTATGTGCAATGCAATAAAAATGCACATAAATATATTGACAATGCATAATTTATAGTGTATAATACAAATACTAAATAGTAGGAGGTATTTTTATGTCTACGGTAAACGTTACTATTCGTATGGACGAAAACCTTAAAAAGCAGGCAGACGTTCTTTTCTCCGAACTCGGTATGAATATGACTACCGCTTTTACCATCTTTACGAAACAAGCAATACGCGAGCAAGGCATTCCGTTCAATATTGAACTCACTCCTTCCGCTCAGAGTCTTGCCGCTTTGGAAGAGGTTAAAGCAATGAAGAAAGACCCGTCTATCGGAAAATCTTACTCCAACGTCCACGAAATGGTAGAGGACCTTCTTAAATGAAATACACTTTAAAGCCGACTTCTCAATTTAAGAAGGACCTCAAACTAATGCAAAAACGCGGCAACGATTTAAAACTACTCGAAGAAGTTTTGCAACTTCTCGCAGATGGTAAACCTCTTGCCGAAAAGTATCGCAATCACACTTTAACCGGCAATTTCGCAGGTTGTAGCGAATGCCATATAAAACCCGACTGGTTACTTGTTTATGAGTACGACGAAGAGATTTTATATCTCTATCTACTTCGAACAGGTTCTCACAGCGATTTATTTTAATACTTTTCCCGAAGAACGAGCCATAAGTGGCTCGTTTTTTTAGACAATTTTAGTTGACTACGGTTCGTAGTCAACTCACACTTTTTATATCATTCTCAACCGGTTACAAATTGTAACGGGTTTATTTGTTTTTAAAAATTTTAATCTTATTTTGAACCGTAGCGTTTCTCCTTGCGAGGGTTTTCTGCCGTTTCGGGCGATTCAGACATAAACCGTATCGAGTCCATAACAGTTTTACGCCTTATATTCGGAAGACTTCGAAATAGGGTCAACAACTCCTTCTCTTCGGGCGTAATTTCATTGTTTTCTGAAACAACAACATTCCCGAAGTCGTCCTCTCTCCCTAAAAGATAATCAATCGAAACCTCAAAGTAATTAGCAAGTTTTATAACGAAACCGCTCGACGGTTCATTTAACCCTTTTTCCCAACGACCTATATTTGTTTGACTTGTTCCTATCGCTTTTGCGACTTCTTCCTGAGATAATTTTTTTTCATCTCTAAGTTCTTTTAATCTCATATTATTACCTCCTTAAAAATATTTTAAAACAAATATGCATTAAAGTGTTGACAAATGCAAAATTGTATGGTATTTTAATGTAGAAGATATGCAAATATGCATATTAAGAGTGAGATAGCAAAAGGAGACAGCAAAAATGAACCAAAAAGACAATTTCAAAACAACTAACGCGCAACCGCAGGAAACAATCGGCAAAATTGAAACAGGCTATTTTTTCAGACAATACGTCGGCGAAGGGAAAACCGAAGACGGAACAGAGTTCGAACTCTGTTTATCGGCAAGTTCTTCCGCTCCGATCGTCATATGCGGCAAACGCGCTTTTATTTTATCGTGGAACGACATATGCAATCTTGCGGAGCGTGCCGGGCTTTTCAAAACGGAGGAATAAGGAAATGGAAAAAGTTTTAGTAGAGATGTTTAAACTCACCAAAGCCGAAGCCGCAGCCCTGCCGAACGGGACTCCCTTCATCGTTTTTAACCCCGAGTTCAGATACCGTCGGGTTGAAATCAGCAATCAGAGGTCGATAGCGAAGAGTCAATACGCAGACTATCGCCTCGAATATTATGTATTCGACAAGCCGCAGGCATTCGCCCCGACTTCGAACTAAAAGACGGCAAAAAGGAGTAGTAAGTGAAAAAAATAGTCCCTATAATTCTCTGTTTATTAGTTATTACAGGCGTAATCGGCGTAGGAACTTCGCTCGGAAACAGTAAAAACTCGGACACGCAAGAGGCGATAGTGAAAATAGACGCTAAAACTACGACGCTTACGAAAAATCAGATAAAGTCGTTAGACAACGGCGCGGATATTACGCTCGATTCGGAAGTCTACCGTTTATCGAAGGTCGGCGACGAGAAAATCTACGAGCATACGGACGGAGAAAATATATTTCTTACGAAGTATATCGCCGTAGACTCAAAAAAGCGGACTTATCGGAAGTGGGAGAAAGTCAACGAGGAAGTCGTGACGAAGGCTCTTATGAATAGCGTTCTGACCGACAAGGACAACGGACTTGCGGAAACCTTGAAAGACTACGTTACGGACGAACAGTTGACGGAGATACTTGCGGAGTACGAGAAAGGCTCAGACCTTACTACTACGCTTAACAAGTATCTGACCGCAGAGCAAACGCAAGCGGCTCTTACAAGTTACTACACTAAAACTGAGATAACAAACCTTCTAAGCGGCTACATCAGAACAGGAGAAAGAAAGCCTATTGTCAGCAAGTACCTTACGTCGCTATTAAATTTTCAGCCAAATACAGTATATGCGGTTCAATGTTATGACAAATCGACTAACTTAACTGACTTTATGATAGTTGGAGGCGGCAAGGACGGAAAAAAAGGCAGGTTTGCAATGGTATTTGTCGGAGATAAGGCAACTGATTCTCTTATAGTATATCAAACGGGTTCTGCACTTGTAACCGACCTCGCGGGAACTTCCGGCGGTTCCACCGGAATAGGAACTGTAAATAGTACAGATATATTGAAGGTATATGAAATCGCCGGCAAAGCCGTTTAAAAAAATCGGGTTTAAGCCGCATAAAAAAGACCGCGAGGGCGAAAACGCAGTCTTTCCCGAAATATCAACCCGTCGCCGAGCGTTTTCTTTTGCTGTCTTGCTCGGCGGCGAGGATATTAAAATCAGACAGCAAAAAAGGAGACAGCAAATCTATGGAAGCAACGGCAACTAAAACTAAGAAGAAAAAATCTAAATACGTTTTCGCAAATATCCCCGGCGTACCCGGTTGTACTTATTACTTGACAATAAAAGGAAAACATAGAACTCTTTTATGTACCGCAACTACGGGAACGAAAGTTATACTTTACGCCCTCGACGACGGTCACAAATTCGAGTGGGACATAGAACACTTCTCGTATATGCTCCGCAAACAACGTTGGCAAGACCCTTTCGTTTCCTCGGTGGTAGAGAAAGTCGAAGTAGAACATACGACAAAAAAGACAAGCGCAATCAGAACGAGAGATTACGCTTCCGGGGAATTCGATACTCTTATCGACAACATAGACGACGTAAACTTCTGAGGTGAAGAAAAATGACTACTCTTGACTATCTGATAGAAGCGAACGAAAAAATCGTCGCGAAGGGACTTTCGGAAGAGAACGTAGAAGAACTCAGAGCGTGCTGGCAAGAGTATAAAAACGAACGCGCGGCAGGCAGAGAAAGCGTTGAACTTAAAGAGATATTACGGTTCGACGACCTCATTCTCCACTATAAAAGGGATAAGTCGGACGACAAGGCATACGTTTATATGCTCGGAAGAGCGTTAGCGGCGTTGCACTTTACATACGCCTCGCAACGGGCAAGGAAATAAATTCGATACATAGCCTTCGGGCTTGTAAATAAAATAAGGAGCAAAACAATGAAAGACAAGACTTTTAAACTCATAGTCGTTATTGCGGCTTGTATTCTTTCGATCGGCGCTATCGGTTCGGCAGTCGCCAACGTGAAAGGGTTGTTCAATAAAAAGGACGATACCACGAAAGATACCGAGTCCACTCAGACGGCTTACGTTCAGTACGTTGACGACGTCGCCCTTTAATTTCGGGTTATGTTGATTCAGCGTATAACAATTGTCGGGAGTTACGAACTGATTTACAATGTTTTCGTATCCCTCTTACAGCAACTCCCGACAGTATTTCTGCTAATATCTACGCTCCCCGTACTGGTACAGGAGTTATTGATATTAGCGGTCATGGCTTTCGGTTCGGGGGCGATTGCTGCAATCGTCTCCGCCGCAAAGCGTTTCATTGTATGGTTAAACTCTAAACTATGATGACAATCATCTTTACGCTTTTAGGAATTGCGTACGCTAATACGCTCGTTTACAAAATAACGGGAAAAAATCTGATAGTATCGACGATTGCGGAGAATAAAACTATCGTAAGTATAGTTACGGTTTTAATCGTTTTAGGCGTACTTTTATTTATAAGCAAAAAAAGGAGAAAAAAATGAAGAAGGCTAAAAATCAGAAGAACGCGGCGTTCGAGCCGCAAAAGCCGAAGAAAAGGCGGGGCAAACTCTACGCTCTTCTCGCGTTATGCTCGGTTTTCGTTATGTCGCTCGCAATGTTCGGCATAACGGCAAACGCGGAAGAAATTATAAACGGCGACATGAGAAACTTTGACGGGTGGCGGCGTGTAACGATTGACGCGATAAAAGATATAAACAGTTCGTTCGAGTTTGAAAAGGGCGCGGCTATTGCTCTCGGGTACGCCGATACAAATAGAATAGGTTATAAACTTAAGTGTTCTGATCCGAGTCTTGTCGAAACAGACGGGAAAAGCAGATATACTTACATGATAACGTTACTCAGAAGGAACGCGCCTCGAAACAAGACGTCAATCTATCAGAACGACGACAACTATCAAACGAGAGATATTGTCGAACAAGCCGCTTATACCGTCATATACGACGCAAGTAAAGGAGTCGGCGCAAAAGCCGAAAAAGACAACGTTTACCGTTATTCAGACGGCAACATTCAGTCCGGTACTCCTTTTACGGAGACGGTTGAAATGAATACTCTCGATAACGGTCTTCCTCTAATGGCATGGGGCGCAACCGACCCCGATGTTTTCGGCGCGAGATGGTGGGTAGATACAGCAAGCCCCGACGTAGAATACGCCATTATGATGATATTCACAAAATCTCATATCGAGCAGGAAAAGAAAACGTCCGGATCGCTATGGTGGAAAAAGACGTGGTACGAAGATAAAGAGGTTACAGACGTCTTTCAAGGCGCGGTAAGCGACTTCCGTTCTTATTACGGCATAGCAAAAGGAATCGAGGACGCCGGAGACCTTCCGAAATATGCAAACAGCGCCGCTTACGCAAATATAGAAAGAGTATTAGGTCGTTCGGTAGAAAAAGTAAAAGTAAGATATTTAAAGAACATTCAGGACACTACAAACACAAAGAACCCGAAGCCGACGCCGTTCTGCGAACTCGTAACCGAAGAGGTTACCGTCCGCATAAACGACAAAAAGGCGGGCGTTATATCCGCCGAACAAGTTGCTTCCGCGCTCAATGTACAGGGGTTCAACGTAATGCTCTCCGCTTGCGGAGACTTCGAATATAACACAACGACGAAAACCTACGACGCGAACTACAACGGCAAATCAGTATACGTTAAAAGTTTTACGGTTGACGGGAAAACGAACGATTACTTTTTCGGGCTTGAAAGTTACCGCGATTATTATTCGGATCTTATATCGAAAGGCGTAATTACGCGAGACGTTTACGATTATTGTTTCAACAAATCCACGACTCCTTACTCGCAAGCGCTTTCGGGAAAAACAGACGACGAACTATATGCTTACTGGGCTTATATACCCATTCCGAAAACTTACACTTTTAACCGCGCGTATAAAGAACTGTTCTCGACGGACAAGACTTTCGACGGAGTTGTAAGGAATTACGGATACGAAGGCGAAGTCGATTACGGCAAGTACGTTCAATATCTTAAAGAGTACGGTTATTCGGGATTCGCAACGTTCTGGAATACATGGTTCGCGGCAGCGGAATCTACTTTAAGCGGAAAAGAAAAAGTACCTTGCGAACATAACCTACTTCTTGCCGACGGTACTACAAGCGAGGCTTTTATATCAGACAACGGCGCGGAATCTACAACAGACGACAAACCGCTTATCGTCAACGACGCAACGAAAAAAGCCCAAGAGACGTTAAATAATATGCTCAACGCGGCAAAAGACGCCGCCGGCGGCTTATCAAAAGGCGTTGCAAGTTTTCTTAATCAGATTAAAGGTTTAATAATCATAGCAATTATCGCGGTTGTAGCGATAGCATTCATAAAAACACTACCGGAACTCGGTAAAAACAAAAAGAGGTAAATATTATGACATTTAAAAGACTTTTCGTTTCACTTTTTGCGGCGCTTGCGCTGCTTGCTTCGATTGTATGCGTTATGTTTTTCGGCGCTCCGAAGACCACGGCAAGCGCCGCCGCAGACGACGCGAGTTCGCTCGACAAAAAAACGTTTGTTTTAAAACACGCCGACTCGGACGGTTTCTATCATATAACTTCCGATAAATGGTATAAGTTTAAAATAGATTCAACACCCGGCTCTCTCGCCCTGTTTAGCGAAGGTACAATGGTTGGCACATGGGGAAATGGAGGTTCGCGCTATATAGCGGATAGCGACGGAAACAAACTCGGAACGTGGGTGGCGTCGTCTGAAAGCAACTCAATTATCTATTTTAAAATCACCGGTGAAAATTACAAATTAAACGTTGTCGAGTTTGATGATTATAAAGATTATTTTTACGAGGAAGCCGAAAGCCCGAACGAATCGGACAAAGACAGCGACTCAGAATCGAGCGAACGCTTCGTTGATGTCGTGAGCAAGTGGTTAAAAGACAACCTTGCGGTAAACGTTTCCGCAGGAGTCGTCGGAGGAATCATAGTTATAGGACTTATAGTCCTCGTGTTTAAAAGGAAATAATTTAAAATGAAAAGACAGCCGAAAATACAATACGATTTTATAAATACGTTTGACTGCGTAAAAACGATTTTTGCCTATTACGCAATAAGACTCATTATTTCGTCGCTGTGTTTTTGGCTGCCTTTTAATATACGGCTCGTAGTCAGAGCGCTCGACGTTATAGTCTGCGGCGCGGAGTACGAAGGCTTTACCTTGCACGACCGTATTCAACTTATAGGCGAGAGCGCGCTCATCGTCGCCGCGTTCGTCTTTTTCATTTCAAGCGCGATACTCTTCTACGGCGTTCTGCTCAACATTCACCGTATGAAAGCGTCTAAGGACTTTATCGTTCAGACTGGTTACTCCGTCGGCGTTGACGGTCCGCAAGGCGTAGGCAAGTCAAGACTACTCTGTTATATGGCTATGGTTCTCGTATCGCAAAAACTCGAAACAACCTGCCTGAAATACTTTCTCGACCTTCCAAACGAGGATAATCTCAAAAAGGAAGCGGCGGACGGTAATCGGTGGGGTTACGTTCATTTCAAGGCGAGAGAGGACGCCATATACTACTATTATTCCCCGTCGAACGACGGCAGAATCCCCGGGGTTTACGGAAACCTCAGAATTACATACAAGCACAAAATTCCGTACGAACTGAAAAAGGAACACTTCTCTATGATTGAGAAGTTATACGAATCAAATGTTAAAATTTTATCCGAAGCGGACAACACCTTCGCCAACACGATGCGAAAGGTATCCGAAAAGACGAAAAAGGACGAGCCTAAGGACGTTACGGCGAACAAGATAGACGAGTTCGTCGGACTCGACCGTCAATACACCGACGGAACGCTTCTCCTCGATACTCACGCGAACGGGTCGGTATTCAAGTCAATGCGAGACGCGCAACAAACCGTCCTACACCTGACGAAAAGCGAATACAAGTACACGCCGCGGATATACAAGACGATATATAAAAGGCTCACCGCTAAGACTCTTAGCGTAGGAAAGGCTCAATTCGATTATATGAGGCTCGGCAAGTTCGAGAAAGCGAAAAAGCAGATTAAACGTCTCGGAAGACTCAGAAAAATGGTCAAATTCATTGAAGAATTGATGAGGCGGACGGGGTTCACCCGTCTCTACTACGTTTCCGAAAACGGAAACGTTCGACTGCGCTCGCTCTCCGACGAGCGTTTCCTTGTACTCCCGAATGAGGTACCGTACGCATACGACGACAGAATATTGCAAGTGAATTACCCCCACGCCCCGAAGATTGAACAAGCGGCAAACGCTTGATTTTACGTCAGCAAAATGACGCCGCATTCCGTCTTTTAAGGGTTTAGGTTTAAAATAAGCATACCCCGATATTTTGCCGAACGATAATCTTTATGTTTGATTCAGCCGCTTTTGCGGCAGTCAAAAGCGGCTGAATCAAACGAACGGGCTTCGGTTCGGCAAAATTCGGGATATAGCGTATAGTGATAGAACCTAAAACAGAAAAACCGACCGAATTAAATTTTGCCGCAGCGAAGCAAGGCAAAATTTTGACGATAAAAAACGGAGAAAATCAAAAAAATGATAGACATAAGCAAAATCGAAAACATAAGCGCGGAAGTCGAGTTTCTTCGTATTCTCGACGCGTACAAGGACGACGGCGAAGCGATTGAATGTTTCACCGCGTCCGAACTCGAAGCCGCCTTAGACGTCTCGCATAACACTTTAAAGAAGCACTTGCGGACGTTCAGAGACGCCGGCGTGATTAAATTCAGGCTAAAACCTTTTCGGATACTTCTCAACCCGAGCGTGTTCGACTTCTCGGCGGCGCTTCCTGCCGGCGACATAAAGGCTTTACAAGGCAGATACAACCTCTACATATCCGACTAAGGCAACTTAGTTTACAACGCTCAGACTTACGACAAACTCCGAGAGAGGACGCTCTCCCGGATATAAAAAAGAATTTTTAGAGTAAACGCATTACCCTAAATTTTGTCGTGCAAAAAATTGAATAAGCCGACGGGAGACCGTCGGCGATTTTTTCGGGCTCGCGCGATGAGGGGGCTTCGCCCCCATCTCTTAACTATTCTTGGGCTAGTCTGTAACACGTTATTTACCTGCCGTAAGGCTCTCTGCGACGTAAGTCGCTCTAAGAGAAACTCTGAAAAGCGGAAGAGCGATTCAGACGACGGCGGCTATTCGAAGACGGCGAAAAGATAAGCAAGAACAGACAAAATACCGCGAAGCGTCGAAAAAAATATCGTTCGGTTGCTTTTTATATCCGAGTCGGGTATAATATGTAACGGCGCAAGGGCGACCTGCGGCGGTCGGCACGCTTGGATCTTCAACCTTTTTTTACTGAAAAATTACTAAATAAAGAGATAAAAAACGCCCCATTTTTCTTCATTATTTCTTCATTAAAAATCGCAAAATCGCCGATAGTTCCTACGTTTTTACGGGTTCGCAATTCCGCTTCGAATCCCGTAGGGGTCACCAAACAAGTTAAAGACGAACCCGTTTCCATTAGGAGACGGGTTCGCCTTTATCATATACTTTAAAAAGACTTGTTAAACGAAAAACGGCGTGCGAGAATTTACCTCACACGCCGCTTTTGCTTTGTTACCACCGTTTTTCAAATACGGAGATTTTGTCGCCTATGTATTAGCGACATCCTTTTGTTCGTCAAAAGAATTATTCATTAGTAATTTTTTATTATTAAGTTGTAATTTTTGCCTTTCGGCTTGCCATGTTTCAAATGCTTTTCTGTTTTCGTCCTTTTCATAAAATTTATGGATTGCATCCAACAGTACTTTTGAAATATTGTTGAAATCGCATTCCGACATGCCTGTATCTTTGCGTTTTCTCGTGATTTTCCCCTCCGAGCAGTTATTCGTTTAATCTTGTGTTTTTCATTTTTTATGGCTCCTTTTCTAATTTTTTCTCAGCCTCGCATGAATGCGAATTACGAAACCGGTCGGACTTACTTTTTCACTACTTTCATCTCGGTATCATACCTTCTCTTACAATGCCGACGCTTACGTTTCCGTTTGGCAAGTTTTACTTACTTGCCTTTAAATTTATTGCTTGAATTTATGCGGGAATGCTTTTTCTCCCGCTCTTGTTCTTGACGACGACTTGCCGCCTGTTTTGCCGCGGCGAGTTCTTCGGGCGCATATTCGAGTAATTTCTCCAAAAGTTTTGCCGCACCTTCGTTTACGGTCGCCGTTTTTTCTTTCCGTTTCAGTTCGCTATACAAATCGCTGTTATCTTTGGCGAGAATATCGTTTTTACGTTGTAATTCTCCGTTTTTCGTGCGCAACGCGATAATTTCCGTTTCTTTTTTCTTTCCGGAAAACGGAATCTTTTCAGACTTTGCCGATTCGTAACTTTCAAGTAATTCCTTTGCCGGTTTTGCTGCGGTTTGCGCTTCCTCGGCTTCGCGGATTTTTTCTTCGGCGGCTTCCGTCATCTTTTTCGTCTTGAAAGCGACCGTATCCAAATGCTTTGCCGTGCTGCCTTCCTTTCCGCGCTTTAAGCCGTATTTCTTGCCGACGACTTCGTAAAAATTCGTTTGCAATTCTCTTAAAGCGGCGCGGTCGAAAAGTTCTTTCGCGCACAATCTGCCGTCTGCTACGGGCATAAGATTGAAATGCAAATGCGGCGTGCTTTCGTCTAAATGCACGACTGCGGATACAACGTTTTCTTTGCCGTACCGTTCAGAGAAAAAATCCGTGCAATCGGCAAAGAATTGTTTCTGTTGTTCTGCCGTAATCCGGTCGAAAAATTCTTTATCCGAACCTAAAATAAAAGAAGTTATAAGCACCGCGTCGTCTTTGATTTTTCGTTTAGGCGAAAGTTGTTTAATGCGTTCGTCGATAAACGAAAGATACTTTTTCTCATACGGTACGGTATGATAATTCAGACGCGTTTTCGACTTGTCGATTTGCGGATTTCGCGTGGACTTATAATTCTCGTCGCGTTCGTTTTCTCTCTCGATTCCGACAATATCGGTACGTTTATATTTTTCCATGTGGCATACTAAATACGACGTAATTCATCACCTCCGTGGGT
>ERZ779875.1076-NODE-1076-length-19734-cov-11.337365_pt1 | contig 19734 bp, 15 predicted proteins | sample MGYA00511246_ERZ779875 | MGnify/ENA primary metagenome ERZ779875 (study PRJEB29588, sample SAMEA2155093) | human gut metagenome | biome: human gut; feature: human-associated habitat; material: faeces | place: Denmark | collected 2008/2010 ... | reverse complement strand
CACTTTTTTATTAATTTCTGAACCGACTTATGCTAACTAACTGATTTATAAACCTATTGTAGAACATAAATAACAAAACATAAACAATAGGAAAACAAAGCATACACATTATTATATATATTAATGCAAAGTAGTCTATCAGAAATTGTTTACCGCAAGCAAAAGAAGAGTTAAGCTTCCTCCAACTACAGCTAAGCTCTCTTAAACGGCAAATTTAAGGAAACTTGTGAGTACTATTTATATGTCCTACTATAATGAAATATACGTCCTGCTGCAATGAAACGTACATCCTACCGCAATAGAACATAATAATCATCCGAATAAAATGTCTTAATCCAAAGAAGAAAAGCACTTAACTATTCATATTCTATTTTTTCTATTTTAGAAGTCAGTTGTTCTATGACTTCAACTAATTGTTTTTCCCATGGAATAACATTAAAATTCTCCCAAAAATCAGAATCGTATTTGAAATGCGTATCAGCAAAAACCGTCCGCGTAGGAATCCGCTCATTCCGCTGAAACCGAGTCACTCCCACCGTATCTATTTTACAAGTCACCATCTCAAACCAAGTATGAAGGGATGAACTGCCCAACCACTGGCGTTTTTGTTTGACCTTGAAATGAAGGTCACCACGAACATGATTAATATAATAAGTACCATTCCACGGCTTATAAGATATGGTATAAGTCAATTCTTGCAAAACAATCTTCATCCTCCGCGCCTGACGCTGTACCACCATATCTGTCGCTTGCTTCATATAACGAGGATGAATCCTTATCTGCGCCTGCAATAAAGCACCATTGTCCGAGTCTATATACAGCTCACCGCAATACAAAGGTTCTTTGACTTCTTTTTTTTGTTCGAATGAGATTACATTCACCAAATGGTCACCGACAATCGTTACATCAGCAGATGTATAAGCATATACATCTTTATGCGCATCAGCCAAAAGAAAATCAGGCAAATGATTAATGATATCCAATTGCAGGCAAGCATCAATCCCCCCACTCATTCTGGCTATCAAAGTATCTTGCTCAAGCCCATCCGTGATACGACTCATTTTCAGTAATTTCACTTGTTCTCTAGCATACAAAGACTGTACAGGGGATTTGTATATTTTAAAAACAGCTTCTGTCAGGCTGCGAAACTTCTGCTTATACTGAACCCCCTCCCGATAAAAAGTAGTGAAATACACCGGTTTCTGAGAATAATTTATCATACGCTTCTCCAACATCTCCCGCATAAGTCGGATAGGATGTACCACACGAATTACCACTTCCTGTAAAGGGAAAATTCTTGGTTCCAACGTCAATGTAAAATGCTGCCCGGCAGTCAGCAATGGAATATCAATTTTCTGAGCCACATAGCCAACATGAGAAAAAACGAGACTTTTCCGCCTCAAAGAGTCGGCCAGATGCAAGCGGAATTCACCGGCCTGATTGGTTATACTGCCTATAGAAGTTCCCTCTACTCCTACCGTAGCATAGACAATAGGCACCCCATTCTTTTTATCAAGCAATGTCCCTTCAAGAACGAAATGAGCCAGAGTATCAACGACCTGTTCCATCGGATGTTCTCTCTTCACCGGAGCATTGATTAAGATATGATTGCCAACCACACGAAGTTCCAAATCTTGTATTCCAACTATTTCAGTAATAGCCTGACGAAGGGTACGAGAGCCTTTCTCTATCTTTACAAGACGTTCATTATCCACGACCTTACTGTCATAAATAAACAGAAAGTCTGTACGTTCCGACACCATTCCAAGCAAAACGTATACCGTACCTTTACTCTTTGACAAATACACAATACGGTTCAACACATCTCCCTCCGCCCTCACTGCTGTTGTCATACAAGTCAACCAACAGAAAAGAAAAATACATAACTGATATGGAAAGATATGTTTTGTCATCCTAATTATTCTGATAAAATGAATGTATTTCCTTCACGAGTACACCTTAGATTCATCGCCATACCAATCAATTCAGCCATGACATCCGGGGATTCCCCGGAAAAAGCAACAGTCAGCTTCCTATGCTCAAGAGATGGAGTTACTTTTAATTGCATCTCCGGTGAATGCAAATTGATAACTCGAAGAATATTTGCCAATGGCTCATCTTTAAAACGAATATGTTTCAGATAACAGGAAAACTGAGCGTCATCTCTGTTCATGCTCAAATGAAACCCTTCTTTTCTGAGCGTAACCGTTTCACCCGCCTGAACATACATCTCCTGACAATTCTTTTTAAACGTTACCTTCACCCTCCCTCTTTGCACCGACAATTCAAAAGGCCTCAACTCATCACTTTTCACATTAAAAGCAGTTCCCAACACTTCAATACGCACCAAATCCGTCTCAATCAGGAAAGGACGGTTACGGCTCCCCACCACATCAAACAGTGCATTCCCCTGCAACTTCACTTCACGTTTTTCCGGTAAAAAATGCTCGGGATATTGTAACAAAGTCTCCCCCCCCAAATAGACAATAGAGCCATCCTCCAGCGTAGTCACCAACGTAGAGGTCTCCTTATTTTGTTGCACCACCAAAGAGTATAAAACAGGAGTTTTCACTTCTGAAAAATAGCGCACTCCGGCATAAACCAATGCTGCCAGCAAAGCTGCTGCCACTGCGCCCCATTTCCACAAAGGAGACATACGAAGTTTCTTATCTTCTTTTGCAGGAATCAGTCGGTCTTCTTCCAAACGCTGATAAAGTTTACTCCATGCCCTGTCTGTTTTGATTCTATTTCTTTCTGTACGATTCATATTCATTCGATATATTTTTCAACTTCTTTTCGCAATGTTTTTAGAGCTTTAGTCATTTCCGCTTCTACTGTCTTAACAGAAACAGTAAGCAAAGAGGCTATTTCGGCATACTTTTTCCCTTCCATCCGATGCATTTTGAAGATACAGCGTCTACGTTCCGGTAGTTTTTCCAGCGTTCTATTTATCAACTCCTCCAATTCTTTATATTCCATCTGCTCTTCAGGACCGGAAGAAATGCCCGATTCACCCGATGCCTGCATAGCCTCACGATACCTGTTCCTCACCTCTCGATGTTCACAATATTGAAGAACCTCATTGCGCACTGCTCCATACAAATAGCTTTTAACAGAGCAAAAGATCTGCAGGTTTTCTCTCTCCCGCCAAAAGACATAAAACAACTCCTCTACTATCTCTTCCGCTACTTCCATCTGACCGATAATACCGGCAGCATACCAGCAAAGAGGGGAATAATAACGATGAAAGACTTCTTCGAACGCCTTTATATCGCCCTCCTTTATCTTAGACAGGATGAACAGTTCATTCAGCATACCGCAACTTATGAGTAAAAATTATCGAGATTGTTTCTTCAATTTATGCACCGCATGTTCCAACGATTCAGTCGGTTCAATAATATTATAAGTTCCCCAAAAGTCCTCATTCCAATATTCATAAACCTTATCATAAAACGGATCTTTCTGACCAAATGAAAGTTTATTGGAGATAGGGGTTACATTATTCTCTTCACGATCAGTAACTACCATTTCAGAAAGCACCGTATACCCCGTAGAGAACAGTTTACGTTTCCAGTCACACTTAAACCGGATACTATTACGAATATAATTCAAGTAGGTTTTTCCATTTTGCTCTTTATAAGTGACTAGATAAGAAACTTCCTGAGGCTTAAAGCGCAATCCATAAGGTTTCTTCTCTAATATAGCCTGAACAGCCTTCGCCTTATTATCCATACTGAGACTGAATTCGGCACGGGTAAATGACAATTTTTCATAATCTACATACAGTTTGCCATAATACAAAGCATAAGGTAATATAACTTTGGGACGAAAACTTATCACATATTGCAAGCGGTTATCCAATTGAACAGGTTCTTCCATATTAAACTGATAGAAGTCCAAACCCTCCATATCCAATAATGCGTCCTGATTCTTCACAATGTCCACATAGACAGACAACGTAGGACCACCCGCCAACTTCACCGCCAGCGTATCGTTCCGCTTCTGACTAAGCAAACGCCTCCCCTTCAAGACCTGCACCCTATCACGAGCCGTCTCCCTACTTTCATAAGAAGTTTTATAAGTATGAATCACAGCTTCGGAAATATTGATATAACGGCGCCCTTTCTGAACAGTCTCCCGATAGAATCCTGTCAGCATATTACTCTTACCGCTATAATTAAGAGATATCTTACGAATAGCCTCCTCTACAATATATCGGGGATCATTGGCATACACAATCACTTCCCCCAATAGATTAGTATAAGGAGTCAATAGAATTTTCAGGTTGTCAAAATTCCCCGGTTTAAGATTCACCTGCACATTCCGATAGCCGACATGCGAAATTTCCAAATACGGAATATACTTTGCACTATCCAATTTCAAAGTAAAGGCACCGTCAGAATTAGTTACCGTTCCGATATTACTGCCAGGCACTGATACATTGACATACTCCAAGTCTTTCCTGCTCTGTTTATCTTTTACTACACCGCTCACAGTAATATACCCTGCAGCACTTTCGTCTTGTCCCCACATTGGAATAACAACCGACCAAAGAAGTACCGCCAGTATCAGTTTCACCAAATGTTTATTCTGCTTTTTCATCTTCATAAGGTATTAAAAGGTAAATACTAATCTCACTTTCTATCTTTAAGATGGTTCAGCCCTCAAATACCCTATGAAGATAAGAATATTTTTTTATTATTATTCTGTTATCCCCCTTTCTTTTGCAACAGTTCTCTTCTTTTTCATCCTTCCGCTTTTCCGCAATGCCTCCGCTATAATCCATTGAAGCTGCCCGTTAGTGGAGCGGAACTCATCTGCCGCCCACTTTTCGATTGCCTCCATTGTTTCGGCATCCACACGAAGCACAAAGCTTTTTACAGTCTCCTTTTTTGCCATTCCGCTCCTCAACACACTTAATGATTCAACGTACCCGAATTGATGACAGGTTGTGCAGGCTCATCCGCACACAATACGACTAATAAATTGCTGACCATTGCCGCCTTCTTCTCTTCATCCAACTCAACGATTTCTTCTTCCGAAAGTTTATCCAGTGCCATTTTAACCATTGACACCGCCCCTTCCACAATCTTTTCGCGGGCAGTAATAATAGCACTTGCCTGTTGCCGGCGAAGCATCACTGCTGCAATTTCGGGTGCATAAGCCAAATAATTTATACGCGCCTCAACCACCTCCATGCCCGCCATCGCCAAGCGCTCATTCAATTGATGTTCTAGCTGATTGTTTATCTCTTCCCCTCCACCACGCAAAGTCAATTCATTTTTATCATGTTCATTATCGTCATAAGCATATTCTCCAGCCACTTGACGCAATGCCGCATCACTCTGTACACGTACAAAAGCTTCGAAAGCATTCATCCGTCCGGCCACCGTTACGGACACCTGACCGTTCCCCTTTTCAGCCATTGTCTGTGCATCAATCTCGAACATGGCTTTATAAGTATCCTTCAGTTTCCATACCAACACAAGACCGATAAGAACCGGATTACCTATCTTATCATTTACCTTGATAGGTTCAACATCCAGATTACGCGCCCGCAAGGAAAGCTTTTTCTTATTCATAAAAGGATTCACCCAGTAAAAACCTGTTCTCTTGAAAGTTCCTTCATACTTACCAAAGAAAACCATAACACGAGCTTCATTAGGCTCTTGAGAAAAATACCCCGGCAACATCAATACAAATGCCAGAATAAGCACAAGCAATATCGGAACAGCCAGCCAAACAACTTCCTCCAGCAGATAAAAGTTCAGGAAAGCCAGTGCCGGCAACATCACCAAATTAAATAAGATGGCAGAAAATCCATTGATTACCATTCCGTTGTAAGTTTTTTCTTTTGTTTCCATAGTACATTGATTTGATATTATTTTGATATCACAAATCAAACAATAAAATACTGAAAAGACAAATGCGACAACATGTTAGACAACAGCAAATGTATATTTTAAAACAGAATAAACGACAGAGCAAGTCCGTCTCTTCATATTGTAATTGACAACCTCCTTTTTTTAACCGCCTTTTTTATGTCTTTTTATGGGATTTCCGCTATCTTTGCCATTCATCATATTAATAGTAGACATACATGCAGGTAGATACCCAAAACAAAGAATTTCAAGATGCCTTGAAACTGATTCAATATACGCGCCAGTCCGTTTTTCTAACCGGAAAGGCGGGTACAGGCAAGTCTACCTTCTTAAAATATGTATGCGAAATAACAAAGAAGAAACATATTGTATTGGCTCCCACCGGCATAGCAGCTATCAATGCAGGTGGAAGTACCCTGCACAGTTTCTTTAAGTTACCCTTTTATCCCCTATTGCCGGATGACCCGAACTTCAGTTTGAAAGGCGGGAAACTGCATAGTTTCTTAAAATATACTTCCGCTCACCGCAAATTAATAAAAGAAGTGGAACTGGTCATTATTGATGAAATATCTATGGTGAGAGCAGATATTATTGATTTCATCGACAAGATATTGCGCGTGTATTCACAAAATATGCGCGAACCCTTCGGTGGAAAGCAAATTCTTTTAGTGGGAGATGTATACCAACTGGAACCAGTTCTCAAAAACGATGAACGAGAAATCATCAACCGTTTCTACCCCACTCCTTACTTCTTTTCGGCACGCGTATTCAATGAAATAGAGTTGGTTTCCATCGAACTGACCAAAGTTTATCGCCAGACAGACAAAGTATTTGTAAATGTACTGGACCATATTCGTACAAATACGGCCGGAGCCGCTGATTTGCAACTGCTCAACACACGATATAATACCCAAATAAAAGAAAACGAAAGTGATATGTATATCACACTAGCCACACGGCGGGACACTGTTGATTTTATCAACGAGAAAAAGCTTGCCGAACTTCCCGGAGACTCAACCATATTCACCGGCGAAATAAAAGGAGAATTCCCAGAAAACAGCTTACCCACCCAAATGGAATTGGAGGTAAAACCCGGTGCACAGATTATTTTTATCAAAAATGATTATGAGCGTCGATGGGTTAACGGAACCATCGGGACCATAGCAGGCATAGACGAAGATGAAACACTCTATGTCATCACAGAAGATGGAAAAGAAGTCGATGTTAAAAAAGACAGCTGGCGCAACATACGCTATCGCTATAACGACAAAGAAAAAAAGATAGAAGAAGAAGAGTTAGGCGTATTCATCCAATATCCCATTCGTCTGGCATGGGCAATAACCATACACAAAAGCCAAGGTCTTACTTTCAGCCGTGTAGTCGTTGACTTTACCGGAGGAGTATTTGCCGGAGGGCAGGCATACGTAGCTTTAAGCCGTTGTACCTCTCTGGATGGCATCCAACTAAAAAAACAAATTACCCGGGGTGATATATTCGTCCGCCCGGAAATTGTCAGTTTCGCTCAAAGGTTCAACAATCGTCCAGCCATAGAAAAAGCATTGAAACAGGCACAAGCGGATGTGCAATATGTAGAAGCGGTCAAACAGTTCGACCAAGGAAACTTTGAAGGATTCCTAGAGCAGTTCTTCCTTGCCATTCATTCCAGATATGATATAGAAAAGCCCGTCATCAAACGATTTATCCGCAAGAAGCTCGAGATTATCAATCGGCAGAAAAAGGAAAACCAACGATTACGAGAACAATTATATGTACAACGCAAGAATCTGGAGAAATATGCCCGCGAATATTACCTCATGGGAAATGAATGTATCACGCAGGCACATGACTCGCGAGCTGCCATTGCCAATTATGATAAAGCCATCGAACTCAATCCGTCTTATACAGATGCATGGATTCGAAAAGGAATCACTTTATACAATAATAAAGAATACTACGAGGCAGAAGTATGCTTGAATGAAGCAGTACGTCTCAGCCCCATGCTATTCAAAGCCGTATATAACCGTGGAAAGAACCGAATGGCACTTGACAATATCGAAGGGGCTCTTGCCGATTTCGACCGTGCCGTATCCATTAAACCCGAACATGCCAAAGTTCATGAACTGTTCGGCGATGCACTGATGAGAACAGGAAAAGAAGAAGCAGCAGCCCTGCAATGGGCTATTGCCGAACGATTACGCGAAAAAAATGCTAAAGATTAAAATATCATGCTGTTAAAACTGTACGAAAAGAACAATAATCCAAAGGATTTAGACCGGATTATCGAAACCCTGCAAGAGGGGGGACTTATTATTTATCCCACCGACACCATGTATGCCATCGGCTGTCACGGGCTAAAAGAACGTGCCATTGAAAGTATTTGCAAGTTCAAAAATATAGACCCACGCAAGAACAATCTATCAATTATTTGCTACGATTTGAGTAATATCAGCGAATATGCCAAAGTGAACAATTCTACTTTCAAATTAATGAAAAGAAACCTTCCCGGTCCATTTACCTTTATATTAAATACCGGCAATCGTTTGCCCAAAATATTCAGAAACCGTAAAGAAGTAGGCATCCGTATCCCGGACAATAACATCATCCGTGAGATTTGCCGGTTGCTCGATGCTCCGATACTGACTACCACCTTACCTTTGGAAGAAGGAGAAGAGATAGAATACATCACCACACCCGAATTGATAGAAGAAAAGTTCGGCAATCAGGTTGACCTTGTCATCGATGGCGGCATCGGAGGTATAGAGCCTTCTACTATTGTGGACTGCACCAATGAAGAAGCAGAAATTGTGCGGCAGGGAAAAGGAATTTTGAACGAATAATCCATTTAATTGTTTAATATAAAAATTATCAAAATAAAATTATCATGTTAATGTTATCATCATCAGAAACCAGCGTTCAAATAACCAACGCACTTGAAAAACTTATTGATTCGGGAATCTCTCTAGGCGAACGAGTACTGGGAGCACTTATCATATTTATAGTAGGTAAGTTCCTGGTTAATTGGCTAAACCGTTTGTTTGCCCGGATATTGGAAAAGCGTAAAGTAGACCCCAGCATCCAGTCATTCTTAAAAAGCATGGTCAATATCCTGTTACTCATCATGCTTATATTGGCCGTCATCGGCAAGCTGGGCATTGAATTAACCGGATTTGCTGCCCTGTTAGCATCTGCCGGCGTCGCCATCGGTATGGCACTGTCGGGCAACTTGCAAAACTTTGCAGGCGGCTTGATTATCCTGCTATTCAGACCTTACAAAGTGGGAGATTATATTGATGCTTCAACCGGTGCATCAGGTACGGTAAAAGAAATCCAGATTTTCCATACCATCCTTATTACCCCGGACAACAAAATGGTATATGTACCTAATGGTGCAATGAGTAGCGGTGTCATCACCAATTACAGCAATTTAGATACCCGCCGCATTGAATGGAACTTCGGAGTAGACTACGGAGAAGACTTTGAGAAAGTGGAAAAAATATTGCGCAATATCATTAAAGCAGACCAACGCATACTGACTGCTCCGGCCCCCTTCATCGAACTGGGAGAACTGGCTGCCAGCAGTGTAAACATCAAAGTCCGAGTATGGGTAAAGAGTTCCGATTATTGGGATGTATTCTTTTATATGAACCAAACGGTATATGCTACCTTCAACAAAGAAGGAATCAATTTCCCCTTCCCGCAACTTACTGTACACCAAGCATAATTATTAATATTGAAAGACTATCATTTTTGCTAGTAGGGGCGAGGTTCACTCGCCCGAACACAGTTTACTTTGCATATTACTCCCAAGGTCGTGACCGCTGTAAGGGCAGGTAAACCCTGCCCTTACAGCGGATGATTTAATAGACCATTTTAGTTTTGACAAGTGTTTTATTTCCTATCCGCTTTCAGACGATCCGCCATAGCCTTCGCCAGCTCCTTGCATTGCACATAAGTTTCTGACTTCATGCTATGCTTCATCTCTATCGGATTTCCCACCGGTTCAAACTTCAACTTATCATTGAATTCAGTAATCTTCTTTACGGCAGCACTTGCCCAAGTGAAAGAACCGAACCATCCCATGTAGCGTCCCTTTATCTCACGTGCAGACAATTTGTTCAGCAACGCTTCCATTTCAGGATACATCTGGGTATTATAAGTAGGACAACCCACTATCAAACCTCTATGCTTAAACACATCTGCTATAATATAAGAATGGTTTGTATGCGAAACATTATGCATCACAATATTACGGATACCTTGTTTACTCAATTCTTCCGCTATTGCTTCTGCCATCTCTGCTGTATTGCCATACATCGTACCATAGGCAATCACCACTCCTTCTTCCGCTTCATAGCGGCTCAAGCGGTCATAGATACGCACTACGCGGGGAATTTCTTCCGTCCACACCGGTCCGTGAGTAGAGCAAATTGCATTAATCTTCAAAGTTTGCAATTTCTGCAATGCTTTTTGAACCGGAGCACCATACTTACCGACAATGTTAGAGTAATACCTCACCATTTCGTCCCAATAAATATCCGTATTGATATTTGCATCAATCACCCCTCCATTCAAAGCTCCGAAGCAGCCAAAAGCATCTCCAGAGAACAGAATACCTTCCGTCTCATCATACGTAACCATTGTTTCAGGCCAATGCACCATCGGAATCAAAGAGAATCTCAACTTATGATGTCCCAATGCCAGAAAATCCCCTTCACCTACCACATATCGTTCTCCTCCCACACCATAAAAACCTTCCACCATGTCAAAAGTCTTCTTGTTGCCTACAATTACGATATTAGGATAATACTGCTTAATCAAGCTGATAGAACCGGAATGATCAGGTTCCATGTGATTAATAATCAAATAATTAATAGGTCTGTCACCGATTATACTACGAATTTTCTTTAAATACACTTCAAAATAGCAAACATCAACAGTATCAACCAGTGCTACCATCTCGTCATCAATCAGATAAGAGTTGTAGGACACACCATAAGGCAACGGCCACAAATTTTCGAACAGAGTCTTATTACGGTCATTCACTCCTACATAATGTACTTTTCCTTTAATTTCCATACCTGTATTTTCTTCTTTATGGTTTATAGTATTTGCCTTGCCAGGCATTTCTTTCTCTCATTCTTTTCTTCACCTTTTCTGTGAATTCATAATTCTTCACCCCCCAGTCAGGAGCAATCAGCAACTCTTTCGGCGATTGCGAGACGAAACGTTCCAACACCAAATCGGGACGAAGATGCTCTATATAATCAATCACTAAATCAATATATTCATCTACGGAATACAAATGAAAAAGTTCCGGTGTCTTTTCATATTCACTTGCCATCCGCGTACCTTTTATCAACTGCAATTGATGCAATTTCAGCGTAGTAAGTGGCAGACGTGAAAGTCGTTCCGCTTGTCTTATCAAAGCCTCCCTCTCCTCTCCCGGCAACCCCAATATCACATGCCCACCGACCGGTATTCCTCTTTGCGCCGTTCTCACAACAGCCTCCTCCGCCTGCGCAAATGTATGTCCGCGGTTGATTCGTTTCAATGTCTCGTCATCGGTACTTTCGATACCATATTCTATCAATACAAAAATCCGTTTATTCAGTTCCTCCAGATAGTCCAGCAAATCGTCAGGCATACAGTCCGGGCGTGTTCCTATCACCAATCCTACCACATCAGCCACCGTCAATGCCTCTTCATACTTATGTTTCAACTCTTCCAGTTCACCATAAGTATTGGTATAAGCCTGAAAATAAGCCAGATATTTCATATCAGGATATTTCCCGGAAAAGAACCGCTTTCCTTCTTCCAATTGCTGCCCTACCGACTTATCCGTATGACAGTAAGCCGGGTTAAACGTCTGGTTATTGCAATAAGTACAGCCTCCATAACCTATCGAACCATCCCGGTTAGGACAAGTAAAACCCGCATTAATAGAAATCTTCTGCACCTTGAAAGGAAAGTGCAAACTCAGGAAGGTTGATAAATCATTGTATAGCATCTCTTTGTACATGAACTGATTTTAGCGCGACAAAGATACGCATTTTCAAACAAAAGTCTTAACTTTGTCCTCAGTTATCATTTAAAGAATTTATTTATTATGAAAAAATTAAGCATATTTATTATTCTGCTTATGTGCCTGTTGCCGATGAATGCGCAACAAGTAACCATCAAAGACGTAGCCAATGCTACTTATCGTGCTGAAGGAATCAGAGGTATCAGACCAATGCTGGACGGTGAGCACTATACCCAAATCAGCAGTGACGGCAAACGTCTTGTCAAATATTCATTTAAAACAGGAAAAGAAGTCGCAACTATTTTTGATGTGGAAACAGCCCGCGACTGCACCATCAAGCACTTTGATGACTATATCATGTCGCCCAATGAAAGCCTGATTCTGATTCAAACAGACACCAAGCCCATCTACCGCCATTCATTTACAGCCAATTATTATATCTTCAATGTAAAGAATAATAAGATGGAACCGCTATCTACAGGAGGACCGCAACAAGTTCCCCTGTTCTCGCCTGACGGCAACCAGATTGCCTTTGTACGCAACAACAACATCTATCTGGTCAAACTCCTGTTCAACAACAGCGAATCACAGATTACCACCGACGGAAAATACAATGAAGTATTAAACGGTATCCCCGACTGGGTATATGAAGAAGAATTCGGCTTCAACCGTGCATTCGATTTCAGCGCAGACAGCAAAATGATTGCCTATATTCGTTTCGACGAGAGCAAAGTCCCCATGTATTCTTTCCCTCTGTATAAAGGCAAATCCCCCTCATTAGACCAATATGCCACCTATCCGGGAGAATACGAATATAAATATCCGATGCCCGGCATCGACAATTCAAAAGTATCGGTACACACCTTCGATATCAAGAGCAAAGTGACCCGCAAAATAGATTTGCCTTTGGACGAAGACGGCTACATTCCACGCATCAAATTCACCAATGACGAAAATGCATTGGCTATCATGACACTCAACCGTCATCAGAACCGCTTTGACCTTTATTATGCCAATCCGCGCAGCACACTCTGCAAGCTGATGGTTCGTGACGAAGCTCCGCAATACATCAAAGAAAATGCTTACTCAAATATTACTTTTTACCCTGAGCACTTCGTTGTAATGAGTGAAAAAGACGGATACAATCATTTATATCTTTACACCGCCGGCGGAAACCTGGTCAAACAAATCACCAAAGGAAATTTTGAGGTAAAAGACTTTTTGGGTTGGGATCAGGCAAACAACACCTTTTATTTTACCAGCAATGAAGGCAGCCCTCTCCGCACAGCCGTTTATAAGATAGATGCCAAAGGAAAAAAGACCAAGCTTTCAACTCAGGAAGGCAGCAACAGTGCCATCTTTAGTAAAAACATGAAGTATTTCGTCAACACATACTCCAGTGCCAATATACCTCCTGTCATCACTCTGAACGACAACAAAGGAAAAGTGCTGACCACTTTGGTTGACAATCAAAAGTTGAAGCAACAGATGTCGGGGCTGAATATGCCGAGCAAAGAGTTCTTCACATTCAAGACCACAGACGGAGTAGAGTTGAACGGTTGGATAATGAAACCCGCCCATTTCGATACCAACAAGAAATATCCTGTCATCCTGCACCAATACAGCGGTCCCGGCTCTCAGCAAGTTCTTGACCGCTGGGGAATAGGAGCCATGGGTAACGGAGGACTTTTTGAAGCTTACATGGCAGATAAAGGCTTCATCATGGTATGTGTAGACGGACGTGGAACCGGCGGACGCGGTGCTGAATTTGAAAAGTGTACCTACCTCAACCTAGGAGTAAAAGAAGCCAAAGACCAGGTAGAAACTGCTAAATACCTCAGCACCCTGCCCTATATAGACGGCAACCGCATCGGCATCTGGGGATGGAGTTTCGGTGGCTACAACACATTGATGTCAATGAGCGAAGGCACTCCGATATTCAAGGCAGGCGTCGCCATTGCCGCCCCTACCGATTGGCGTTTCTACGACTCGGTATACACAGAACGCTTCATGCGCACTCCCAAAGAAAACATGGAAGGCTACGAAGCCTCATCAGCCATCAACCGCGCCAACAAATTACACGGCGAATTGTTATTGATTCACGGTTCGGCCGATGACAATGTGCATCTGCGGAATGCTGCCGAATACAGTGAAGCATTGGTACAAGCCGACAAGCAATTTGACATGCAGGTTTACACCAACCGTAACCATGGCATTTTTGGCGGCAATACACGCCACCACTTGCTCACCCGTGTAAGCAACTTCTTTATTGAGAATCTGAAATAATAGATATCTATCAGGCACGGGTTACCGTGCCTGAAAAAACAAATAACCATGAATCACGTTAAAAAACCGGACTGGCTGAAAATAAGCATAGGTGCAAATGCACGATATGCCGAAACAAAACATATTGTAGATTCTCACAAACTGCACACCATCTGCAGCAGTGGTCGTTGTCCCAATATGGGTGAATGCTGGGGAAAAGGAACAGCCACATTTATGATAGGCGGAAATATCTGTACCCGTTCGTGCAAATTCTGTAACACACAGACCGGCCGCCCCCTTCCCCTCGACACAGAAGAACCCACCCACGTAGCAGAATCCATCCAATTAATGAAGCTCTCACATGCCGTCATCACTTCGGTAGACCGCGATGATTTGGATGATTTAGGTGCTTCCCATTGGGCTAAAACCATTCTTGAAATAAAAAGATTAAACCCCGAAACCACCTCCGAAGTACTGATTCCCGACTTTCAGGGAAAAAGCGAACTGATACAGCAAGTTATCGACGCCAAGCCCGATATCATTTCGCACAACATGGAGACAGTTCGGCGCATAAGCCCGCTGGTGCGCAGTGCCGCCGATTATGACACCAGCCTGAAGGTTATCAAGCAGATAGCCGACAATGGCATCACGGCAAAATCCGGCATTATGGTAGGATTAGGCGAGACACAAGAAGAAGTAGAGCAGGTTATGGACGATCTCTTGGCTCACGGCTGTAAAATAATGACCATCGGCCAATACCTGCAGCCCACCCACAAACACTACCCGGTGGCAGAATACATCACCCCCGAACAGTTCAGGATATACCGTGAAATAGGATTAAAAAAAGGATTTAAAGAAGTAGAAAGTGCGCCTCTGGTACGTTCTTCCTATCATGCAGAAAAACATATTAAATTTAAAGGCTAATCCGCAAACCTATTTTATATCTTATTTGTTATAAAGATATAAAAGAGATAGAGAGAATGAAATCATTACTAGAGTATAAGAATTTAATCATGTCTACAGGATTAATTCCTACTATTGTATGCATGATTTTATGTATTTTTTTTTTCCGATGCATACGTTTTATATGCCTGTAGTTTAGCCGGTCTGCTTTATGTATTATACAGACTGGCCAAACCTCCCATCTACCGCCCCAACTTAGTGCTATTGCATGCTACGTTGGCGCTTGTTGTATGCTCAGTCATTAAACTTATCAGTGGAGATTCATTAATTCCTGACCGCACCGTTCCCATTATACTGGAAATTATAATCCTCAGTTTTTCCTTGTTCTATCTTATCGAGCCGATTGTTTACAACAAGATATTTTCATTTTTCAATTATAAAATATCCATTTTGAATTGTTGGTCCACTCGAATCATCGCCATCTTCAGCGGCATTCATTTATTCATACTATGCATCATTTATTTATTATTCAATCCCCTGTCCTATCCTGTTCTCTACATATTAACGCATATTCTCCCTCCATTAATATATATAATTTCCATTGCCGTCAACTACATTCTTATAAAATCCATCGGTACGAGTTACCAAAGAATGCCGTTTCTTCGGATAGCCCCCATCTGCAACGGAAAAATTTACGTACTTCCGCGCAATACCCACAGCGAAGAACCCGGTAAACTGGATATTCCGATGGAAGACTATATCTATGCATGTAAAACAGATACAGATAAATATGCCAAAGAGATTGAAAAGAAATATGGCCGATACATCGATGGGAATACCCTTCCCCGTTTCAGTCTTAAACACATAATAAGCTCATCCAAAGGTGCTTCCTCTAAAACAGTCTTATTATACATTCTTCCATTGGATAATGAAAACCAAATTCATTTTGAGGGAGGTAAGTTCGTCAGCCCCGAAGAGATAGAAGCCGACGAACACAACTACAGTTCATTTTTGAAAGAAGAAATTGAACATCTGGACGTAGTAGCCCAAATGTGGAAAGAATTCAAATAAGTTCAATAGTTACTCCCTCACAAATCCCAAGACAGTCACTTCCGCCAATGCCGCCGGAATCTGTTGAGTATTGTCCATGAAACTAATCCGGACAAACCGCCCTTTTACTTTTCCGGCATCCGTCTGTATCTCATATCGGGAAACAGGCGTCCGGTTCTCCTTCATATCCTCTATCACTCTCCATTCTTTCCGATCATCAGACACCTCCACCCGGAATCGATAAACAGCTGTTTGCGGAAAAACCAAAGTAATTTGTTGCAAATCCAATCCCTTTTCCGTATCAAGTAACCAATAAGGCGAAGCATCCCCTTTCGCAGCCTGCCACCAAGTAGCCACATTTCCATCGGCAGCCAATGCAGCCACATAACCTTCAGACTGACTGCCGGTAAAAGTCGGATTATTACGTCCGAAAGTCTGCAACGGACGTTCCCTATTGGCTGAAGCGTAACGAACATACGGACGCTCTCTCACCTGTGGAGTCACATTCGGCACATATTGAGGAGCCCCTTCAAACACCAGTTCCACACGTGCCGGAACCAATCCCGGAGAAGAAGCCTCGATAAGGGTCTTTCCAGCATAATACGAACGGAAAGCAATAGCCGCTTTTCCATCCTGTATACGGATATCACTATCTTGTTTAAAAGTAATGGACGTCCCCGTAGGAAACTCACCGGGACCTGCTACCAACTTTAATGTCACCTCGGGAGAATTACTGATTTCTTTTCCCTGTGCATCCAGCACCGTCACCGTCAGTTGTACATCATCCATACCATCAATACGAATCCCCATTGTCTTATCCGCTTCCAACTTCAGTTTAGCCGGAATACCGGGCTTTGCCCATTCGGGAGGTGCTATATGATTATATTCATTCCGATACCAATACCATGAACGCTTGGGAATACGGAAATAGTCCACTATCCCCATCTTGCCCAACTGACTTCCGGCAATACTTCCGTGATCAAACCCACACCAGATAGCCTGTCCGCTTCTCCACTCATAACCTTTCCATCCATCATTCTTTTCCAAATCTCCCCACCCCGGCATATATTCTCCCGGTCGGTCGGCAGTCGTACTGCCATATTCGGAAACCACTCCCGGAATCCCCGGATTCAGAAAATCAGGCTGAGTGGCTCCATCTCCATTATAACCACCGATATCTCCCAGCTTATCAATTCTTCCCACTCCCAACGGACGCTGCGCCCCACCTATTGCAGCAGGCCGTGTCGGGTCAAGCTGATGCGACAAAGCCACCATCTTTTTCAATAACTCCCTCACTCCGTCCATAGCCTCCGGTGCCGAGAAAAAAGCCTCATTACACATACTCCATGCCACAATAGAAGGATGATTGCGATGAATGCGAATCATCTCCCCCAACTGCTGTAATGCACTGGCATCAAATCCGGGTCTGTGTTTGTCATAGACGGGATACGCGCTCGAGTTCCAATACCCGTCAGGACCGAATCCCCCAATCCCCCAAAAAGGAGCTTCCGACCAGAATAACATACCCATTTCATCACAAGCCTTAGAGAAAGCAGGTGCATGCGGATAATGCGACCCTCTGATAAAATCAAAACCAGCCTCCTTCATTTGCTTCACATCGCGCCTCATGGCAGCCTCCGTCACCGCATCTCCCCACCCGGCCTGATCTTGATGAACATTCGCTCCTTTAAAGAAAAGATGTTCTCCATTCAAAAAGAATCCTCTGTCCGCTGTCCATTCAAACCAACGAAAACCGAATACAGTCTCTTCAGAGTCAAGCAATTCATTTCCCTTATATAGCAAACTCACCAACTTATAAAGACTCGGATGAGCAGGATGCCACAACTCCGGTTCATTTACGGCAGGCGTAACCTGCACAAATTGCTTACTGTCATTTGCCCCGACATACTCGGTCGTAGTGACAGAAGTCACCGCTTCCCCATTCAGTTTCCGAACCTCAGTCACCAATTTATACTCCGAAGACAGACTTGAGCGGTTGCACACCTCCGTAGCCACCTTAACGGTAGACGCTTTTCCCCTGTTCTCCTTCAGTTCGGGAGTGATGACAAACGTACCATACCAATCAATATAAGTCTTCGATTTCTGCACGAGCCTTACATTGCGATAAATCCCCCCACTGAAGACATGCTCTCCCGCACGCGGTGCCACATCAGGTTTCCATATATTATTAACACGCACTGCCATTTCGTTATTACCTGCCTTCACAGCTTTAGTCACATCGACAGAGAAGCCGGTATATCCTCCGACATGGCTTCCCACCTTTTGTCCGTTTATATAGATTTCAGCTTCTTGAAAAACACCGTCGAACTCAATGAAAGTACATTTCTTCAAGTCATCTTCCGACAACCTAAAACTCTTGCGATACCATCCATACCCCACATAAAAATCTTTCGACATAAAATAAGGAATACTGAACGAATGCGGCACTCCCACCGTTTCCCAACCCGAATCATTATACCCGATTCTTTCGGCTCCCCGTACATCTCCGTGTGCATATTTCCATTCACGATTAAAGTTGATCTTCTTCCTTGGAGATTCAGATTGCTGTGCTTTTATCACACTGCAAAAGAGGCAGATACAAAAAGCAAATAATAATTGTGCGTTCTTCATTTCTTGATATTTTATTGTTTCATCCTATTTTTGAATAGACAAAGATAAAACTTTTTCATGATAATTCGTTTTTTGATAACGCAAATGTACTATCGTATCCGTCTTACAAAGAAACTATTGGGAGCACAAGACAGCACTGAAATACTGAATACTTTCACTTCTGATTTTTAATAAATTACAACCTACTATGTACTAATTGTGTACTGTAAAGTATACTTTCCTGCTTTTGTAAATGAAATATTGTCAGGAAAGGAAATTTGCTTGTTTTCCCATTGTCCTTCATCCGATTTGCAAAAAACGAAGAAAGCCAAAGGCAATATCCACAAGAGCCATCTATTTTTTTAATTTTGTCATCCTATCATTTTTTATGGTTTTAGTACCCTAAACTCGCACTGAGACGTGCCTAAGTTTCCTAAGCCATCTGTCCCTTCTATCACGCCCACAAAGCTTGTATTGATATCCGAACAGAAGAACTCCACTTCGGCTTCTCCTTTTTCATCGGTGATGATATCCGGCTTCCACAGCAAGACGTTCCGCGCGTCCGGTAGCGGGCTTTGCATGTCCAGCTCATCGGGTTGGTAGAACTCACGCGTGCCGTAATAGCCTTTTACACGCCATAGGTTGTTCATGCGAAGAAGTTCTTCTTCAGTATAAACAACACCTTGATAAATAACAGTTTGTCTATCTTCAACTATAAAATGGCTACCACTTGCGTTATATTTAAATTTAGCAATTTCATAAGTCTTTCCCCAAACAGGCGGCTTCCGCCCTTCGGCACGACACTTTCCCAATTCATTATGATGTGCACTGTAATCTGTTCTATAGTTTATTAAATAGTTACAAGTTGTACAAACATAAACACTATTTAAATCCATTTGCGCCAAACTATCCAACCTCCCCATCATCTTATCCCGAAATATTCTTCTCTTCTTACCTGTAACTGTTATCTCGGATAAAAGAATACTACTGTCCTGACTGATG
>ERZ779875.1072-NODE-1072-length-19785-cov-3.379625_pt1 | contig 19785 bp, 14 predicted proteins | sample MGYA00511246_ERZ779875 | MGnify/ENA primary metagenome ERZ779875 (study PRJEB29588, sample SAMEA2155093) | human gut metagenome | biome: human gut; feature: human-associated habitat; material: faeces | place: Denmark | collected 2008/2010 ... | reverse complement strand
TGACGCACCATCGGTCGCAGAGGCGTTTCTTTCGGTACTGGCCGGTTGAATGATCAAATTGGCTGGCTTTTACCTGGCGGGATATGACTCGTTTAAGGGCGTATCCCCGGTACTTCAGCTTCCGGTCAATGATCGAGAGCAACATGGCCGGAGCCCTGCGGGCCACCGTCTTACCGAAGCGTTTTTTGGAATGGATCTTGCCGTTTTTCCGGTTGACGGTTGTTTCTTTGGCTCGTGCCGTCCACGATGTCACCGCCGTGTCTTCCACCTTGATGTCCGTGCTCTGAGCAATGAGTTCATTGGCGACTTTCTCGTGCGACTGCTTGCGCACGGCGGCTTGTTTGCGGAAGAGTTCCTTGCGCTTCGCCTGCAGTTTCTGACAGCGTTTTGACGGAACAAGACGACAACCTTTTTTGAAGGTACCGTTCTCGTTGTACGCCTCGGAATTCGTAGCTCGGTACGAACGGTCAATGGCACGGTTGATACGCCGCAACGCTGCTTCAATATCTTCGCAATCGGGAACCAATTCTTCAATGACAGCGGTCTCCGGCGAATACGCCACCAACGTTGACGGTGAGAGGTCAATGCCGACAGCCGGCTTACCCTCACCGTATTGCCGTTTCTTGGAAGGCGGCGTGCCTTCCTTCACGGCTTGGATAAAGAATCGCCGTTCCCCTCGAATCATCCGCTCAAAGAAACGGATGAACTTCGTCTTATCCAGGAACGTTTGTTGGGCGTACGTGTCTTTTCGACGAACGATGAGCGGAAACTCCAGCGTGCGGGTGTATTTGCTTCCCCACAGCACCTTACCGTCTTTCAAGCGAAGGCCGAAGCGGTTGCTTTTGTTTTCGATGGTGATCGGATCGCCTCGGCGTTTGAAGCGGACTTTCTTAGCGTTACCAAAACGGTAACGCTCGAAGGTGCGCCAAGCAAAGGTAGCGGATTTTTGAAGTTCGTTGGAACCCAAAGGGGAACCGAAATGACGGTTGATCGTCAAAGCGTACGCATGCAGGGCGTACTCAGAAAATCCTTTGGTTTGCTCGATGGCTTTCAGTTGTTGACGCAGAGCCTTCTGCCGGGATTTTTCATCCGGGAAAAGCTCTGTTTTACGGTTGAGGACTTGAAGTTCTTTTAGTGCCGCACGCCACTCTGGAATACTGCGAATCTGTCGCCAGCGTTTTTGGCATTGACCGAGACACGTGTTGTAAAGCTGCCGGGCACACTCCATCCGCCGGTCGATTTCCGGCAGATCTGAGGGATTCACTTTCACCTCAAACGTGATGCAGTAGCTCGCGGTAGCGGTTTGATTCATCGAAATGATTTGGCTTCGGAGATTTTCCGATCATCATTATGGCCGAAAATCTATCCAAGGGTCGCGCTGTCGCGCGAGCGCAATTCCTCCCCATGACTAAAAGTCAGGGGCTCCCTTGCGCGATTGTTGTGGATATGTCCGCGACGCTCATTCACCACGGGCATATTCGGTTACTCAAAAAAGCAGCGGAATTGGGGGAAGTGGTGGTGGCGTTGACGAGCGACGCTGAGGTGAAGTCGAAGAAAGGCTATTCGCCGGAATTAAATTTTGCCGAGCGAAAAGAAATTCTCGAAGCCGTGAAGTATGTCACTGAAGTCGTGGAGAGTCCCTGGCTCATTACCGAAGACTTCGTAAACGAACACCACTGCGACCTTCTGGTGCACGGGTCGGACAACGTAAACCACATTGATCCGGAGCGCCTCGTGATTTTCCCGCGCACCGAAGGCGTGAGTTCGTCAACGCTGCGGGAATGGATGCTCAACTGCCTCATTGAAATGAACGTGACGGGAAAGTCGGGGTCGGCATCCGAAAAGCTCGCACGCTTCATGATCGAAGCCATCAAAAAAGAATTCCGCCTGGAATAGTCCCATGGTTCGCACGCTCAAAATCGGACTTCTGACGCTTGTCGCCGGGTGGACAACGGGGGGCGCCGCGGAAACGCTTCGCGTTTATCTTCCCGTCGCGGAATACCCCATGCGTAAGCGTGGGGATGGATAGCGACACCGAGCGAAGCTCGGTTGTGTCAGTCTTCGGTATGATACTGACATGCAACGCACAGAACGCATTCTCATAAAACCGGGACATCCCAATTTCAAAGCCTGCCATAGGTTATGTAGTCAGGCTAGAAAGTTGGGAAATTGCGTTGTCTACGCGTTGCGTCAACGATTCTTTGCCAAGGAATCCTTTTTCACAAGAACGGAATTGGATAAATTCGTTCGCACCCACAGTGCTGAAGACTATCGAGCCATGCCGTCAGCTGCTTCTGCCCAACGCCAAGTTCTGATTGCTTTTGAGCAGATGAAAGGATGGTCAAAGGCAATGGCTTCATACAAGCAACAGCCAGAGAAATTCCAAGGTAAACCCAACCTCCCCGGGTACAAAAAGAAGTATCGAATTTTCATCGTCAATCGCAACGGTTACAAGATCGAGAATCATCGTCTCTATCTCACAGGCGGTAAAGAGTACGGCTTTCCGCCGCTCAAAATCCGATGCTGTGAGACACAGGCGTTCAACGCGAAGATCAAGGAAACCGTTGTGGGTGATGTACGTATCGTGCCTCTGGGGAATTCCTTCGTTCTGGAACTCACCTTCGAGTATGACGGCACTCAGACTGAAAACCTGAAGCTGGATGCTTCGGCAGCGTGCTCCATCGACTTGGGACTCAACAATTTCGCAACCATGATTTCGACGAAGGCGGAAGTCCCTTTCCTCCTCGTCAAGGGCGGAAAAGTGAAGTCGATCAACCAATGGTGGAACAAGCAGGTTGCCGAACTCAAAAGCCACGGAAAGTCGGGGCACATTGCCGCAAAATCCCGCCGTCGCTACTCTCGGATGGAAGACTACCTTCAGACGAGTCGCCTTGTGATCGAATACTGTCTGGCATACGATCTCGGTACCATCATCATCGGGTATAACCCGCAATGGAAGACGGAATGCAATCTGGGGAAGGTGAACAACCAGAAGTTTGTTTCCATACCTCATGCCCGATTCATCGACAAGGTGAAATACAAAGCGCAGGCCTACGGCATCAGGGTAATTGTCCGTGAGGAAAGCTACACCTCCAAGGCCAGTGCCTTAGATTTCGATGCTATACCGAACTACGGAGTCGATGAACAATCGGTCAAGGGAAAATTTTCCGGAAATCGAGAAAAACGCGGGTTGTACCGTACTGCCGACGGTACGGCGATCAATGCCGACATCAATGGCGCACTCAATATTGCTAGAAAGGAACTTGGTGACGAGTGGCTCAAAAAGCAACTCAAAGCCAATGGGGGCCGCATGAATCGGCCCGTGTCTGTCCGAAATATCGGTCAGACACTAAAAGAGGGACTACGGTCCCTCGAAACTGTGTCCGTAAGGGCGCGGTAGTTCATTTCCGAAGGGGCCGCGATGAGTACGTTGATTTTCTTGTCGGCGTTGGCGGTCCGGGTGGTGATGTCGGCGGGGGGGGCTGAAAACCATGAGGGTTCGCAGCAAGCATGCTCGAAGATGAGTCTGAAATTGGGCAAAATCGATTAATTGATATAGAAATAAAATGCAGCAAAAGAATCATCAAATCTGGTTTTTTCAAACGTTGAGGACATTTGTATTTTTTGCAGCGTCACTCATCGTGATGACGGGGATTCGCCTGTTTTTCTTTTATTACTACAAGACCGACCAAACGCTGGCAGAGGAATGGCCGGCCTTGTTGCTCGGGATGCGTTTGGATGCCCGGTGGTTTGCCATCTTGTTGCTGCCGGCATGGTTGGTTTGGTTGTTGGGATTGTGGAAACTCCGATTCCTTCGTTGGGCCAAGGGGCTTGCAACGGCGGCATTGGCACTTTTTGTGCTGACGGACGTGATCAATATAGGCTTCTACGGTTTCTATACCACACCGATCAGTGCCGTTATTTTTGGGTTAGCGCAAGACGATACGAAGGCTATTTTGGTGACGTTGTGGCAGGATTGGCCGGTAATCACCTATACGCTCTGTTGGGTGATACTGACGATGATTCCGTGTTTTGCGTTTCATTTTGGAAAAAACAGGGGGACGTGTGACGTCTCCGGACGTCGGATTCTTGCGACGGTTATTGTTTTGACGGCAGTTCTGGGAATACTGTGCCGCGGTAGTTTCGGCACGTTTCCGTTGAGGCAACAGGATTTGGTGGTCGGTACGGATGATTTCATTAATGCCTCCGTTCAGAATGGTCCGGCTGCCCTATATGAAGCTAATAAATCGCGGAAGATGTTGGAATTAAAGGGAGGAATAAACGCCGGTCTGAAAGCGTTTGGGTATGTCGGACCGGAAGCTGCCGAAGAGGAATTGTCTCAGGTGCGTGGTTTAATTCCGGCGGCTGTTAAGCCGTCAGTAGAGCCGCATGTGGTGGTAGCCGTGATGGAGAGTATGGGCCGTACGGAATTTGAGGCAGATTCTCCGACGAACGATATGTTGGGACGGTTGCGTCCGGAATTAAAAGACGCCGTGGTATTTAAGAACGGCATTTGCTCCGGATCCGGGACTTTTCCTTCTTTGGAAGGTATTTTGTTCGATACGCCGCTCACGCCGCTTACTCAAAGTCGATACGGCGTGAAGTCCTTTCCGTTTTCTCAGGCCTGGGATTTCAAGCGTGCGGGTTACAAAACCGTTTTTTTGACGTCAGGTACCGAAAAGTGGCGCAATATTGATGAAAACTTTCCGCGTCAGGGCTATGACCGCATTATCGGAGCAGCCGCTGTCAAAGCGAAGTTTCCACAGGCGGAATTCGGTACTTGGGGTGTGGGGGATGCGTGGACATTTCGTTATGCGGAAGAATTATTGGAACAGGCGGATCAATCTGGAGAAAAACTCTTTTTAGTTATCCTGTCGGCGACCAACCATCCGCCGTATCGGGTACCGGACGGCGCGATGACGGAAACCGTCAACCCGAATGAATTGCCGTCCTATGTTTTGAATGACCGAAAAGCCGAAGAAACCCGGGCCATGATGCAAACCTATCAGTATGCCGCTTCAGCACTGGGAGATTTTGTGCATACGGCCCGAGAAAAGGGACTGTTGTCAAAAACGGTGATGGCGGTCACCGGCGATCACAACGCGCGGTTTAAGTTTGAATCGTCCGGTATTTGGCACTATACCCAAGGAGTACCGCTCATCTTCTGGTTGCCGCGGGATAGGCAGTCTCCTGCGGATGTCGGCCGCTGGGTGAGTCATCGGGACATTTTCCCGACCGTGAAGGCCTTGGCTTTGGGTAAAACGCCGGTTTCTTATCAAGGACGGAACCTTTTTTCAAAGGAAACGTTTGATGCGGCACACACTTTTTTCGGCTTGGGAAAGGATGGTTTTGCCATTGGTAAAGCAGGGGCTGTGTCGGTGGACGGAGCGCAGTTCCGTTGTTTCGTTTGGCAAGGCGAGCGATTGACGCCGGCAGCCGGATGCAACGACGCATTGACGGCCATGGGAAAAGCGGCTCGGGCGCAACGGGCGCTGACTGATTATGCCGTTCGAACGGGGGTATTGCAGGGGGTGTCCTACCCGGAGAATTCGGTTTTTGACCAACAAAGATAAGACGTCGCGGCAAGGGGAAAACAATGAACGAAAGAAAATTGAGAGTCATGGTGGATATGTCGGCCACCCTTATTCATCACGGCCATATCCGACTTTTGAAGAAAGCAGCGGCGATGGGGGACGTAGTGGTTGCTCTCACGGCGGACGACGAAGTCCGTACGAAAAAGGGGTATCAACCGGAACTTTCCTTTGACGAGCGCAAAGAAGTTTTGGAAGCCGTGAAGTACGTGACGGAAGTCGTGGAAAGTCCGTGGTTGATTACAGAAGACTTCGTCAATCAATGCCGCTGCGACTTATTGGTGCACGGGGCGGACAATTCCAACGTCATTGATCCGAAGCGGTTGGTGATTTTTCCGCGCACCGAAGGCGTGAGTTCCACCGAATTGCGCGAACGCGTCATCCGTGCGGTCCAGTCGATGGAAAAGATCGGTAAGCACAACAGCGCGACGGACGCATTGGATGATCTTAAGAAAACGCTGCAGCACGGGGCCTAAATGCAGAAACTCATTTCCTTGTGGCAGAAAGACAAAGCGTGGGTGCTGTCGGCAGCGGCCGTCGTTTTGGCGCCCGCAGACGCGTGGGCATATTTGGATCCCGGTACGGGGAGTATGTTGCTTTCCGTAGTGGTGGGGTTGGTGTCGAGCGCTTACTTTGTGGCGCGAAAACTCCCGTCCGTCATCCGCAGCCTTATCTACCGGGCGACGGGACGCAAGGACGATTTGAAGAAAAATAAGATCGTCATTTATTCCGAATCAAAGAGTTATTGGTCGACGTGGCGTCCGGTGCTGATGGCGTTGGTGAAACGCGGGGTTCCCGTGACGTACTTGACGTCCGCCGAAAACGATCCGGTCTTTGACGTGGACGATACGAAATTTAAGTCGCTCGTGACGGCGAGGTTTATCGGCACCGGCAATACGGCCTACACGGCGCTGGGCTTTTTGGAAGCCGATATTTTCGTGCTGACGACGCCGGGGATTGACGTCCTGCAGATTCGCCGCAGTCCCGGTGTGAAAAAGTACGTGCACGTAGTGCATGCGTTGGGTGACGTGCATACCTACAAGCTTTTTAGTTTCGATTATTACGACGCCGTGTTCTGCTCGGGTGAGGGTCAGGTCAAGAGTCTCCGGGCACTGGAAGCGATTCGTCACACGGCGGCGAAATTTTTGCCCTTGGTGGGGTGCCCTTACTTGGACGGGCTTGTCGCACGCGCGAAGCAACTGACGACGGGGCCGGAAGCAAATACCGTCATTGTGGCCCCGACCTGGGGGCGCAACGGGATGCTGACGCGTTGCGGCAGCCTTGTGCCGCGTCTTTTGGCAGAAGCGGGTTTTCACGTGATTCTGCGTCCGCATCCGCAGAGCTTTATTTCCGACAAGGACGTGATGGCGACGGTGGAAAAGGAACTCGCAGGATTCAAAAACATTGAATGGGATCGCAATCCCGACGGGTTTGTATCATTGTCAAGCGCCTCGGTGATGGTGTCGGACGTCTCGGGCGTCATTTTTGATTTTGCGTTTGTGTTCCTGCGACCGGTGGTGACGATCGGCAACGGTCCCTTGAAGGACGGTTTTGAAGCCTGGGAAGTGCCGCACCCGGCATGGGAAACGGCGGCGATGGATGAATTGGGGGCGCGTGTGCTGCCGGGGCAAGAAGCGTCGGTGGCGGAAACCGTGAAGACGCTGCTTACGGACACCACGGATCGCGTGGAACGCATTCGTCTGCTGCGTGAAAAAAATGCCGTCAACTTCGGTTGTGCGGGAGGTGCCGTTGCGGAAGAACTCATCAAAATGGAAGCCCAATTAAGCGGAGCGGATCGTGCTTGATTTCTTGTATACGTTGTTTATTGCGCCGCTGGAATATTGGATGCACGCGGCGCTCGTGTGGGGGTACGGTAAAACGGCCAACTGGGGCGAAGCCGTACTCATTATGAGTCTCGTGGTGAATTTCGTCATTCTGCCCATCTACATGAAGGCGGAAAAGTGGCAGGAAGACGAGCGGGCGCTTCGTAAGAGTTTCGAAGACAAGGAAAAAATGATTAAGCGCACCTTTAAGGGCCAGGAGCGCTTTGCCATGATTTCCACCATGCAGCGGCAGGCGGGGTATTCGCCCTTTTTGACGCTGCGCTCTTCCGTCGGCTTTTTTCTGCAGGTACCGTTCTTTTTTGCGGCCTACCATTTTTTGAGTCACTTTGAGCCGCTCGCCGGTGTGTCGTTTTTGGGGCTCCCCGATCTTTCCAAACCCGACGGGCTGATTCACTTGGGCGGCTTCTCCGTGAACGTGATGCCGTTTGTAATGACGGTGATCAACCTCGCGTCCGCCTTGGTGTACACGAAGAACCTCACGAAAAAGGATAAGAACCAGCTCTACGCGATGGCGGCGTTGTTCTTGGTGCTTTTGTACGATGCTGCGAGCGGTCTGGTGCTCTATTGGACCTGCAACAACATTTTCTCCTTTGCGAAGAACGTCTGCTACGACCTCGCGGAACGCGTGAAGTTGTCGGAACGGCTGTCGGCAGCGGGGGAATGGATCAGGGCGTATACCGCACAAGAAAACGAAGTTCGCGGCAGCGCGTTCTTTGCGGGCGCCGTGTTGGTGTTGTGGGGGGCGGCGACGGTGTTGGCGTTGATGTCGAGCAACCAGATGGATTTGATCGATGAAGTGACGCAGACAGGGTTCAGTCGGGTGTCGGACGGGTTGTACCTCGCGGCCTTGGTGTGTGCCGTCATCGAGGCGGTGCGCCTGAAGCTCTGGCAGAACCATCGCCTACTTCTGGTTTTGACACTCTTTAGTTGTTGGTACATCGGCAAAATTTGGTATAAATATCAATTTTTTGGATCCCACAGACACAGTCTGTCGCTTCAGGCCGGACTCGTCGTTTTGATACTCGGCGTCGCCTTATGGAACATTCGGCGGCCGTTAGGGCAGAGTCTTTTCCCCAAGGGTTCTCCTGCCGTACTTTTTATTCCGTCAGCCGTCTGGTTGGTCATCCTGACGACGGGGTATTTACCGATTGAAGCTTTTGCTACGGCTCCCGAAGTCTTTTCAACGCCTTCTGTGATTTTGGCGAAGATGTTGCTGTGGTCGGCGGTACTGGGGACGGTTCTTTGGGGCGTGTTTCATGGGACGAGGCTCTTGAATTCAGAAAAGATGGCGGCGGTGGTTCTCAGTTGGATCGCCGCGGTGTTGACGACGTACGCCTTCTTACTGCCGATGGATGTGGGGACGATTGACGCCTTTCAGATTGCTCGTCCGGCGCCGTTGTACGCTTCAATGAATTTAGGAGTCGATGTTTTGGTGCTCTTCTGCGTGACTGCATTGGTTTTGTGGGTCATACGCTGCGGGAAGGTCACGGCTTTGAAAAAAGTTTTTACGGTAGCGAGTGTTATTGCCGTTGCTGCGGCCGGCGTCAGTTTGTGGCAGTGTCGGGGTACTTGGCAGAGCGGCGATGTTGTTGCTTCCGACGAAGGGACATTGCCCGCATGGAATGATCGTTTTTTCGGCTTCTCAAAGACGCAGAACAACGTCGTTATCGTGATGTTGGATGCTTTTACCGGCGGGCATATGAAGGAAATTCGTGAGGAGGCGCCGGATGTTGCCGAAAGGCTCAAGGGATTTGTGTGGTACACCGACGCGATGGCCATGGGAAATTCCACTAATTCCAGTGTGGCCGGCATCTTCGGCGGCGAAAAATTGGCACCGTGGGTTTTAAATCGCGCCGGTTCCGAGAGCTTGGCGGAAAAAATCAACGCGGGGTATGCCGAAACGATTGCTGCCCTTCCGGAGAATACGGATGTAGCGTTTAATGAACGCAATTGGTTGGAACCCGTCCGGTTGGAAAAGCATCTGTCGGCTTTGGGTTGGAAAGGAAAGCCTCCGTTGGCAGTCCGTTTTATGGGGGACAGTTATCTTGACCGTTGGATCAAACTCACCGGAAAAGCCATAGGGCGCGGTGACAGTGATACGTTTCTTTTGGCGGTAAGTCTCTTTAAAAGCGTGCCGTGGAGTGCCAAAAACTTAATTTATAAGGACGGACGATGGATTGAAGCGCTGACGTCGGATAAAACGGAAACGCTGTTGATGAGAGCGCTGCGCGATTGGGCGTTTTTAAATGAGTTGCCGGCGATTTCCAATAGTCGGGCCGAAGGGCCGACGCTGAAGTTTATCGATTTGGAAATGACGCATCGCCCCTGGTTTATGGATTTGGGGCGGTGTAGCGTTGTGCGGAATCCCGAACGGCGTGTAAGGGCTGACGGCGTGGAAGAAAGTCATCTCGCGACGGAAATCTGTACGTTGCGACGATTGGCGGATTGGTTTGATTGGATGAAAACGGAGGGGGTTTTTGAGCGAACGACGGTGGTGCTTGTGTCGGATCACAGTGCCGGCGACAGTTCTCAGATGAAGGCCGGGTTAGGAGCGCGATATGGTGAAATCGGGCGCCCGGACGCTTTGTTGCTCGTGAAGCCCGCGGGCGCTGCGGAGGAACCTCTCCGTGAAAATTCGGCTCCGGTGACGATAGCCAATGTCGGCGAGTGGTTAAAGGGGCGGGCGATGGAGACACCGACCGCCGTTCGACGTTATGTTCAGGCAAAACCGGTCGGCAGTCGTTATCGCATTGAAAAAACCTTTGAAAACACCGGAACCATGACTTCGCCGGCGTCGTGGCATCCGGTCGGCGACAACGACCGCGGAGAGTGAGAGAACTTATGCAGAATGCATCGAACTGTAAGAAAAATGCCGTTTATATCCTTAAAGCGGCCGTGGCGGCTGCATTGATCTGCCTTGTGATCGGTTTGAATTACTTTACGGGAACCGAGAATTGGACGGCTGAACAGTATGCGTATTTTTATACGTATTTGGCTGGAAATACGTTTGTTCTGTACCTGGTGGGGTTGGGAATCATTGTGTGGCCGCTACTTTGTTGGCGGGAAAAGGGAGGCGCGGGCAAAGTCGCTGCTTTTTTGGTTTTGTGGTTGGGATTGGTACTTCTCACGGCAGATACCTTCGTATTTCAGCAGTTTCGGATGCACCTTAATTTGGCCATGTTGGAAATGACCTTGTTGGGGGGCGGTCAGATTGTCAAGTTCTCCGCGGCCATGCAGTGGCAGATTGCCTTTATGGCGGTTGGTTTGGGGGGAGCGGCGGCTTTCGTCGTTTGGCTGGCAGGTGTGGGCGGCGGATACGTTACGCGAACCGCGGTGACGGCAGCGGGCGTGTTGGGGCTGGGTTGGATTGCCGTGAATGTTCTCTATGCCGTGGCATTCCCCGTCAACAATACGGTGATTTTGACGGCGGCGCAGCGGGTACCGATGGCAAGCCCTCTGCGGATGACGCGGTTTCTGCTGAAAACCGGCTTGATTACGCGGGAGGCTTTGGAAGAAGCCAAAGCACAGCGCGTGAATGCGTCGGGATCTTCTGCACTGCAATATCCGCTTCAGCCCCTGCAGTGTCGAAAAGAAACCGCCCCTAAAAATTTAGTGTTTTTGTTCGTGGACAGTCTGCGCGGCGATATGCTGACGCCCGACATCATGCCGAACCTTTGGGCTCTGTCACAAGAACGAGATTCGTCGCGATTTTCTCGTTATTTTTCCGGCGGAAATTGTACTCGAACCGGTATCTTTTCGGCTTTTTATGGAATTCCGTCAAGTTATTGGCAGGCAGCCTTGGCCTCCGGTACGCCGTCCGTGTTGGTGCAGGCGCTGCAAAAGCAAAACTATCAAATCGGGACGTTTACAAGTACAACACTGGCGATGCCGGAATTTGACCGCACGGTTTTTGCCGGGGTAAAAGGGTTGCGGGTGCTGCCTAAAGCGTATCCCGGGCTGGATCGTGATGCCGCCAGCATCAAGGATTTTAAGAGTTGGCAACAGGGATTGCGGAAAGACCGGCCGTTCTTCGGTTTCCTTTTCCTCGATATGGTGCACGGAGTGGAATTTCCGCAGGATGAAGCGCATACGGTATTTAAGCCGTCGTTGGAAACAGTGAATCAGCTGAAACTTAATGCGGATACGGATCCGGTGCCGTATTTCAACCGCTACAAAAATTCAGCGCATTTCGCCGACGAGCGGATTGGCGCTGTGGTTGATTATTTAAAAGCCGCCCGATTGTGGGATAACACGATTTTGTTGGTGAGCGCGGATCACGGTGACGAATTTAACGACAACGGCCTTAATTACTGGGGGCATAACGGGAACTTTACGGCGGCTCAGATTCAGGTACCGCTCGTCATTCATTGGCCGGGACGGGGTAAGCAAGACTCAGACCGCCGGACGAGTTCGGCGGATCTGACGGCAACATTGGTTCCGGAAGTGTTGGGGTGTACCAATCCGACGACGGATTACAGCACCGGAACATCCCTTTTCGCTAAGGATGGTCGGACGTGGTTTCACGCGGGAAGTTACGCTCAGAACGCCTTTGTGGAAGAGAACCGCATTGTGCTCATTAATTCGTTGGGAATGTTGGAATACTCGGATCAACGGGCAAGACCTTTGAAGGAGAAGCGATTGCCGCCGTATATGGGGCAGGCATTGGAGGAGATGGGCCGGTGGTATAAACGATAGGAGGAGAGTTTTTGCTGAGAAGTGATTCGCCTCTGTGAAAATAACGTGAAATAATCTGAAAGTTGTTAACGGAATTTCACGTTTTTTCACCATGATCTATACCTTTGACTCATTGCACCCGTATTTGATCGGTCGGGGGGCAGAACGCTGGTGTTTTCAGCATCCGGAAAAGGCGGATATGGTGATCAAGCTGAGTCCGGAGAATGCCGCCCGGCAAACCAAGCGGGAGTTGGCGTATCTCGGGGCGCTCCGGAAAAGAGGCGTTCCATTCTCGCATCTTCCGAAAGTCGGTTCTGTCGTTCGCGTGCCGGGGTATGTCGGTTTCGAAGAGGAACAAGTCAGAGACTTTGACGGAAAGCCCTCAAGAGGTTTGTGGTGGTATTTGGAAAAGGCGGATGATTCGATCAAGCAGAAGTTGCCGGCTGTTTTGGAGGAACTTCGGGTTTATTTCCACCGGCACGCCGTCGTACTTTGTGACCTTAATGTCAGCAATATTTTGGTTCAGGAAACACGAAAAGGCGAATATCGCGCCATGATGATCGACGGTACGGGAACGACGGACTTCATTCCGCTTTGCCGCTATGTACCGTTGCTCGCGCGGATGAAACTTAAACGTCAGTGGGCGAGGTTTATGAAAAATACCGTTTTGCCTCAGTTGGAGAAAGAACCGTCTGAGAAATAACACAGCGATAGGGATGAATTTCTCACTAATGTTTCGCAGCGAAACAGAGCATCTTTTAACGATGACGTAACTGTCGTAAGAGTAGCCGCAGATGATGCGCAAGAGTTCGTCCCGATAGAAAGAATCTGAACGCCCAAGGGTGTCGCATCAATTGGTAGGAGCGGAAATGTTTGGAGGAAAGAAAACCGGCTTTAAAGCTGTTGCGGATGTCGGCTTCGGAAAGCGAAAAAACGACGGGAGACGCTTGCAGGGCTCGGGGAAAAGTTTTGTAGTACGCGAGAACCGAGGCCGTGTAGGCGGCGCAGGTGATTAGATAGGCGGACGGAGAGATGCCGCGTGCTGCGGCGATGCAGAGTTGTCGGCAGTCAATTCTTCGGATGGCGAAGCGGGAATCTTGCACCAGAGAATGGGAACGTATACGGTAACCGTACAACGCGTCGGGGATGTATACGGCGCGTGTCATCAAGGCAGCGGCCTGGGTGTTGAATATTTCATCTTCCAGGAGTTCACGGTCATGAGGAAAATCGAGGTGGTTCAGCAAATGACGTCGGTAGAGACATTTCCAGACCATACCGCCGCCGCAAGTTTGATTCCAAGGCGTTTGGGAAAAAGTTAATTTCAGAAATTCTTCTTTGCAGAGAACTTGTTCAGGATGGGAGGGCTTAAAGAATTTACGACCGTCATCAGTGAATTTGTAGTAGCTACAGACGGTAATATCCGCGCAGTTTTGGCGGGCGGCATTTAAAAGATGGAGAAGAAAATTCGGTTCAATGATGTCGTCACCGTCGACAAAACTGATGAATTCATAAGGCGTTGAGTTTTTCCGAACCCAATTAAGGCCGGTATTTCGGGCGGCACTGAGGCCGCCGTTGACTTGGTGTAAGACGACGATCCGAGCGTCCTCCTGAGACAAATGTTCAGCAATTTCACCAGACCCGTCGGTAGAGCCGTCGTCGACGGCAATCAGAGTGAAGTGCCGATAAGTTTGGGCTAGGATAGATCGGATACATTCAACAAGATAGTCGGCAACGTTGTAGATAGGTACGATAACGGCGATGGACGGGCGGGGGACGTGTGTGATGGTGGACATACAAAAGGCGGTACCGATTATGAGAGAACCGGAGGATTCTAACGATAGAATGGGGCGGATTGAAGAGAACGTTTTTTTCTTGCATGGGACTGGCGCTTTATTGTCCGTTGACTGATTGCGGTTCGTCTTTATGTAAACTTTATAAATTTGTTAATTTTTCAACTAAAAACAACAAGGTTTGTACATGGCACAATATGTTATGACCATGAATCGGGTGAGCAAAACGGTGCCCCCGAAACGTCAGATTTTGAAAGACATTTCATTGTCGTTCTTCCCGGGGGCCAAGATCGGCGTACTGGGTTTGAACGGTGCCGGTAAATCCACGCTCCTTAAGATTATGGCGGGCGTGGATAAGGATATCGACGGCGATATTACGTGGCTAGGCGGCCTCAAGATCGGGTACCTGCCGCAGGAACCGGAACTCAACCCTGAAGCGACTGTAAAGGATATGGTCGAAGAGGGAATGGGCGAAGTCGTTGCAGCGCAGAAGCGCTTGGATGAAGTTTATGCGGCGTATGCGGAGCCCGATGCGGACTTTGACGCGCTTGCGGCGGAGCAGGCAAAACTTGAAGCCATTATTTCCGCTGCCGGCACCGACGCACAGACCCAGATGGAAATTGCGGCGGATGCTCTGCGCCTGCCGCCGTGGGACGCTGTCATTAAGAACCTCTCGGGCGGTGAAAAGCGCCGGGTGGCCTTGTGCCGCCTTCTCTTGTCGCGCCCCGACATGCTGCTTCTTGACGAACCGACGAACCACCTTGATGCGGAAAGCGTGGAATGGCTCGAGCAGTTCCTGCACCGCTTCCCCGGTACGGTGGTCGCGGTGACGCATGACCGCTACTTCCTCGACAACGCGGCGGAGTGGATTCTCGAACTTGACCGCGGTGAAGGCATTCCTTGGAAGGGGAACTACTCCTCTTGGCTCGATCAGAAGGAAAAACGCCTGGAGATGGAAAAGCGTCAGCAGGAATCCCGCGCCAAGGCGATTGCCCACGAATTGGAATGGGTGCGTCAGAATCCGAAGGGGCGGCAGGCGAAGGCGAAGGCCCGTATTGCCCGCTTTGAAGAATTGTCGAGCTACGAATATCAGAGCCGCAACGAAACGAATGAAATCTTTATCCCCGTGGCTGATCGTCTCGGCAATAAGGTGATCGAGTTCCATAACGTTTCAAAGGGCTTCGGGGATCGGCTTCTCATCGACGATTTGTCCTTTACCGTGCCGCCCGGCGCCATCGTGGGGGTGATCGGTCCCAACGGTGCCGGTAAGTCGACGCTCTTTAAGATGATTGACGGGAAGGAGAAACCGGATTCCGGCTCTATCGTTCTGGGCGATACCGTGAAGTTGGCTGCGGTGGCGCAGCTGCGCGACAGTCTCCCCAACGACAAGACGGTGTTTGACGCGATTTCGGGCGGTCAGGACATCCTGCAGGTCGGGAAGTTCTCGATGCCCTCGCGCGCGTACCTTGGGCGCTTCAACTTTAAGGGTGGCGATCAGCAGAAGTTGGTCGGGGTGCTCTCGGGCGGTGAACGCGGTCGTCTGCATCTCGCGGCAACGCTTTTGAAGGGGGGCAACGTCCTGCTTCTTGACGAACCCTCCAACGACTTGGACGTGGAAACGCTGCGTGCTTTGGAAGAAGCCCTTCTTGAATTCGCGGGTTGCGCGTTGGTGACGTCGCATGACCGCTGGTTCTTGGATAGAATCGCCACGCATATCCTCGCCTTTGAAGGCGACAGTAAGGTGGTGTTCTTCAACGGCAACTACAACGAGTACGAAGCCGATAAGCGTAAGCGCCTTGGCGAGGAAGCGGCTCGTCCGCACCGTCTGCGCTTTAAGCCTCTGAAGCACTAAATTCGTGTTTTAAGATTGGCCGTCGGTGCGGAGCTGCATCGGCGGCCTTTTTATCTCTTCCTGATTGATCCGAAACCATGTCCCGCAAGTTTGTTCATCTGCGTTTTCATTCCGAATACTCCGTCACCGACGGCATCGTGCGGCTGGATCCGATGTTGGAAGAGGCGGTACGCCGCGGGGATGTAGCGTTGGGCCTTACCGACAACATGAATATTTTCGGAGGACTGCGTTTCTTTACCCACGCGTTGGCGGACGGTATCAAACCCATTCTCGGTTGCGATATTTGGATCACGAACGACAAGAAGGAAGCGAACGGTGACCGCGGCATTCCTTTTCGTCTGACCCTTTATTGCATGAACCACACGGGGTACCTGTCGCTGTGTAATCTTCTCTCCAAAGCGTGGATGGAGAACCAGTATCTCGGTCGCGGGGAATTTCGGTTTGAGTGGTTTAGGGAAGAAAATTGCCGGGGATTGATTTGTCTCTCAGGCGGCCCCCGCGGAATTTTGGAGCGTCTCTATACCGGCAAGACGCCGGAAGATGGGGAAGTGGCATTAAAGCAACTGATGGCTGCGTTTCCGGGGCGGTTGTACCTTGAAGTACAGCGCGTCGGTGAATTCAGTGAGGAAATCGTCGTCGGACGCATGGCGAAGCTCTCCATTGAAAAGCAGTTGCCGCTGGTGGCGACCCACCCTATCCAATTCATGGATAAAGAGGACTTTGAGCCGCACGAAGTCCGTGTGAGTATCGCGCAAGGGTATGTGATGGAAGATCCGCGGCGGCCGAAACTTTATACGCCGGAGCAGTACTACAAAACTGAAGACGAGATGCGGGAGCTCTTTAAGGATCTGCCGCAGGCGATTGAAAATGCCGCCATTGTGGCGCAGCGCTGCAATTTGGACGGCGTACTGCAAAAACCGCAGTTGCCGGTCTTTCCGACGCCGGACGGCATGAGTCTCGATGACTATATGGTGAAGTTGTCCAAAGAAGGGTTGGAACGTCGGTTGGAATTCCTGTACGCCGACAAAGCCGAGCGGGATGCAAAACGCCCCGAGTATATGGAGCGCCTCGACTACGAATTAAATACCATCATCAAGATGAAGTTCCCCGGCTACTTCCTCATTGTGCAGGACTTCATCAACTGGTCCAAACGCAATGGGGTTCCGGTGGGCCCCGGGCGCGGTTCGGGCGCCGGTTCCTTGGTGGCGTACTGTTTGGGAATTACGGACTTGGATCCGCTGCACTACGGGTTGCTGTTCGAACGATTCCTGAACCCGGAACGCGTTTCGATGCCTGACTTCGACGTGGACTTTTGTCAGCATAACCGCGACCGTACGATTGAGTATGTGAAGCGCGCTTACGGTAAAGAAGCCGTGAGTCAGATCGTGACTTTCGGTGCCATGGGTGCCAAGGCCGTGGTGCGTGACGTGGGGCGTGCGCTCAACATGGGTTACGGGGAAGTCGATGCCCTTGCAAAACTCATTCCGCAGAAGCCCGGGATGGACATTACGATTGATAAGGCGCTTGAGATGGAACCCGACTTTAAGGCGAAGTCGGAACGTCCCGAGTATAAACGTCTGATGGCCTATTCCCGCAAACTCGAGGGTATTACCCGCAATCTCGGGATGCATGCGGGCGGTGTGTTGATTGCTCCGGGAAAGTTGACGGATTTCTGCCCCCTTTATAACGCGGACGGAAAACCCGAGAATACGGTTAGTCAGTACGACAAAAAAGACGTTGAAAACGTGGGATTGGTGAAGTTCGACTTCTTGGGGCTGACGACCTTGACGATTCTCGCAAAAGCCGTGGAATACATGGATCGCCTGACGCCGGGGAAACATTTTGATTTGGCCCGCATCCCCGTGGACGATCCGGAGACTCTGAAGCTCTTTCAAGAAGGCAACACCGGGGCCGTGTTCCAATTTGAATCCGAAGGGATGCGGGACCAGCTTCGGAAGGCAAAACCCGACTGCCTCGAAGATTTGGTGGCCTTAAACGCTCTGTACCGTCCGGGCCCGATGGATCAGATTCCGCACTTTATTGATCGTAAGTTCGGGCGCGAAGAGGTGAAGTACCTCGATCAGCGTATGGAACCCATCTTGCGCGAAACCTACGGCATCATGGTGTATCAGGAACAGGTGATGTTGGTGGCGCGGGCGATCGGGGGCTACTCGTTGGGGGGCGCCGACCTGCTGCGCCGCGCCATGGGTAAAAAGAACGTCGAAGAAATGAAGCGGCAGCGCGCGGTGTTCATCAAAGGGGCCGCTGAGCGTAATGTGGACGAAAAGACCGCGACCGACATCTTCAACTTGATGGAAAAATTTGCAGGGTACGGCTTTAATAAGTCGCACGCCGCCGCCTATTCTTTTGTGGCGTGGCAGACGGCTTACCTCAAAGTCCATCACCCCGGGCCGTTCTTTGCGGGGAACTTGTGTCTCGTGATGGATCAAGGGGAAAAGATGAGCGTGCTCATCAATGACGCCAAGGAATGCGGGGTGACTTTCCTGCCGCCGGACGTCAATGTGAGTGACTGGTTCTTCACGGTGCCCGATGAGCACACGATTCGCATGGGGATGGGGTCCATTAAGGGAATGAGCCAGAATATCGTCGAAGACATTCTCGAAGAACGCAGCGTCAACGGGATGTTCTTGGACATTTTCGATTTGGCCGCCCGCGTGCCGACCGTCAACCGCAAGGTGTTGGAACAGTTGGTGCGCTCAGGCGCCTTGGATTCCTTGGACAGCAACCGTGGGAAGAATTTCGCCAACATCCATCAGGCGCTGCAGGCGGCGCAGACCGTGAAGGCTTCCGTCGGACAAGTGAGTCTTTTTGCGGATGAAAACGGCGAAGCCGAGCGCATCGTGAGTTGGGTGCAGGCGCCGGCATGGAACGAAAAGCAGCGGCTTCAGGGTGAAATTGATGCCTTCGGGTTCTGCTTTACGGGAAATCTTTTTGATTATTACCGTACGGAACTCGCGGCCTTTACGACGCCGCTCGCGAACGTTCGAGACAACCGTCAGGCGATGACGATTGCCGGGATGGTTTTAAATGCCCGCATTATTCAAGGTAAGCGCGGTCGCTTTGCCGTCGTGATGATCGAAGACGGTAAAAGTACGATGGATGTCCTCATCTACAGCGAAGAGTTGCTGAGTCGCTATCGTTTGGCGCTGAAAGCCGGGGAAGTGATTGCCTTCGTGGGGCGAGGACGCTTTGATGAAATGCGGCAGAAGATGTCGTTCTTGGCGGACGAAGTGATGACGTTGGAAGACATTCGCGTACGCCGCGGGGCGGTGCTAAAGGTATCGATCTCGACGGAAGATCAGCTTGAAGAAGCGATGAAGCTCCTTACCAAGAATAAGACGCGAGAAGGTAAGGGGGTTCCTTGTCTGGTAGCCGTCGGTTCTGAAGGGATCGGCGGGGAAATTCAACTGAGTTTCCCCGTGCGTGCGACGGATGCATTGCCTGAGGATTTGGTGGCCGTAGCGGACGTCGCGAAGGCGTGTTATGGTTACTGATCTGAAATTATTGTAGGAGTGCGACTTGTGGAAGCCAGGCCGTTGCGTGATTTGATAAAACAAGAAAAAGTTTTACAAGAGTATCCCAAGTTTTATGCAGGAACTCACTCTCGAACTTATCCAAAACCGCTGAACCGCTTCCGGGGAACCTGTTATGTGTCAGAACTTTTGTCGGTAGCAGAGCATCAAGTGGTGCTTTTTGTCTACAAACGGGCAGCGATTGCGGAGGACTGTAAATTCTATGCGTATTGGGGCTTTCGTCTGACAACCGGGGAGTATGAGTCGTTGTTGGAGTGGCACTACCATCCGAGTCATAAGGGAATCCACTGCAAGGTGCCTTGTGAGACAACGCTTGTTTACACATCACGACAGTTGGTCAATGCGCCGGAACTGTCGGTTTGTTTTGGTAAACAGCCTGATATCCGTACGGAATGGGGAGTACAGGAGATGATCGGACTATTTTGGGTTCATCTTGGATTTTTAGGAAAACGGCTAAAAACTTGACAAAACAGTCCACGG
>ERZ779875.1071-NODE-1071-length-19790-cov-7.299924_pt1 | contig 19790 bp, 30 predicted proteins | sample MGYA00511246_ERZ779875 | MGnify/ENA primary metagenome ERZ779875 (study PRJEB29588, sample SAMEA2155093) | human gut metagenome | biome: human gut; feature: human-associated habitat; material: faeces | place: Denmark | collected 2008/2010 ... | reverse complement strand
TTGTTTCTTTTATGATGTTCCGCATGGATGATTTTGAAATAAATTCATAATCCGTCCGAAAGCCGAAAATATTAATCGTTTACATTTGGAAATGAAAAAATTATCAAGAAGGAGTGTGTGCAAGAAAAGGAAATGGAACAAATCCAGGAGAAAAGTACCAGGAAATTTTCTTTGAAAAAGTGTATGCTTAAAGAAAAATCTATTTAAAAGAAGGAGGAATAAGTAGATGTTTACAAATATCGCTGGAAAACTAAAAGGTCTAGCTGTTGTACAAACGATATTTTTTGTGGTATTTGGAATCATAATTTGGACATTACCATATCAAAAGGGTGGATTCGTTCCAGAATCTGATGCAGGTCTTTTCATCATCATAGGAATTATTATCATATTGGCGGGATGGATTGGCCAATGGCTTCTGTATGCGTTTGGTCAACTTGTAGAAAATACAGATCAGATAAATCGAAATTTGGCAGCATTATTAGCTATGCAAATGAAACAAGCTTCTTCCGGAGCAGCTGCAAAGACATCCGGTGGCTCTGAATCACACCGGAACAATGCTTCTGCTACAACCCCAAAGTCTAATTATTATCGTGATTTTAGTAAATTTGATAATAGTTCCATAGGATGGTTTTGCGAATATTGTGGTTCTAAAAATTCATCGGATTTAACTAAATGCAAAATATGTAGCAGGAGTCGTCCTGAAATTGATTACAAAAAGTCACAGCGTTAAAATAATTGTGTATTTTATAGAAAGGTTTTCTTAAAATATGCAACCAATATAATAAAAAACAAAGGAGCGAAATGACATGAAAAAAATACACATTAAAAAAGTATTGGCAATGTTTCTTGCTGTCGCCCTTGTCGTGCCGAGTTCCGCCTCGAACTTGACTGCAAGTGCAGCAACAACGCAGGAAAGCAATGATGAAAGTGCGATCCCGGAAGGGTACACACCGATTTATGATGCTGCCGACCTGTATGCAATTCGTAATGATTTGGAAGGCAAGTATATCATGATGGCAGATATTGACTTGAGCGAAGCAACGGCTCCGGGTGGAGAACTGGACACCGGAAACGGCTGGAATCCGATTGATGGTTTTAAGGGAATTTTGGATGGAAACGGACATTATATTAAAGGACTGACAATTTATGGGAATCCGAAAACGGAATATGTAGGTTTGTTTGGTTATGCGAGTGGTACAATATGTAATTTAGGTATGATTGATGTAAATATCAATTCATCTGGTAATTCTGATAATTGGACGGGGGCTTTTATTGGTTGTTCTTATAGCGCAAACATAGAAAACTGTTTTGTTACAGGGGTTGTTTCATCTACTGATTCAAGCAGAGTTTCTGGAATTTGTTGCATGTACACTGATAATTACACTTTGATTAAAAATGTATACAATTTAGCAGATGTGCGGGCTTATAAAGGTTCAGCAAATGGAATAGCAGTTAATATATATAGAGGCTGTGAGTGTTTATATAATCGTGGGGAGATTAATAGCGGAGAGGGAGGAAACAAAAATGGTTATCCCTTGTCATGGTGCCATGATAACCTTGGATCAGGATCATTCTTTTCCGGCTATTACCTCCAAGGAAATTCAGCAGACGATGACAACGCCACTCCTCTCACCGAAACCCAGATGAAAAATTCCAAATTTTACACCGGTTTCGACTTTGAAAATACATGGTTCATTGATCCGTATTCCAACTATCCATATCCGCAGCTGCACTCCTGCCCTCAGAAACGAATCAATTCCATCGAGGTGACGAAGCAGCCAAATAAAACCGTGTATCAGCAGGGCGAGAACTTTGATTTTACCGGAGCTACCCTGCATTTGATCTACGAAGATGGATTGGAGCAGGACGTGCTTCTGACCAAAGATATGATCGGCAGTTATGACATGAATAAAATCGGCAAACAGTCCATTCCGATTTCTTATTGTGGACTTGCAGAAACGTCACTGGATATTACAGTAAAAGAGACAGCCGTTGACAAAGTTCAGTTAAATAAGTCGCAGATTAACCTTTACAAAGGAAAAACAGAGACATTATCCGCTACGATTACACCTTCTAATGCTTCCAACAAACAGATTACATGGAGCGTCGTAAAAGGTGACTGTGTAACCGTTGATAACAACGGTACGATTACCGCCAACAAAAAAGGAACGGCTACGGTACGTGCAACATCTGCCAATGGAAAATACGCAGATTGTGTCGTAACGGTTCAGGTTCCTTGTATTCTCCTGCAGCTCACTAACACAAACATCAAATTCAAAAAGGGAGAGACCAAATCCATTTCAGATACGATTGGTTATGTGATGTCTCCGCTTGACTGCACCGATTCCGTGACATGGAAGTCATCAAACGACAAAGTATTGCAGATAAATAATAATGAAACGATGCTTGGGCTGGCTGCCGGAAAAGTGACAGTCACTGGAACGACGACAAGCGGTACAACGGCAGTGGCAAATGTAACCGTACAGCGCGACATGAGCGAGTTTACGGTTACCGGCGTCACCAACAAATATTATACCGGAAAAGCCATCAAACCAAAATTCGCGGTTTCCGACGGAACGACCACATTGAAAGAGAATGAAGATTACAACGTAACCTATGAGTCAAACACTAACGTAGGAACAGCGAATATCAAGATTACAGGAATTGATCCATATGTTGGAACAATCGAGCAAAGTTTCCAGATCCTTCCAGTGGCAGAAGAGATCACGCCTGATGATTCTTCTTCAGGCAATGGCGGAAGTACAATAACCGCCCCTGCAAAAGTTAAAATCAGAAAATTAACGGCTGCCAAGAAAAAATTAACCGTAACTTGGAAAAAAGTTGCCGGCGCAAGAGGCTATCGCATTCAGATCGCCAGAAACCGTGCTTTTACAAAATCGCTCAAAACGTACAATGTATCCGCGAATACGTCCAAGAAAGTCTTTAGCAGACTAAAGAAAAAGACGACTTATTATGTTCGAATCAATGCATTTTGTAATGACGAAGAAGGCAATAAGCTGGTCGGAAAATATAGCACAGTGAAAAAGAAAAAAACGAAATAATAGTATTTTATTTTTTAAGGGCTGCCGCTTTAACTTATAAAAAGTGTTAAGGCGACAGCCCCTTTTTATTGAATTTAACAAAGCGAAAAAAAAGCAATTATCCTCAATATTTTTTCTCTAATTCCGTATACGCTTTGTCCAAAGAAATTGTTTTTGCTCCATCGAAAATTTCCTGCTCAGCCTCGTAAATTGCTTGGTCGATAGAGTTGTTTTGGATGATAATAGGGCTCTGCTCCTCGTGGTCGATACTGGAAATCTTGGTTGAATTGTGTGTATTTTTAATCGCCATAATTTTTGCTCCTTTTTAGCAAAAGTATAGCATAATTATATTCAAATAGCAATGAAGAAGGTTGACATCTTGTAGTGTGATGAGGTATACTAAAAATAGAAAGAAGGTGCTTCTATGAATGAATTATTTGAATGTTTAGGAGGAAAATCAAGTGGCTGTTTTGCACAATCGATAGAAGATGCGTTGAATGCTGCGGATAAAATGGCAGAAAAAACAACCGAAAGATATACACATGAAGAAGTGTTTGCAAAATGGAGAGAAGTAATGCAAGGAAAAGGAGGTGCACTCAATTGTATGAAATTAAGCTTCCCAATGGTATGACAGTTAAAGTGGTTCCACCGAAAGAATACCGCGACTTTATTTCTGAATCGGATGCGGAAATGGATTATCGGGCGGGCACAGGAAGCCGTGAAAGCCGCGCTTCATAGAGCGAAAGTTTGCAAGAAACCGATCGCGCGTTATGACATGGATACAAAAAGGGCATATATAGAATATCCAAATGGAGAAAGAAAATATTATGATTAAGGTGAGGTGTTAATTTATGGGTAATTCAAAGCAAAAGATAATTGAAAAATTAAATTGTATTCCGGATGATTTATCAGAGGAAGAGATTATAGAACGGCTATATCGAATGATGCGTCTTGAACATAGTAAACAACGGTGTGAAAAAGAGGGGAGTTTTACCGATGAACAAGTGACGGCACATTTTGCGGATAAGTTGTCTGCCTTAGATCGTGGGATTGAGGATATGGAAGCAGGAAGAGAACTTCCCTTACAGGAAGCAATGGAAAAAGTAACGGAGTTAAGGAACGAGCGAAGAAATGCTAAAGAGGAGAAAGGTTCTGATGAGATAGAGAATAAAAGAAATTGTGAGAACAAGAAAAAAGACGAAGCTAGGTTGGAACTGTATTCTTTGCTTGGACAAGGATATAAGGCGATGCAGGAAGGGTGTGAAAGTTCGATTGATGAAGTGAAGGAGCGAATCTATTTTAACGAATAATAAGTTTCAAGATCTTTGTCAAGTTCATTTATAGTTAAGTCAAAATATGGAAATCCGATATTTGCATATAAATCAATCAGATCAAGTTTTAACATTCCCAAGATTTCCGCTGCACGTCCGTGTGAAATGGTTTTGTCTAAAATATAAGGATACAAAAGAATTGCATTTTGCCGAAGTTTGTTAGTGCTGTCTATATATGGTTTCATTTCTTCCGGTATTTCCCATTGAATGGTTATCATGTTCATGATAAACTTCTCATTTAAAGAAATTCTTTGTTTCCCTTTTTGCGTTATATCGCTAACAGCGGCAAAAGTCTACTCCATTTTTTGAGACAAACTTGGAATCTTTTTGACTTAATCTGTAAAAAAGAAAATAAAGTCATATGAATTCGAAAGACAATTTGACTCAAATACCAATTTTTTTATATGAGTCACAAAAAATAGCGTGTTAATATGGTCTAGGGAATAAAAGAGAGTTCTGAGTCAAATAACATGTGGCAGTTGTTTGGTTTAGATAAGCTAATTTATTATAGGGTCAAAAGAGCGAGGCAAATCATTTGACTTTTAGGAAAAAAGTGCTAGCAGGGTCAAAAACCATCTCAATTTCGCTCAAATTGCTGAAATTTTAGCCGTGTTAGGGAGAGTGAACTCTTTTCTGCACGGCTTTTTATAAAGCAATGCCAGTCTTGCGGGAAAAACCATCCCGCAAGCCCGCGTGCTTCGCATTATAAAACAAAAGAAATAGAAAAAAATTTGATTAAACTCAACTTTTTTTCTATTTCCCTTGTTTTGCATTGCTTTATTCTTTGCGATATTTCGTCGTGCAGTCAGCCCGGCAGAGCCGGTCTGCCCGCGGACGTTCGTCCTATAGAAAAGAGCCCACTTATAGCCACATGCAAGTAAACTTGCGTGTCTATAGTGAACTCTTTTCTGCACCCTCAATATCATGTCAAAAAACCGTGCCGGGTCAAGTGCTCGTTCCTCACGCTTGACCCACGGGCATGTGCCCTATAGAAAAGAGAAGCTATAACACCAAATTCAAGCAAGCTTGAAAGGCGTTAAACTTCTCTTTTCTGCACGGCTTTTTGCCTTCGCGAGTACTCCCAGTAGGAATCGAACCTACAACTGCCCCTTAGGAGAACTTTGATGCGAGTTTTCAGTAGTGTTGGTAGGTGGTGTAAAAGTGCTTGAAATGCCTGTGGCTTCGCGTGTTGATACAATTCTGAGTTTTTTCAAATGTTTTTCTTTTTTGTGTGATTTGGAGTGTTTTGACATAGTTGTATTAGCAGGTTATTAGCAAAATGCATAGTTGGTTTTTGAAAAATAGGTTGTATTCTAGCTATATTTCGTTTATACTATATACTATAAAAGAAAGTGAGGTGTTTGCGATGACAGTAGATACAAATACAATGATTTCTATTACAGAAGCAAATCAAAATTTTTCCAAAGTAACAAAATTGGTTGATGAACATGGAACGGCCGTAATTCTAAAAAATAATACACCGAGATATCTTGTCATTGATTTTAGTAAAGCAGAAAGGGAAAGAGTTGCTTCTACAGAAGATGTAATGGCAGTATCAGAAAAATTGATTCAGCAAAACATGGAAGCTTACGAGGTGCTTGCTAAATGATTAGATTAACAAAAGAACAAGTACTGATGCTTCATGAGCGACTGATACAGACCACAGGCGGTAGTTTAGGAATAAGAGATGAGGGAATGCTGGATTCTGCACTTTCTAATCCGTTTCAAACATTTGGTGGAGAGGAACTATATCCGAGTATTCAGGCAAAAGCAGCACAGTTATGCTATGGACTGGTTAAGAACCATTCTATGATTGATGGGAATAAAAGACTGGGCACGCATGTGATGCTTGTATTTTTAGCATTAAACGGATATGAATTATCATATTCTCAAGATGAATTGAGTACTACGATACTGGCACTTGCCTCAGGAGACTTAGGAGAAGAGGATGTTCTTCAGTGGATTATCCAACATGAAAAGGGATAATAGAAAGTTTTTGTGACTGAGTAGAAAAGATAGTTCTAAATAAATATGAGAAGGCTTGATTTATTTACAAAATTTGTGTATAATAAGCATTGAGATATAGAATTTTAAGATGGGAGGAATACTTAATGACAAAATTACTTATAAAGGATATCCTTTTTGGAAAAACAGATGCAGGTAATGAACTTCAAGAAGTTGGTGATGAGTATTTTCTTGATTCGTTTTTACCATACGAAAAGTATAAAATAAAAGAATTTTTGAGCGGAGAAAGATATTACATTATAGGACGGAAGGGAACAGGAAAGACAGCCCTTCTTAAGTACCTTGAATGTAAATTTTCTGAGGATGTAACAAATCTGGTAATTCCCATAAGATTTAAATCTGATTTTGATGTGATAGATAAGAAGACAATAAAGTCTGCGGCTGTTAATGTTCAAGACGAAGTTATTGAACAGGGGATGGCAGATAAGAGTATTAAATCATATATTGCTGCATGGCAGGTTTATTTAATATATCAAATTTTTAAACATGAAAACTCTACAAAAAGCGAATTTCAGATATTTAATAATGACTCAGATACATACAAAACAATTTGGGCTTTATTAAAATTATTATATGGGGAACAAAGCGGAAATAAAGTAGTTCCTAAAATAACAAAGGGAACTGTCATGTTTGGTGCGGGTATGGATAAAGGAATTGAAGCATCAGTTAAAATTGATATTGAGCTTAAGGAAAAAGAGAAAACAGTCAAATACGATTTAGTTTGTAAGAAAATTATTGATTTATATCAGCAACTTGATAGAGGAAGAAATTCGGTCTATATTTTGATTGATGAATTGGAATTGTCAGTGAAATCGAAGAAACAAAGGGCGGCGGATATTGAACTTATAAGAGATTTGATATTGGCTACAGAAAAAATGAATGAAATTTCAAAAGCATGTGGATATTCTGTTAATGTATATTCATCTGTGCGGACAGATGTTCTTGATAGCGTTTATTCCGCTGGATATGAGATTAATAAAAGTATTGAGGATTATGGAGTTACTGTTGAATGGTTTCAAAAAGGCGGGGACTATATGGATAATCCACTGTTAAAGTTAATTGAGAACAAAATACATGCTTCAGAGAAGAGAAAGGGAGTAAATCAATCAGAAAATGTATGGGAGAAGTATTTTGACTCTACTATTAATAATGTCGAAGTTAGAAGATATATATTGAACTATTCATGGTATAGACCAAGAGATATAATTAGGTTACTTTTATTGGTTCAAGATCAATGTGATGAAAATAATAGAAAAATAAATCAAGAAATGTTTGATAGGGCAATACAAGAATATTCTAATAGAATGTGGAATGAAGTTTCGGAAGAAATGTCATTAATATATTCACCAGATGACAGGAAGGCGATAAAGAAAATTTTTATGGGAATAGCAGTACCTTTTACTTTCAATAATTTAATGGATCGAATTAATACATATAGTTCAATGTTTAAGTATGTTGAGCAGTTTAATAATAAGTATGATATTCCTGAATTTTTAGAACAAATGTTTGAGTGGGGAGTTGTTGGGAATTCAGGGGAAAGAATGGTGTTTAAGTTTTTGGGATATAAAGATATAGATATTTTAAAACCCATGATAATTCATACACCATTGCGTAATTACTTTGCGGTAACTGGAAACAAAGAAGAAAATAGTTATAGTAACAATTAGAATTAAGAAAAACGGTTAGAGTTTTTCTTTAATTAGAGCTATAATATTTTTTTATTTGTGATATATTTAGCAGGAAGTATTTCGAATGGAGAAAATCATGCCACGAATAAAAAACATAGAGGAATATATATCAATCATAAAAAGATTTTATGCATCCGAGGGGTGCGCAGGGGTGCAAAAAATCTTTTATAGAGGTCAATCAAATTGTAATTACAAATTAATTCCTTCGTTGACACATAAATTGGAGGGATATACAGACGATTGTGAAAATTATATTGCATTTGAAAAGAAAATTATTGAAAGAACTAAGTTAGAATATCCTGACATGTTTGGAGATAATAACTCAATTGATGAGTTAGCATTGCTACAACATTATGGTCTTCCTACACGACTAATGGATATAACAGAAAATCCATTGGCGGCATTATATTTTGCATGCACAGGAAATGAAGCTTATGCAGGTGAAGTTTTTGTATTTAACGCAGGTATAAATGCACAAATATACACGAGCTATGATGGAAAAATGATGAAGAAAAGAGACAGAATTTCATTTGTGAGAGCTAAAAATTTTAGTGAAAGACAAAGAGCACAACAAGGGTTGTTTATGTGGTTTCCTGATAAAAAACTTAATGGGATAGATAAGAATAGTCAAAAAAATCCTATAATATCAGAAATTATTACGATAGCAGCGGAGGATAAGCCAATATTGTTACAAGAACTAAAAATAATGGGGATTTCAGCCAAAAGTTTATTTCCGGATAACTTAGATATTGGCTGTAAAGAAGTGCTTAGTGATATTGTAAAAGATGCATATTCTGCTTGATAGGTACTTGGCTTAGGTGTAAATACGATGTACTTGATTTTGAAGTGAAAATTATAATTGTTTGTAACATATAAAATTCCCAGTATTCTAATTGCAATACTGGGAATTTTAGGCTTATGCAATTTCAAGCATTTCATTTAGGCGTTCACGAATAAGCATGTCGGTATAATCATAAACATAATCATGATATCCAGCTTCACGTACGCGCCGAGAAACACCTGGACGATAAGTTTCAAAAGTAACATTGAAATCATCTTCCATGCGAGAAATGATCTCATGGTATGAAACCAAATCTTGCTTGAATGGCATTATGAATTCCAAAGAATCTAGATTTTCTTCAGAGCATAAATCGATAGTTTTGGTGTTTGAATTATAATACCAAATACCTGAATCCATTGTGGAAGAATCGTTAAGATGCTCCATAATGGTGTCAATACCAAGCTCTCTGAAAATTTTGATTTCTTTTTTGGTCATAATGATGACCTCCTTTCAATTTTTTTAAAAGTTAAAAGAAGGGCATAGAGTAAAAATACTCTGTCTTTCGTTTGTTATGACTATTTAAATTGTTATGAATAAGCCCTTTTATACAAACAAATGAGAAACATTTGCCTATATTCATTTGGAGCGATCTGGTTTAGAGGATGTGTATGCAATAGGTTCGTTTTTAAATTTAGAGCAGTCTTTGATTCCAAGGAAAATGCAGTAATTGGTTTGTTTTTGCATTTGCTCAATTAACCGGCATGTTTTAATCCTTCTAGAAATCTTCATTGCAAGCACCTCTTTACAAATCTGTAAATATATTATACTATATTTATATACACAGATAAAGAGTGCAAAACAGCAAAATATGTAGTTCTATTTTGCATTAAATAGAAAAATAAGCAGATGGAGGACAAAAATTGGGGAGAAGATCTACAAAAAAGGATAAAAATGTTTATCAGCTTCGTCGAGAAGAGATGGGGTTATCAAGAGAGAAAGCAAGTCAATTATTGGAGATAATTTCTGCTGATCGAATAGAAAAGATTGAAAGTGAAAAATGCCAACCACAACCATATGAAGTGGTAAGGATGTCGGATTGTTATAAAGCACCAAATCTTTGCAATCATTTTTGTGCTAATGATTGTCCAATCGGTCAAGAGTATGTACCAGAGGTTGAAATGAAGGAGCTTTCACAGATAACACTTGAAATGCTTGCTTCTTTGAATTCGATTGAAAAGAAGAAGGAGCGTCTTATTGAAATTGTGGCAGATGGTAAAATTGAGGAAAATGAGTATGATGATTTTGCATTGATTCAGAATGAACTAGAAAAAATCTCTCTAGCTGTAGAAACATTGCAGCTTTGGGTTGAGAAAACGATTGATGAAGGTGCAATTGACGTTTTAAAACTACAAGAAGCAAGGAATAAATATCTGACAAAGGCATAATGCAAATAATTAAAAATAAGAAGAACGATGTCGTATTTTATTGCTTTCAAATCATATATTATCCTTATGAAGGGATGTTCTTCAAGCGTTCTGTCGCAAAGGAATATAGAGAAAATATTGCACAGAAATCCAGATTGGATTTCTGTGCTTTTCATTTTGGGTATTTTTCATTTTTTTGATTTTTTATAATATTTCTTCATGATTTTTTGTAAATCATAAAGTTGTGCAGGATCGTCAAAAGAATTCAACTTATCTAGTTTTGAAAGTTCATCAGCCAACTCTTCAATATAATCATGCAGAAGTCGATCCTTAACATTATTTAAACGTTTTTCTCCGTCTTTTTCCCACATAATCGTAGCAACAAAATAAGAAAGGAGTTTTGTCAAATAAAAAAAGTTACTGGTATCGCATGTTTCCGTATTAAATTCAGTGCAACAAAAGTTTATGTTTTCAAATTGATCGTATAGCTCACAATTTGTTTTTCCAATCCTTTTATGACATTTCTGTTCAACTAAATATTCAAGCCAAAAAAGGGTTGATAATATTTCCCATAAGTTAGTAGTTGATGAGACTATGCTATACAAATTTGGATATGTTACAGAATCCGATACATGATATAATTCATGACAGATACTGTAAATAAATTGTTTGAAGTCATCATTTTCACTTAATTTTTTGATATCGTGAGTTGGAAATAAATTAAGCAATCTTGAATTTATTATAATTTTCTTTTCATCAAAGAAAAAACGCGCATCACCTTCATTCGGATAATGAGACATTTCAATCAATTCAATTTTACGTAAATGATCCAAAGTCAAGTCAGAACAGTAGTTTTCAATACACTCATTGACAAGTTGTTTGAAGAATAAATCTAATTCAGTGTTGTAAGGACAAGTAATAACCATAATATTTCCTCGCTTTCTATGTTTTATGGAATAATGCTTCTATATATATAGTAGATAGTTAAAGCTGTTTTTTCAACGAAAAATTTTTAAAAATTGTAAATTATTATTTTCAAATCATATATTATCTCTATGAAGGGCGTTCTTCAAGCGTCCACTCGCAAAGGAACATAGTAACATAGAAAAAATATTGCACAGAAATCCATTCCGGGTTTCTGTGTTTTTTCTTTGGTACACTTATATATTATCTTTGTGAATAACCATAAACAAACTTAGAATGGAGGTACTTATGATGGAAACAAATTTTTCTCTACGAAAACCAACTTGGAAAGGTCTTGGTGTAAACGTGACAGAGGCACGCTCCTCTAGAGAAGCACTTACCCTGTCAGGCTTAGACTGGTGTGTTTATCAGCAAACGATGACCGCAGACAATGGAATCCCGATTGCCGGATTTCGAGCAAACTTAAGAAACACGGACGATTTTCTGCTTGGCATTGTGACAGACAAATACAAGGTGGTGCAGAATTACGAAGCTTTTGCATTTACGGATGCATTGCTCGGACAAGGTGTTCGGTATGAAACCGCCGGCATGTTACAGGACGGCAGGAAAACATGGATTTTAGCAAAGCTGCCACAACGATACCAGATGATGGGTGATTGGATTGACCCATATCTGGTATTTTTTAATTCCCATGATGGAAGCGGAAGTATCAAAGTAGCCCTTACTCCGATTCGAGTAACCTGTCAGAATACGTTGAATCTTGCCCTGCGGAAAGCAAGCCGTATCTGGTCTACAAAACATACCGGGCAGATTCAGTCACGGATAGATGATGCGATGGACACGCTCTTCCGGGCAGAGACGTACATGGACGAACTGAATCAGGAAGTCAATCACTTGGCAGATATTACGTTTAATGACAACGAGGTATCGGAACTGGTTGAGCAGTTGATTCCGCTTCCGAAAGATGCCACTTCTCAGCAGGAGAAAAATGTAACCAGATTGCGAAATGACCTACTGGCTCGTTATTACAAAGCACCGGATTTAAAGGCATTATCAAACAATGGTTACAAATTTATCAATGCGGTTTCTGATTTCGCAACCCATGCAGAGCCACTTCGAAAGACAGATTCCTACCAGGAAAATCTGTTTGCTAAAACCTTGGATGGCAATCCATTGATCGACAAAGCACACCGCATGATCTTGAAAGCAGCATAACAAACACTACGAAAACAGGAGGTTTTATTATGACACCAAAAAACTTTTATGAAACACTTACAAGCAAATTGCAGGAACAGCTTGGTTCGGAATGGACAACGGAGCTTTGCACAGATATTTTAGCGAATAATGGGAAAAAGAAAATTGTTATCGCAATCGGCAGACGTGGAACAACGATATATCCAAGCCTTTCTATCGAAGCATATTTTGAGCAATACATGCATGGCAGAGAGATGGAGCAAATTATCGAAGAAATTTTAGCTACGTTACAAAAAGCCATTACAGATATTCCGAAAGATGCCCTTTGCTGGGTGGAGGATTGGGAAACGGTAAAAAATTCTATCTTTTTCCGTTTGGTATCGAAAAAGAAGAATAAAGAATATCAGAATACCATGGTATATGAGGAATTCTGCGATCTGATGGCAATAGCTGTTGTTCAGGTTTTCTCAGATGCTAAGTCTGTTAAAACGATGCGTGTTACCAAGACATTGCTGCCACACTGGAATGTGTCAGAAGCCGAGGTTCTCAAGGCAGCACGACAAAATACAGAACGTCTTTGTCCGGGAAAAATTATGAATATGCTTGGAGTGATTTCCGGCATGTTAGAGCCATCTGAAAAAGAATTATTTCCCGATGCGGAAAAGATTCCACAAGATATGTATGTCCTTACCAATGCTAATAAGATAAATGGAGCAACCGTTATGATGTATGATTCCTTTTTACAGAGATTGCATCAAAAAATTGGTACGTTCATTTTGTTACCGAGCAGTATTCATGAGGTGATTGTATATCCTTTTGATAAGAACAGCATGTCATTTTATGAATATCAGCAAATGGTTATGGAGATTAATCAGACTTGTGTTTTGGAAGAAGAGGTACTTGCAGACAGCGTTTACTTGTATGATGGAAACCAGATTCTGTTGGTAGCCGATGAGAATGGAGTGTATTACAATGAAGACGATTTCAACAATTAGTACCAAAGACATGACCCATGAAGAATGGCTGCAAGCTCGCAAATCCGGTATCGGTGGAAGTGACGCCGGAGCCATCTGTGGGTTGAATCCCTACACCTCTCCTCTTGCGGTTTATCAGGACAAAGTAAGCGAAGCGGTTGAGGAAAAGGACAATGAAGCCATGCGGCAGGGACGTGATCTGGAGGATTATGTTGCCAGACGTTTCATGGAAGAAACAGGGAAAAAGGTACGGCGAGCTAATGTCATTTACAAAAGCACCGAAAATCCGTTTATGTTTGCCAATGTTGACCGGCTGATCGTAGGCGAAGATGCCGGACTTGAATGCAAAACGGCATCTGCTTATTCTGCGGACAAATGGAAAGACGGTCATATCCCGGAATCCTACCAGATTCAATGCCACCATTATATGGCGGTTACGGGAGCCAAGGCATGGTATATTGCGGTTGTGATTTTGGGAAGAGAGTTTTTATGGCAGCGCATTGAGCGGGATGAAGAACTGATTCAAAATCTTATTTCCATTGAGAAAGATTTTTGGCAAAACCATGTAATTCCGCAGATTATGCCTGAACCGGACGGCTCCTCTTCTTCCGAAGAACTGATTCAGCAATATTTTGGCAAAGCACAGTTCGACAAGGTGAGTCTATTGACCGGCTTTGACGAACAGTTGAAACGGAGAAATGAGATCACGGAACTCATGGATAAGCTGGACACGGAAAAGAAAACCATTGAGCAGAAAATCAAAGTGTTTATGCAGGATGCAGAAGTGGCGGAAAATGACCATTACCGTATTTCATGGAAAAACAGTACAAGCAACCGTATCGACACGACACGGTTGAAAGCCGAGATGCCGGATGTCTATACCCACTTTTGCAAACCCACACAAAGCCGCCGTTTTTTGGTAAAAGCGGTATCGTAACAATAACACACAGCGTTGGTACTTCGGTATCAGCGCTTTTTCTTTTTATATAGGAAGGAATTCAGTATGGATATAAAGAACGAACTGGCGAAGAAAGCCGAAAATACAGGAAAAGTGAAGCTAACAAAGAGCATGTCGATCGCTGACATGATTAAGATGCTTGAACCGGAGATTGCAAGAGCATTGCCAAGTGTTATCACTCCGGAACGGTTTACACGAATGGCATTAAATGCTCTGAATAACACCCCGAAGCTGGCAGAATGTACGCAGATGTCATTTCTTGCGGCACTGATGAATGCTGCCCAGCTTGGACTGGAGCCGAATACTCCGCTGGGGCAGGCATATCTGATTCCCTATAAAAACAAGGGGGTTTTGGAATGTCAGTTCCAGATTGGCTACAAAGGAATGCTGGACCTTGTGTACCGTAACGAAATGGTACAGACCGTTCAGGCACAGGTTGTTTATCAAAATGATGAGTTCCATTATGCACTCGGTTTAAATGGGCGGCTGGAACACATCCCCACATTAAGAGACCGCGGGGAACCGTATGCTTTTTATGCGTTGTTTAAGCTGGAAAACGGTGGGTATGGGTTTGAAGTCATGAGTAAAACGGATATGGATGCCTTTGCCCTGCAATACAGTAAGGGGATTTCTTCAGAATATTCTCCTTGGAAAACGAACTATATCGACATGGCAAAGAAAACGGTCATTAAGAAAGTTTTGAAGTACGCACCGCTGAAAACGGAGTTTCAACGGGCTTTGTCCAATGACGAGACAATCAAAACCCACTTTGCCATGGATATGTCAGAGGTGGAACCGGAGACGGTGATTGATATGGAAGAAGGTGAATTGCTTGAAAGTGCTTCTTAATACAGAAAGTATGGTGAGGTTCCGTATTCGCCGGGAATACAACCGCTTTCAGTATCAAATGCTGAAGAAAAAGAAAGAAGAGATTATTGAGAAATGTGAAAAGATTCGTTTTTACGGATGTATCAAAGAATTCTTTCAATACAATGAAGGCATTTCTCAGGAAATCTTTTCTTTCTTAAGCAAACAGAAGGACATCATTCATTCGATGTGGGAAATCTATCTCAAATATGAACAGCTTAGCTGTGAGAGCTGGGACCAGATTGAGGAATTGATTGGATTTTGGATGGTTGGGTAAAGAGACGAAGAATTCAATTATTATGTGATTTCATTTTTCTACTGTACAATATTAAAAAAATTGGTTATAATGTAACCAAGAATATTTTTAGAATTTAGAATGGTGGTGAAAAAGATGGAAGCTACAGAAATTAAAAAACATGACGAAGCTACGTTAGAATTATATTCTTTACTTGGTCAAGGCTATAAGGCGATGCAAGAAGGTCGTGAAAGTTCCATCGATGAAGTGAAGGAGCGAATCCGGAAAAGGAGAGAACAACGTGCCTATCGTTAAGTTTACACAACCTGCCGAGTTTGACTTGCAATTAATAGAGAACTATATATCCTATGAGTTGCAAAATCCACAAGCTGCGGATGATACCATTGATGGGATTAGTGAAGAAGCTGAAAAACTTGCTACTTTTCCAGAAAAACATCAATTTGTCTCAGACCCAGTCTTGGCAAGATTAGGATTTCGTATGACTTGGTATGGTAATTACAATATTTTCTACATTTACAATGAATTTGAAGAGATTGTACATATTATCCGTGTTTTGTATGATAAACAGGACTGGAGAACCATTTTGAAACGATAAATTGAGGTGTGCCCTTTGTGGTACACCTTTTTTTTCGCACTGTCTTATTAGGATAAGTTTGTATAAGCAACACCCCAAGTCGTTCATGACTTGGGGTTATTCTTCATATCCGTTACATTTATCCGGGAAAATTTCATCGTAAGATACTTTAAGAATGTTTTTCAAATGAAAAACTTCGTCGACATAAAGATGTCTCTGCCCTACTTCGATTTTGGCAAGGGCACTTCTTGTAATGTCACAATTGCGTATCTGCAATTTGGCGGATAACTGCTCTTGGGTCAGATTTCTTTTCTCTCGGAGCATACGGATGTTGTGACCTAACTCTTTTTCGTAGTCAGCATTCATAAAATTACACCTTTCTATTTGCACTTAAATTAGTGCATTTATATTGATTTTAGACAATTTTTATGATACAATTGCACTTGTATAGGTGCAATTATTGTATTAAAAATGAAGAACTTCATGAGAAGGGAGAGAATGCGTAAGAAATAGGAAAAATCCACGAGAAACCTACCAGGAAATTTCTCTTAAAAAAGTGTAGGATGATAAGAAAAGAAGAAAGGAGGTATTCGTATGCAGATAATTATTGGCATTTTTGTGCTCGGAGGAATCATTTTACCTTTTATACTTAAGATACTTGATAAAACTGCAGAAGGAATTGATAAAGCTGCAGATGCAATAGAGCCCGATTCTATACTAGGCAAAATTGTAAATGGGTTTATTTTATTATTAGTATTAGCATTTATTATCTTTTTAGCTTACTAAAGAAAGGGGTCTGGCAGATGATCAGATCTTTACATACCCATCTAATTTGGATGCAAAATTACGATTGAATGAAAAATCAATGGTATTATAAGCAGTGGTAAATTTCAAATAAAGAAAGTGAGGAAGCATATTATGGAATTAGATAAGAAATTGACCATCAGAGACAATCTTAACATAGCACTTACAAAAGTTGAGCAAAGTCAAAAATTAATACGTGACTTACTTGAAGAATTAAATGCTGAAGAATTGTCTATTGCAGAAAATGCTTTGGAAAATCTAGCTTGCGCAAATGATTCTCTTAAAGAGACGTATAAGCTTTTTTCAGGACTTCTGTAATTTTTATGAAATCAATAAACACAATGAATAATGTTTTAAGAGATGTCTCTCTGGGCATCTCTTTTTTCGTGTCAAGAAAGGAGTTTATGACTTATGAGCAACAATACAAAACAAATTTTTAACTGTATTGGAAAGCGAATCCAGTACATCCAAAAGCTACAAGATATGACAGATGAAAAACTGAGTTCCCGCACAGGGATACCAACTAACAGAATCAAGCAATGGCATAGTGGAGAGTATGATAACATTCCCGCTACAGATATGCCCTTGCTTGCCAAAGCACTAAGCGTAGATATGGACTATCTATTTTCTTACAAAATTGATGAAACAAATGAGTTAGGATATCTTCGGTATCTGATTTCTCAACTTCCGGCAGATATGCAGTAGACGTTATCTGTACTTCTTCTATATTATATCAACCAGGAGATAACCTATCGCGACTTTTGGGATTCAGTAATAGATACTCTTGGAAAAGATAATGAAGATTACATCAAACTGCTGAAAAAAGAATTGGATGAGGAAGAATCCAATTAGTGTGTCAAAAACGAATGTTTTTGGTACATTTTTTTGGCAAACGAATTATCGCTACTTATAACCAATAAAATTGTGTCAAAAAACGTGTCAGAATCAATTTACATTTTGGCACGTTTTTGATATATAAAAATGAAAGGATGATAGAAATGCTGCTCGGATATGCACGAGTTTCCACTTTGGAACAAAATCTTGATCGCCAGATTGATGCACTTGTCAACGCAGGTGTGGATCCTCGCATGATTTATCAGGAAAAAATAACCGGTACAAAGTTGCAGCGTCCGGAATTAAATCGGCTTCTGGAAGATTTACAGCCGGGAGATGTCTTGATCATTCCCGATTTAACAAGGATTTCGAGGAGTACGAAAGATTTATTGATGCTTGTTGAGAAAGTACGCGAAAAGAAAGCTTCCATCAAATCATTGAAAGACACTTGGCTGGACACCACTTCTGACAATCCGTACAACCAGTTTCTTCTTACCGTCATGAGCGGAATCAGCCAGCTGGAACGAGATCTGGTAGTACAGAGAACAAAAGAAGGATTGGCAAGTGCAAAAGCCAGAGGGCGCAAAGGTGGTAGACCTTCCTGCCCGAATGAAAAAAAAGACACGGTCCGCATTCTTGCTGAAAATGGCATGCGAATTGTTGATATTGTTCGTGAAACTGTTTTGAGCAGGAGTACAGTAAACCGCATTTTGAAAGAAAATTCCCAAAGGCTGGATTGAGCCTTTGGGAAATAGGTTTATTTTTTGTGAATGCTTTCTTTTATATACTGTTCCAATGCAATACGTGGGATATGCCAGCTTCTAGTGCCGGTTCGAAATGCGGATAACTTCTTTTCTTTAATAAGTCGGTATACCGTATTTAAGCCAACATGCAGAACATCTGCTACTTCGCTGGCTGACATTACTTCATTTTCTGATTCAAACATCTTGAACCCCTCCTTTGATCTTTATAAATTACTGTCATGTTCGTTACAGTACAAAGAGATCCTATAAATATAGAAAAGCTTTGCATGGTAATTATGGTTTTAGAGTTAAGACTGTACGAACGTGATACCTTAATTGTTTGAAAATACTTTCAAAGTTATCCGAAGCTTGCTAGAGTGATTTATATGTTCCCAGCGTATTGTCAATGCATCTATATACAAAAGGGAAAATATAGTTTTTACTTATAATTTGATCCTAGAGTCATTTCCAGAAAATGTGAACCAAGTCTAAGCGTATTTACGTAATTACAGAATTTTCTCTTAAACTCTTCATTTCTTGGCAAACAATTTCCATTAGAAATGTTAGTTGTTCCAACAACAAGATGGATATGATACTGGTTCGGCGTACCTGGATTTTCATGCCAAGAATAAATCACTTGATATTCAGGCATAAAAAATAAAGCAATATTGTATGCGATGTATGGTAAAGTTGTTGTATTCACTAGTTCTGGATTGTTTTTAAATCCTATAATATAGTGTCTTGCTTGCTGCCTTGTTGTATTATGATATAAATTACGAGCATTAGCAAAGGGATTGGGGTTTGTTTCAGATGGTTCATTACATCCAATAACATGGGAAAGATGATCTACAGATTTTTTCTCCGGATAAGTTACCAAATTGTAAAGAGCCTCTTGTGAATCACATTGATTAGAGGCTACTAAAAGTTTACATTTAATAGATTTGTTTGATTTTAGTAATTCTTCACGTAATTGATTTTTTATAAGTATCTGCATGTATCGTCAATCCTTTCATTTAAATTTTTAACAGCTTTGTCATTTAGTAATTCAGGTACGTAAGTATCAATCATTGTAAGGACTGTTTTGCCAGCAGCGGTTATTTGTAAAAGATGCTTCTTTATTTGCGGTGGACAAGCATAATTCGTTCTGGATAACTTATCTTCAATTGCAATGGTAATAAATTCTGTTACATCTGAATAATTTCCTTGCTTCACCTCGTTATCTATTGCGTTTCTTAAATCAGTAGATAATCTAAGTGATGTCGATTTTTTCTTTTTTTGCATAATTTGTTTCCTTCCTTAAATTTAATTAATATCATATAAATATAAATTATACAATTTATATAATTCGTACAATTTGTACAATTTCTACATT
>ERZ779875.1065-NODE-1065-length-19856-cov-6.800111_pt1 | contig 19856 bp, 15 predicted proteins | sample MGYA00511246_ERZ779875 | MGnify/ENA primary metagenome ERZ779875 (study PRJEB29588, sample SAMEA2155093) | human gut metagenome | biome: human gut; feature: human-associated habitat; material: faeces | place: Denmark | collected 2008/2010 ... | reverse complement strand
TTTTGGACGGTCACACCGCCCGTTTTCTTTCTCGGGAAAGAAAATGGGGGGTGTGCTCCTGCCGCCCACAGGCGGCATTGCCCTCCGCACCTGTGCGGAATCTCACCGCTCGAGTTCGAGTAATTTCATAATTGCCTCTTCATGTTCCCGCATCTGCGCTTTCATCGGCCCTTCGTCCAGATGGTCGTAGCCCAGAAGGTGAAGCACCGAGTGCGTCACGAGGTACGCCAGCTCGCGGCGGTTGGAGTGGCCGTATTCCTTCGCCTGCGCGGCGACGTGCTCGAGCGAGATGACCATATCGCCGAGCGGGACGAGGCCCGTTCCGGGGTCGGCGTCCTCCTCACCCGGCAGCTCGCCGGGGGTAAGCTCGAACATTGGGAAACTCAGCACGTCCGTCGCGCGATCGACCTCGCGCATTTCGCGGTTGATCTCGTGGATGGTCTCATCGTCCGTCAGCCGCACGTCGATCTCACAGGGAAAGTCCACACCCTCGGCGGCGAGCGCCGTGCGGATGACCTTGCGGATGAAGGCGCATTTGCTGTCGCTCACGCCGGGCACGTCCGACGTGATGGGAATATAATGTCTCTTTGCCATCACTTTTTCCTCTTTTCGTTTCGCGCGGCCTCATAGTCCGCGTAGGCCTTGATGATGCGCTGGACCATCACGTGGCGCACCACGTCCTGGTCCGTGAGCTCGCAGATGCCGATGCTCTCCACGTCTTTGAGCACGCGCACGGCCTGCTTGAGGCCGCTCATCTTGTCCGCCGGCAGGTCGATCTGCGTCACGTCGCCGGTGATGACGACGTGCGAGCCGAAGCCGATGCGCGTCAGGAACATTTTCATCTGCTCGCGGGAGGTGTTCTGCGCCTCGTCGAGAATAATGAACGCGTTGGAAAGAGTTCTGCCCCTCATATAGGCGAGCGGGGCGATTTCGATTATACCCCTTTCCATCAGTTTTACGTAATTATCCACGCCGAACATTTCCTGAAGAGCGTCGTATAAAGGACGAAGATAAGGGTCTACTTTGGTTTGCAGATCTCCCGGCAGAAAACCGAGTTTTTCGCCCGCTTCCACGGCGGGCCTTGTGAGAATAATCTTCTCCACTTCCTTGTTTTTGAACGCCGAAACCGCCATGGCAACGGCGAGATAGGTTTTGCCCGTTCCCGCAGGACCTACGCCGAAAACGACCGTGTTTTTCTTTATCGCGTCCACGTATTTTTTCTGCCCGACGGTTTTGCATTTTATCTGTTTGCCGCGCGAAGTTATCGCTATAACGCCCGACATAACCTTTTCTATGCCTTCCGCGTTACCCTCTTTGGCGAGTTCCACGCAATAGATTATCCTCGTTTTGTCGATCGGTTCGCCCGAACGGATTATTCCCGCAAGTTTGTTGATGACCGTTTCGGCAAGCAAAACGCGGTTTTCCTCGCCCGAAAGCGTTATTTTCGTTCCTTCGACGTATGCCGTAACGCCCGTTTCGCGGGAAATGATATTGAGATTTTCGTCAAACACGCCGAGCAGTTTCGAGAGCGTGTCCAACGCTCCGAGTTCGACGTTTACTTTAATTTCAGCCACGTTTATTTTCCTTTAATCAGCAATCACGACGTAAGTTACCGTAACGGTGTAAACGCAAGGCGCGGTCAACTCCGCGGATACGGATATTACGTCTTTATCCTCGTATCTTTCGCGAGCGACGGCTTTCGCTCTGTCGCGGTATTCTTCCCCTTCGCCGCTCGTTTTATAATCGTATTTTTCGGCGACGGCTATCTCCACGTCGCCGAGCGATTCGGTTTCATATCTCTCGCCGTTCTTTTCAAAATAACCGTCGATTAAAACGTCGCCTTTTTTAACGGCGTCGCCCACGGAAACGAGCGACGTTCCGCTATAGCGCGAAATTCTCCTCACAACGCCGTCGCACGGGCTTGTTATCCGCTTTTTCCACTCGTTGAGCGGCAGGGTTTTGCCCGCAGCCGCGCGCGCGTCCACGCTCAGCGTTCTGCCGCGCTTTGAGACCGCAACGAATTCGAACTTCCCGCTCGACGAAGTTATTTTTCTCGCTAATTCGTTCATATCGTCCGGGAAAAACTCCCCGACGCGGACGTTTTCCGCGTTCAGAACGGTTTCCGTTTCTTTTCTGAGAAGCGCTCCGTCGCCGGTGAATTCGATTTTACCGATGCGGTTATCGTTTATCGCGGCGAATACGCACGTCAACGCGAGCGCGACTATAAGCCCCGATTTTTTTGCCGCGTACACCGCGAGAGCAAACTTACCCTTATATCCTGTTTCCTTTATATTATAACACATATTATCGGAAATTGCAAAAATTTTGCGACGATTTGTCACGGACGAGGTAAAACTTACTCGTTTTTTTGAGTATCTGATATTATAAAGCGCGACTCCGCGGCGTTTAAACGCCTCCATGAACGCTTTTTTGTCGGTTTCGACTTCCGTTTCGTAAACGCCGAAAAGCCCTTTTATTTTGTCGATTTTCACTTTTTTCACCCCTGCTGCCCGTCGTTTTATTTTGTTCCGACGTCGGAAAGACGAATTTCCGTAACAACGCCGGAAACAGCCGTTTCGCTCTCGCCGTAGCAAGTTATTTTCAAGTTTCTTCCGCCGATTGCTATCGTCTTTTTGCCCGCCAGAAAAACAACCTCGTCGTCGCTTATCCTGGCGATTTTTCTCACTCCGCCGATAACCGCGCCTTCGCAACCGAACAAAGTTACCCTGAACGGGCAACGCGAAAGTTCGTTTTTCAAGCCTAAACATTGCAGAATTCCGTCGCCGAAAGCCATAAAAACACCCTCTTATATATTCTATTCGGCGGTTTTTCCGCATATTACGACAAATCGGCAAGGATTGTTTTGTCATACCGCATACCGCGGGAAAATTTAAGGCATTAAAAAACCCGACCTTGAAAGATCGGGTTTTTAACTGAGTCCAAGCCGAAAAATATCGGCAGTCTCTTATTCCCCTTTGAAGGGAAGAAGAGCGACAAGTCTTGCCCTCTTGATCGCGCTTGCAAGAAGTCTCTGATGCTTCGAGCATACGCCGGTCATACGACGGGGTAAAATCTTACCTTTTTCCGTTACGTATTTCTTCAATTTGGCAGTGTCTTTATAATCAATCGCGGTAGCCTTTTCCAAGCAAAAAGCGCAAACCTTTCTTCTCGGCGCTTTTCTCATAGGCTTCTTCGCAGGCGCGGTAGCGGCAGGCGTTACGGGCGCGGTGGTTTTTTCTTCCATGTTATTTACTCCTTTTGAAATTCTTTTTCTTCCCGAAAGTTATCGGAAAAACGGTCAGAACGGCAACTCTTCGTCGTCAACCTGTTGAAGCGTCGGTTTGGCGGTCGCCTTCGGCGCAGCGGGTTCATAGTCGGACGAACCGTCGTTCTGGTTTCTGACGGATAAAAATTCAACTTCGTTGGCAATAATATCGGTCACTTGTCTCTTGTTTCCGTCCTTATCTTCATAGGAACGGTTCTGCAAACTCGCAACTACCGACACTTTGCTTCCCTTTTTAAGGTATCTTCCGCAATTCTCCGCCTGAGTTCTCCATACCGTAACGTTGAAAAAGTCGGTCGCGCGTTCGCCGTCGCTGCCCGAATAGGGTCTGTTGACTGCTATTCCGAGCCTGCAAAAGGGAATACCGCTCGAAGTTTCACTCATTTCGGGGTCTCTCGTGAGATTGCCTATTAAAAATACTTTATTCATAAAATTTTTCTCCTTTAGTAGGATTTTAAACGCTTTTTCAGTTTAAAATCATCTTTTGGTTATCAAACGTCTTAAAACGTGCTCGGTGATGCCGACAACTCTCTTAACTTCCTGAACGAGATTGCTGTCGCCTTCAAAAGCAACGTATACGTAATAACCGTCAGTTTTGTAGTCGATAGGATAAGCGAGCTTCTTAATGCCCCACTTGTCCGTCTTTTCGACGATTCCGCCGTTTTTCGTGATGGTAGCGTCGATCTTCTCAATAATTTGATCCTTCGCTTCATCGGAAAGAGCAGATTCCAAAATGTAAATCATTTCGTATTTGTTCATTTTTTTACCTCCCGGACTTATTCGGCTTGCGTATATCCCAACGCAAGCAAGGTTTGACACTTTTACAATAGTGCTTGTATATTATATATTTGTTTTTTTCGTTTGTCAAGTCTTTTTCGTTGTATCGTGCGAATTTCGATTTAACAAAGTATACCCGACAGGAAAACTACAAACGCAAATTCGATTTACCTTACGTTTTATCCCCTATCGTCGGCTTCGCCGCCACTTCCCCCGAAGGAGGAAGCGATGCCTACCGTTTTGCAACAACCCCCGTTTCTACGGAGGAATTTACCCCAAAAAAGGAAATAACATGTTTTTCATACTTCCGAAGAAGAAAGCGATGTTTGCCATTTTGCAGTAACTTCCGCTTTATCCCCTATCGTCGGCTTCGCCGCCACTTCCCCCGAAGGAGGAAGCGATTCCTGCCGTTTTGCAACAACCCCCGTTTCTACGGAGAAATTTACCCCCGAAGGAGGAAGCGATGTCTGCCTTTGCAACAACACCCGTTTCTACGGAGGAATTTTCCCCCGAAAAAGGAAATAATATGTTTTTCATACTTCCGAAGAAGAAAGCGATGTTTGCCGTTTTGCAGTAACTTCCGTTTTGTCCCCTATCGTCGGCTTCGCCGCCACTTCCCCCGAAGGAGGAAGCAATGCCTACCGTCTTGCGATATATTTCCGTTTTAGCGGATTTCGGGAAAATCTGAAGATAAATCTTTTAACTATAACAGCAAAATTTTTACTCTTCCTTAGTAATAAACATATTTTTGTTAGACAATTTAAAAGAATGTTTCCACGTCCGCTTCCTCCTTCGGGGGAAGTGGCAAAATCGAGCGTATGCGAGATTTTGACGATAGGGGACTTGCATAATCTTATAACGATAATTTTTCGTAAATATCGTTACATACTTCTTTAAACTCTAAATTTATCTCTCTATTTGTGTACCTCAACACGTTTACTCCGAGAGAATTAAGAAATGCCGTCCTCTCTAAATCTTTTATCTCGTTTTCTTTTTCATAATGCTGCGAACCGTCAATTTCTATGGCAATTTTTTTATCAGCACAATAAAAATCTACCACATACTTGGATATTACCATTTGTCGATGAAATCTCCAAGGTAACGCATTCAGGCATTCATACCACAACTTACGCTCCTCTTTTGTCATAGTTTTTCGCAAGTTTCTTGCAACTGTCTTTAACTTAGGATTACTATAATCATACTTTTTTGTCATTATTTTCGTTTTATTCGCCATCGACAACTTTCAATTTCGCTGTATTGCTCTTTATTTTTAACCGCCCCGACGAAAATTCGTCGGAGCAGTCTTAAAGTTTATCTTATCTCAAAGATAATCGTTTGAAGTTTGTACGGTTATACGGTCGCAGTTACTATCGAAAGAAGTACGTCTACCATTTCTTCGAGTTTCAGAGAACCCCAGAACTTTCTACCGTTATCGTACTGATATCCGTCGGCTATCTGATAAGTAACCTTATCTTCGGCAGAAATCGTTTCCGCCGCCGTCGCCTTAGTCTTTTCTTCAGCCGTGAAAATATTTTCCACTACTATATGTTCGCCTTCATCGTACTTTCCGTTCAGGTTAGTATCGACATATATTTTATTTTCGGCGACGTACGGTCTGATCTTGTCGAACGTGGAATCGAGTTTTTCAAGCGTTCCGCCCGGAGCGGTAGTATTCGCACCGTTATCCGATTTTATCGGAAGTACGCCTGCGTTAAACAATTTGATTGCCGTCGAATTTTCGATTGCGTACTGAATCTCCGTGCTGATAGCGCCGACCTTGGTATCCGAAGGAATGAGCGAGAGCGGTCCCGTCTGCGTTTCTTCGAAGATGTCTCCGACGGTTACGCTTGCCTTGACCTTGCTACTCAACCTCGTTCCGAAGTCGTCTTTTCTTATATCGGTTATCGTGAAGTCCGCAACGCAGAGGATAAGGTTATCGGTTATCTTAGTCCACGTTCCGCTATCGTTTCTGTACCAGCCTTCAGCGTGAGTCCCGCTTCCGTGCGGCAGACATTCGTTTGTTCCGTCGCAGTATTCGTAACTCATCAACTCGCCGATTTTAACGTTCTTGATCTGCGTTTCGATAGAGAAGTCTCCGTCGATTACCGATCTCATGGAAACGTTGGCGAGTATTGTTTCGAGCGTGGTCGCGCGGCTATAAACGTCGTCGGAAGCGTCGGGCGTTCCCTTATCGTCGAGAACGTACCACACTTTCTTCGATCCGCTCGCAATATGCGTATGGGTCGGGTCTGCGTCTTTGTAAGTGCAATCGCTCGCGCCGTTGCAGTATTTATAGCCCATTACGTCGCCGAGAAGCACGCCGTCGAACGCTTCGCCGAGGTTGAGACCGTTATCGAATATTTCTCCGAGGTCTTTATCCGCGATTCTGTCGAGAAGAACGCCCGAGGCTTCGTAAGTGTTCGTACTTTCGTTAAGTTTATACCATACGCCCGCTTTATGCTCGTGGGTCGCGTCGGGTACGTCGCAAGTTTCGTCGCTGCCGCCGCATCTTATCATATTCATCGCTTCGCCGAGTTTAACCCCTCTTACGATGTCGCTGAACTCGAACGAACCGCTCATAAGATGTCCGAGCCTTACGTTCGCGAATGCGTTTTCTATCGCGCCGACCTTTTCCGTACCACCTTCGTCTTTATACCAACCGCCCAAAGTATGAGTCGTATCGGTATGCGACTTAAACGTACAGTCGATTTTGTCGTGATAGTGCCACTTGTGATTTTCGTCGGTATGCGTTGCGTCTGCGCAGAGTTTGATGCCCGAAAGCGCGGTTACGAACTCGGATTTCTTGCTATACATTTCTCCGTCGTCGTGAACGTGATATTCGTAGTCTTTATGCGAATTTTCCGGTTCGCAGAAAGTATATCTCGTTTCGTTTTCGTCCGTCGTGAATTTATAGTGTCCGCAGTAATAATATCCGAGTATTTCGCCCGCGTATATGCCGTCGAGAATGTTCGTGACCTTGAAATCTTTCTTAGTCACTTCTTCAATCGTCAACATATAGATTTTCTTCATTATTACGCCGTTCGCGCCCTCGTTTTTAACGACTTCGCCATTCGGTTTTATCCACTCGTCATTCGCTTTGTCGTATCTGCCGCCCATGAGTTCGCCGACTTTGACTGCGTCGAAATACGGTTTTAATATATTCTTTTGGAAATTCGCTCTTTCTTTGTAAACCTTACCGATAGTGAGTTCGTTAAACGCAATGTCGAGCGGGGTTTCGTACGCTCCCTTAACGCTCCACTTGCCGTCCTCGCCCTTTTCGATTTCGGTATACTTCATCTGCTTTTCAAGACTCTTCGTCTTGCAGACGTAAGCGAGAATATCGCCGAGCGGAAGTTTGCCTATTACGCCCGTTTCTTCGTCTAAGAAATACTTGGCGGAGTTCTTGGCTTTGTACGCCTCGATAAGACTTCCGAGGCTAGAAGCGAATATCGCCCCGAACACTTCGTTAAAGTTACCGCTTATCGTAAGAGCGTAGTCGTTTGCTACGTCGTAGTTGAACGTGACTTTCAGTTTCTTAGCGACGAGTTTTTCCGTGACCGCGCCGAATACGTCTCCGAGCGAAAGTTTTCCGTAGTAGGTATTGACGAAATCGAGAACTCCGTTCTTCACCTTGATTTTCTTGGTGATAGAAGCGGCTTCGGTAATCTTCATATTGAAGGTCGCTCTGAACACTTTCGCCATTTTACCGGTAAGAACGAGATTATTGCTCTTATAGTCTCTCGCCGTACCTCCCGCGGTAAGTCTGACTTTCGTCGCAGCGTATTTTCTGAATACGTCGTAAGTGAAATCGCCTACCGTGAAGTCTTTATAAGTGTCCTTCGCAAGTTTCTTAACTCCGCTTACGCCCTTCTTTAAAGACGAGAGCATAACGTTGACCTTGATGTTGAAAGTCGCCTGTAATACGTCCGCAAGGTTGCCCGATATAACGTAATTACCGTTTACGTCGGTTGCGTCGCAAGCGAAGCCCTTGCAGATTTTCCCTTTCGTAAGTACTCTTATAAGGTCGTAAGCGTAATCGCCTATCGGTCTTTGAAGAAGCATCTCTTTCGCTTTCGCTACGAAGTTCTTATCTTTCAAAAGAGCGTTATAGATTTGTTTTACGGTTACGTTCGATACGTCTTCCATAACGGCTTTGAACGAACCTTCTACGGTAAACTCGCCTTTCTTGTCGCTTCCGACTATCTTGCTGTCGAACTTAGTCATCGACTTGTTATAGAAGGACTGAATAAGTCCGCCTATACGATAATCGCCTACGGCTTCGATAATCTTGCCCGGCATTGCGAGCGCGACTACCGCAAACAGAACGTAACTCGACGGAATAGAGTAAACCGTACTCATACCGCTCGAAACTTTCTCGCCCTTTTCGTTGTACCAGACTTTCTTGCCGCCCTCTATTCTGAAATAGATACCGCTTTCGTTGCCGCTTTCGTCTACTTTAATCTTGAAGTATCCGAGCATTACGTTGTCGGTAATATTCAGAACGTAGTTGATAACGTCGGCGTATTTGCTTACGCCGTCCATAGTTTTAAGGTTTATCTTGAACTTCTCTAATTCCTTGCTTGCAGGAACCTCGAAGTCGTTGACTTTCAACGCTACGGACACAAGTTCGGCAATCTTAATATCGGTAAGTTCTCTGAGACCCTTGTTGGTAATCTTCTTTTTAAGAATATCTTCGAGGTATACGTTAAGGGTGTGCTTATCGTCTTTCGTGACTTTGCCTGCAAACTCGGCAATTTTAGCCTTATTTTTGATATTCTTAGCAAATACTCCGACTTCGTTTACGGTAAGGTCGAACAAATCGCTTACGATAAGCGGCATCGCCTTCGTTCCGTTAGCCCATACGTTTTTCTCGTTGACCGCAAGATTCTTTATCGCTAACTGAGCAAATTCGCCCAACTTTGCATCGCCGAAATAGTGCTTGACGATTTCGGTCGGCTGTTTCTTGTTGTCCTTTACGACTTTGACGACGTTTACGACAGGATCGTCGAGAAGTTTGGAAAGTACCGCCTTTTCAGTTATCTTACTTATATTGTCGTTCTTCAGATCGTCAAGGTAATGTCTGAGCGTTCTCTTTTCGCCGCAAATCGTATTTACGAGATACTCGGGAAGGTTGGCTTTGTTGTTCTTTATATCGAGAAGTTGATTTATCTTCACGTTAAACAAATCGCTTACGATAAGCGGCATATTTTTGCCGTCGTTTGCCCACGTTCCGTCCGCGTTCTTGTCAAGTTTCGCAAGCGCAATCTGAGCAATCGCCCCTATGGACAAATTACCCGCTTTCTCTTTAAGGAACCCAACCTTATCAGACGAGTCCAAAAATTCCTTTACGTTTATATTGAATATAACGTTTAAAGGCTCTTTCTTCGTCGTATACTCGCCCTTGCCGTTTACGTTGTTCGCATCGCAGGCAAATCCGCTGAGTCCTAACTTCTCTCCGAGGAATTTAGAAAGAGGATCGAAGAGTATATCGCCGATCGGTCTATCGAGAACGTAGTTCTTTATAACTTCAAGCGGTTTATTATTCTTGAAGTCTTCCATAACTCCGCCGATAGTCTTGTTTGAAAGTTCGGTGAGGAACGCGCTGAACGCGCCTTTTATCTCATATTCCTTATTCGCTTCTTCTGCGTCCTTATCTTTCAGACCCATTTCGCTTCCGGCAAACGCCTTGGGTATTAACATATTATATAAGGGCATAAGAACGGTTCCGACTTTAAGTTCTTTAACCGCTTCGGACACAAGTTTCGGATTCATTATTCCGTAGACGAGATAGAGAACGTAACTCGTGGGCGCGTTGAATACGGTGTTCAATGCGTCGTTGCATGCGTTTCCTTTATCGTCGTACCACTTGCCGTCTTCGAGTCTGTAACCGCTACCGTCGGAATTTCTGAGGAAATCGCCGATAAGAACGCTGTCGGTCAGGTTGAGAACGTAGTTGATAATCGGGTCGAGAGTCGTCGAATCTACACCGAATTTCTTTACGCCTTCGTTCGAATTAACCCTTATTCCGTCGACTTTAAGAATAAGTCCGACGAGTTTCGCGATTTTGATTTTCGTTAAGCCGTCTATTCCGCGGTTCTTCTTTATGATGCTTTCGGCGTTCTGACCTCTTAGAATATCGTCGAGATAGACGCCTAAGGTATGATAGTCATCATTCGTGATCTTTTTAAGTAATTTGTATATGCCGCCCTTTAAATTATTGTTTGTTATCGCGTCGATAAGATCGAACACATCGCCGAAACTAACGTCTATAACATCGGAAAGGATAAGCGGACGATTCAAGTCTTTAACCGACTTTACAGCAATACCGACAACGTCTCTGAACGCTACGCCGCCGACCAACATTTTAAGGTATTCGATAGTCGTATAAGTCTCGCCCGTAAACGGATCTTTAACGACCTTTCCGAGAACGCCTCTTATAAATTCCCCAACCTTCGTTTGTCCTATCGTCCTGAGCGTACCGTCGTTGAAATCATTTATACCAAAGTTTTTGAAGTAGTCGTTGAAAGTTCTGCCCTCTTTTCTTCCGTCTGCTTTCTCTTCATACTTAAACGCTTTGTCGGTGATACTTATAACTTTATCGATTGCTTCCTGATTGCCGATTACCGCATTCAGTACCGTTTCAAACGTAATATCGAATACGTCGCTCAAAACCAACGGAAGAGGATTTTTGCTAACTCCCCATATATTGTCGATACCGTCTTTTTGACAGTTGTCGGCAAAGTTCGGAACGATTATAGCAATGAGGTCGCCCACTCTTCTTTGCGGGAATACTTCGTTGACGAGGTTTACGGCGAGGTCTTTTTCGCCCGTTCTGTTCTTGACTATGTCAAGGATATATCCCACGCTTACGCTGAATATATCGCCGAGCATTACGGGGTACGTTTCGCCGTTATCGTTTTTCGTCCAAACGTGATTTTTGGCGTCGGTCTCTTTCGCATACAGGAAGAGTTCCGCCACATATCCGAGTTTGATTTTGCCGAAATAATGATTTATAACGTCTAACTTATTTTTGCCGGCGTCTAAAAGGTCGCAGACAAGTCCTTGGTTCTCGTCGCCTTTGGTATCTACGAGAACTATATCGCTTATGAGTTTTATAAGTTGTTTATCTTTCAGTTTATCGTTCTTGGCGATTATCGGGTCTAAGAGGTCGCCTATCGTTATTCCGTCGAGTATTCCGAACAAATAGTCTTTCTTTTCGTCCGCAGTATATTTCTGACTTATACCGAGCAAATGGTCGAGCAGGTCGAACATATTTACGGAAAGAAGCCTCGAAACGGGGTAGTAAATCTCCTTTTCGTTCTTATCGTACCACTTACCGTCTGCCTTATTGTATTTGAAGCCTAAGAAGGTCTCGACGTACTGCCCGAGCATAAAGTCGAGGTTGATAAGTCCCTCTTCGTTCGTCTTGCCGCCGAGAAGTTTCTGCGTAATGGTTCTGTTGTCGTTCTTGTCGGTGAGAAGGGTTATTATTCTGCCGATTTTAGTATCGAGTATCGCCGAAATCGCATCGCCGAGCGACTTGCCCTCGCCTTTACTAAGAACGTAAGCGTCGTCTACTTTCTTCATTCCGACGACGGGCGCGACAACGTCGCCGATAGTCGTATCGCCTAAAACTTCGACTATGAAGTTTATGACGTCTTTATCTTCCGAGAAAATAAAGTTGAATATCGTCTCGTAAGAAGTATTGAACAGTATGTTGACTAAACCCGAAGCCTGCTCCAAGGTTTTGAAGTTGTAAGTTCCGTCTCCGAGTTTTTCCGCGGCGAAGGGTACGAACGTTTCGCCGAGCATAAACTCGCCGAACTGATTGTTAAGTTCTTCGCGGAGAAGTTCTTTGTTCTTGAATCCGTCGCCCGTTATGTTTGCGTAAGTTATGTAATCCCATTTAAGGAAAGCGTCGAATACGCCGTTTATCTTCTCGTCTTTACCGAGAATCGTTCCGTACTCATCGCCCGTACCTTCTTCATATTTAAGGGCGAACGCAAGTACCGAACCGAGAGAGATATTCTTCACGGTTTCTTCGAGCATACGGGTATTTTCTTCGCTCTTCGTCATAAGGAGTTGTTCGAGCGTGAGATCGAAGAATTTTGCTAAGTTACCTCTTGCGGTTCTTCCGAAAATCGTCCACTCCGTCTCGCCGAGCGAATCGTAATCGCATTTTCCGTTCAGTATATCGCCGAGCCTTACGTCTTTGATTTCTTCTTTAAGGTTGAATTCCGCGTTTTTGTCGAAGCCCGCCGCTATCTGCCACAATTTAAGGAGAAGTACCGTGTTAAGCCCGTCTTCGATTTTTCCGCCGTTTTTATCGTAATACCTAACTTCGTTTCCTTCGCCGACTTTCGAGTACCCGAGAAGCGAAGCGATTATATCGCCCATCGAAGCGTAGGGAAGGAAGCCTCTTATTACGTTGGAGAAGGAGAATTCCTTGCTGTTTTCAAGTTCTTTAACAAGGGAGAACACGCCGCCGAATCTGATGTCGTACAGGAGAGATACGATTCCCGTTATTTCGCCGCCGTCTTTGTTCTTCCACGACCCGTCGCTGTAAGTCATTCCGAGAACGTTTCCGAGAGTGACTCCGCCGAGAGATTCTTCGAACACGCCGTAAATCGCGTCGAGTTCGATTTTGTCGCCGCCGAACGCGACCGCCAAATCTTTGAATTTAATATCGAACAATCTCGTCTTGAACACGCCGACAGACTCGCCGTTTTCGTCGAGATAATATCCGTTTTCGTCTTTAACGGGGTTTCCGTCTTCGTCGAATTTCAGTTTGAAAAGTTCGCCGAGACCTTTCGCTACCGTAAGGTCGTCGCCCGCGAGTTTGGAAATCGCCGCGACCACGTTGAGCCTTATCTGTTTGCCCGTGAGTTCGCTGTCCTTATCGCCCACTACGTCCTCTATCGTAAAGTCCATAAGGCTCTTTAAAAGTTCGCTCTGTACGGGTTCGCCGTTCGGCTTTTTCCATACGCCGTTCTCGTCTTTCGTATATTTGAACGTTTCGAGAATATCGCCTACGGAGAGGTCGCCGAATACGAGGAGGAAGTTATGTATTTTCTGCTCTACCGTTCCCTCGTCTGCAAACGCGTGGTATACGTCCGTGAGATTAAGGTTCGCGAGATACCCTAAAAGCCCGTTGACTTCCGTCTCTTCGTCGCCGCTTTTTTGTACCCACGTTCCGTTCTCTTTTTTGGTATAACCCATTATCGAACCGATTTCGACGCGGTCTAAAAGCCTGTCTACGACGAATTTGTACTTGTTCGTGGTGACGTCCTTTTCAAAGAGGTCCCTTATCTGCATTTCGTCGAATATCGCGTTGAGTTTGCCGGGAAGTTCGTCGCCCTCTTTCGATACGCCGAGATCGATAAGAAAATCGCCGACTTTCATTTCGCCTATCGGGGAAAGTCCGCCTTCGACGAGTTCCGTTCCTATATCGGAACTGCCCGTAACCACGTCGAAAATTCCGCCGAACCGAATGTTCGCCAGAAGATTCAACGCCTGAGGTTTACCCTCTTTTACCGTATACACGCCGCCGTTTTTCTCGAATACGCCGGGAAGAATTCCGCCGAACGTAAGGTCGGAAAGCGCGGTTAATATGCCGGGCTGATTTTTAACTTCGTCCGTCGAGATAAGTTGACCCAGACTATACTTGCGGAGTTTTTCTCTCTGCGCGCCGTCGAGAACCGTATCGGACGGTATGAACGCCAGAACCGCGCCCGCAGGCACGTCCGCCATAAAATCCTTAAACGCGACTTTTCCGCTTAAAAGCGAGAAAATCGAAACCGATTTAAGGTCGTCTATGTAAGGTTGATTTTCCTCCGTCTTTTTGATGACGTTTTTCTCGTCGTCGGGATCGGAAGAGCCGCCCGCGAGTTTATTGACGAGATCGACCGTGCTGAATCCGTATTTGGATTCGAGGTCGCTTATGTCGAAACTGTCGGGAGCGTCGAGCCAACGTCTCATAAGCCCGACGAAATCTTCGGCGGACATATCTTTCATGTCGCCGAGGGCGTCTTGTAAATCCTTGTCTTCGGGGAGAACGTCGGCTACGGTCATATTTCCGTACAAGTAGTACACGGAAGTGGCAAGTCCGCCTACCGTCGCCGAGATACCCATTATGAAGCCGAGTAAAAGACACAACAATCTTTTAAAAAGTTTACTCATATCTGCATCTCCTGTTGCACTTTGAGTCTTATTTCGCGCGCACATTTCATGCGTACGCAAAATAATAAAATTTACTCTTTTATTATATAATGCATTACTTTGATTTGTCAACTTGCAAACGCGAAATTTTTACCGTTTCGCCCTTTTCCCGTAAAGTTTTTTACAATTATTTTACTTTCAATTTACTTTCGGAGATTTTCGCCCGAAAAGCGAAAACCGCCGCGACGAAAAAAAAGGAAAAGAAAAGTCTGTGAAAAAAGTGTTGTCTTTTTCTGAAAAATATGGTATGCTTGTAGCCGATAAAACCCCCGACCGAACCCGATTGGGGGGTTTTATCGGCTAAGATTATTTGACAAGAAGAAAAAAACCGATGATAAATATAATCGTAAATCCGAAAGCAAACGGGAAAAAAGCGGCTAAAATAGCCAAAAAGGTAGACAAATATCTCACCGGAAAAGGGGTCGAACACTCCTTTTTCTACACCGACGCGCCGAGACACGCGATAAAACTCGCCGAAGAGTTATCGAAAACGAGCGATACGATAGTCGCGCTCGGCGGAGACGGAACGATAAACGAGGTTTTGAACGGACTCGATACCGAGAAGGTAAAATTCGGAATTATCCCCTCGGGAAGCGGCAACGATTTCATAGCGGCGGCGGGTATTCCCCAAAACCCGATAGAGGCTGTAGACCTCATTTTAAGCGGCGAGGCGAAACCGACCGATTATATGGTCTGCGGCGGAGTCCGCGGGCTTAACATTATAGGCACGGGAATAGACGTAGATATTTTAAAGCGTTGCAAAAAAAGCAAGATTTTAAGGGGAAAACTGCAATACGTCATCTCGCTTGTAATCAGTCTTATAAAATTCAGATTTTACAAGTTTTATATCTGCAAAGGCGAAGAAAAAACCGAGAAGGAAGCCCTTATAGCGTGCGTCGGCAACGGACACAGATTAGGCGGCGGCATAAGAATGTGTCCCGAAGCGAAAATCGACGACGGCGAACTCGATTTCGTCATTGCGGGAAAACTGAAAAAAAGCAAAATTCCGCATGCGTTTGTCAAACTCATGCAAGGAAAAATTCTCGAACAGGACTTTACCTCTTTCGAGAGGTGCGAACACGTCAGATTAGAGTTCGACAAGCCCGTTACGATACAGGTAGACGGCGAACTCTACGACGGACTCGATTTTGACTTATCGATAGTAAAGAGCGGAATAAAAATCTACCGCCCGTAATTTAAAATCGCAAAACCCGAACAGGGACTGCAAAAAAAGAAAGACTACCAATCTTACGGATGTAGTCTTTTTTTATTGCTAAAAGAAAAATCTCGCTTGCTTTCCCCTCTGGGGAGAGTGGATTTTACGAGCAATGCGAGTAAAAGACTAGAGAGGTCTTGTTCAATAAAACATTGCGGGTATTAAACATTGTTTGCGTTAATGACCTCTATCGGCTTGACTTCCATTTCATTCCGCCAACCCACTTCTCCTCGGCGGCGGACGCCCCCTTTCCGTCAGACTTCGTCTGCCACCTCTCCCGTTTCATCGGGAGAGCCTGCCCCGAAGGGGAAAGCAAGGCGATTATATTCGCCGGTTTGATTTCCGACAAACGAGAAGATAAATCAAAACTTTACATACACAACCGCAAAGGACCTCTCGGAATAACGAGGGGTCTTTTAGCATATATTCGTTGTATGAAATTCCTCAAAATTCAGGCTGCGGGAAACGACTATCTCTACGTTTCGGGCGACACGCCCCTTTCGGACTTGCCTTCCCTCGCCGAAAAATATTGTGACAGACGATTCGGCGTCGGTGCGGACGGTATTATCTGCGTCGAAAAAATTTCGGACGGACTACTCTCTATGCGTATTTTCAACGCCGACGGAAGCGAAGGCAAAACTTGCGGCAACGGTATTCGCTCGTCCGCGGTTTTCGCATACCTTACGAGTATGATTAACTCAAACGAAGTCAGAATAAAAACTCTCTCCGCAACGCATACGGTAAGATTTTCCGATCTTGGCGACAACCGCTATTATGCCGTAGCGGACTTCCCTACGCCCTCGCCCGACGAAAATGCGGATACATTGATTGAAATTTTACAAAAAAACGGTCTATATGTCGATAAACGCGACTTTTTTACGGTAAACAACGGGAATATTCACGCGGTTGTTTTAAACGGAAAACACTCGGCGAGGGAGTATTTCGAGGCTATAAAAAGCGCGAAGATTTACGACGGCGGAGCGAACGTAGAGGTCGTTAAAAAAAGCGGCGACGAAATACTTTGCGAAGTCTGCGAACGCGGTTCTCTTATGACCTTATCGTGCGGAAGCGGAGCGGTTGCGGTTGCGTTCACCCTGAAAAACAGTCTTTTTCCGAGAAGAAACGAGTACGATATAAAAATGAAGGGCGGCGTTTTAACCGTTAAATTCGAAGGGGGAAAATCTTTTCTCGGCGGCTTAGTCACGCCCGTTTTTTACGGCGATACGGACACCTACAAAACGTTTAAAGTTTAAACAAATTCCGTTTTGACCTCTCTCGTCGCTTCGCAACACTCTCCCCATAGGGGAAAGCAAGATTATTTAGATTGTTTACAGCTATGCATTTCGCATAGCAAATAGATATTGAGATTAGTGCTTTTAGAAAACTTCTACTATAAGGATATTATAATTTTTCTTTCTAACCATTCTTGCTTTCCCCTATGGGGAGAGTGTCGCGTAAGCGACGAGAGAGGTTTGTCGACCTGAATATGAAGTATATTTAAAGGAATAAAATATGAAATATAACGAAAACTTCCGAAAACTATCCGACTCCTACGTATTCGCAGGCATAAACGCCCGAAAAGCGACCGCGAAAGAAAAATGGGGCGATAAACTCCTCGACCTCGGGGTCGGCGACGTCAAATTGCCCTTGTTTCCCGTAGTCGCCGAAGAAATGAAAAAAGCCCTCGACGAAATGACTACTTTGTCGGGCTTTAAGGGCTATTCGCCAAGTTCGGGCTACGATTTTCTCAAAGAGGCAATCGCGAAAGACTATTCGGACAAGGGCGTTGCCGTCAGAAAGTCGGAAATCTTCGTAAACGACGGGGCGAAAGAGGAACTCTACGATATTTTCGGGCTTCTTAATCCGAACAGCCGAATAATCATTCCCACCCCCTGTTACCCCGCCGTCGCCGAGGCTAATCTGCTTCTCGGGAACGAGGTTATCTACATAGAATCGGACGAGGATTTCGTTCCGTACCCGCCATTCGGTACTGCCGCCGACGCCGTTTACCTCTGCTCGCCGTCAAACCCGAGCGGCGCGGCGTTGGACTACAAAACTCTCGCCCTATGGGTCAATTACGCTATTTCCGCGAACGCCGTTATCGTTTTCGACGGGGCGTATTCCGACTATCTGTCGGACGGCTACCCCGACTCGATTTTTCGCATCCCGAACGCAAGAAGGTGTTCGATAGAAGTCCGTTCTTTTTCAAAAGGTTACGGCTTTACGGGACTTCGGCTCGGCTACTCGGTAATACCCGAAGAACTCCCCGAAGCGGGCAAGTTCAAAAAACGCAAGTCGGGATGTAGCGACAACGGCGTTTCATACGTTACTCAGCGCGGCGGTCTTTCGTGCCTTTCGGACGAGGGCCGTCGGGAAATGAAAAAACGGGTTAAATATTATAAAGATAACGCCGAGATTTTAAGACAGGCTTTAAAATCGAAAGGCTTAAAATACGCGACGGGCGACGATTCGCCTTACGTTTACGCCCGTTGTCCCGAGGGATTTACGGACGAGTCACTATGCGGACTTCTCTCCGACAAACTCGGAATAATCGCAACCCCCGGAAAAGGATTCAATCAACAAAAAGGCGAATATTTCCGCCTCTCCGCTTTTGCTCCGAGAAAAGAGATATTCGAGGCTTCGGACAGACTTTCCTCCTTTAATTTTAGCCGATAAACATCAATACTTTTCGCTCTAAAACCGCCGTATAAGTCGATTATCGGCAATTTACGGCAGGCATAGACAGTTTATCGAAGTACTCTTTCACCGCCTCGGAAATCGCCTCGGCAAGCGAATAGACGAGCGATAAACGAACGGAAGAAAGCGAGGCTTTGGGCGAAGTTTTTTCATCGACGACGGCGATTATCGACGCGTCGCCTATTTCGGCGAGGTCCTTTTCCACGCCGAGACCGGGCTTGACGGGTCGGTCGGAAATTTTAATACCGCCTATTTCTTCCCGTCTTCCGAGGGCGGCGTCTATCGCCACCGTTTTTTCGTAAGGGTACGCTCTTTTAACGAATTTCGCGATTACGTTTACGTCCCTTGCCGTCACGGGTTTATCGAGCGAACCGAAAACGTACGTCCTGCCGCCGAGTTTTTGCCTGAGCATAGTACCGACGAGCGGACCTAAACTGTCGCCCGTAACGGCGTCCGTGCCTATACACACGAAAATTGCGGTTTTGCCGTCCAAAACAGCGTTCAACGCCTGTAAAATTTTCATTTTTACGCCGCCCGAGGACGCAGGGATATAATAGTTTTGCATAAATAATATTATTTACTCAAAAAAATTAAATAAACCGCTTGCAAAAAATTTTTTTATGTGGTAATATGGTATTGAATAATATATTTACCTTTAATGGAGGCTTGTACTTTATGGGAATCGCTGAATTCGTATGTATCGGCATCATAGTACTTTTTGCTTTGATAGGTTTGCTAAGGGGATTCGCAAAGCAAATCGTTACGCTTTGCTGTTGGTTTTTCGCTCTTATCGGGGCAATACTTCTCGTAGAACCCGTTTTTAAACTTGTTTTTGCAGCCGACAACGCTCCGCTTCACAACGTTCTTTCGAGTTTTGCGGGAGTTATGGCGTTCTGCGACGGCTTCCTCGGAGATATGGCGGCGGCTCGCGGACTTGCAAGCGGCGGCGCTCTCGCGGCGAACTGGATAATAATGCTCGGCATTTTACTCATTCTCTGGATCCTCGTGACGATCGTATTCAAAATCGTAAAACTTATATTCAGACCGTTCACTACGATTGCGAATCCGATTAAACCGGTAGATAAAATTCTCGGTTTCCTTTTCGGCGCGGTCATCGGCGCGTTACATATCTTTATCTTCCTTACGATTGCATATCTTCTCAAAGATAAGGTTGCGGTCGTCGGAGAATATCTCGACAAACTCAAAATTACCGACACCTCCTCGTACGTTTATCAATACGCATACAAATGGGTAGCAGACTGGATAGGAGCGTACTTCAAAGGCGTAGGCGAGTTCTACTGGTCAACCGTAATCGCGTAACAAAATCAGAAAATATAAGATTGCCGAAATTCGTTTTGCGGATTTCGGCTTTTTTTTGATTTTTTACGCATAGTATTATAGTACGCAGTCTTTTCTCGTCTTTATAAGCATTTTTTCGGAAAAAACTTCTAAACCCGAAAATCTGACTGCTCTCGCTTTCTCTTTTTGAGATAAATTTCTCAGTTGAGACGATAAAAAGCCATAAACACTTCCTCCTTCGGGGGAAGTGGCAAAATGAGCGTAAGCGAAATTTTGACGATAGGGGACAATTCAAACGTTCGTTTATTTTGTCCCCTATCGGCTTGACTTCCATTTCATTCCGTCAACCCACTTCCCCCGAAGGAG
>ERZ779875.1044-NODE-1044-length-20205-cov-7.426005_pt1 | contig 20205 bp, 13 predicted proteins | sample MGYA00511246_ERZ779875 | MGnify/ENA primary metagenome ERZ779875 (study PRJEB29588, sample SAMEA2155093) | human gut metagenome | biome: human gut; feature: human-associated habitat; material: faeces | place: Denmark | collected 2008/2010 ... | reverse complement strand
CTGCCGCAATTTTGCGGCAGTCGCCTGCTTCTTTATAAGATTTCTCTTCTTTTTTACTTCTCCGCTTTGATTGCAAAACGGAATATTAAGCCGTTTATCGACTTATAGCCTTACTTTCACTTGGTTATTCCTCTGTATTTTCGGACTTGACAGGCGTTTTGTCTTCGCTCGGTTTCTCGGTCTCTTTCGCTTCTTTTACCGCCTTAGCCGCTATCTTACCGCCGACTACGCCCGTTATAAGCGAGTTGAGGTCTATGCCCGTCGATTCTTTTACGCCATCCATTATCTGCCCCGCGCTGTTCATTACGTCTTTGACGATTTTCGTCGCGTTGCCGTCGCCGTACATTACTATCTTATCCGTGCGGCTGAGCGGTTCGGCGGCGTTCTTCACTACTTCGGGAAGAGCCGCAAGATACATTTCGAGTACCGAAGCCTCGCCCATCTTCTTTTGAGCCTCGGCTTTCTTTTCAATCGCCTCCGCTTCGGCAAGTCCTTTTGCTCTGATACCCTCGGCTTCCTGTTCCATAGCGTATCTCAAAGCCTCGGCTTCCGCTCTCTTCGCTTCCGCTTCCATTATCGCCTGATACTTGCGAGCCGCCGCGTCCTGTTCTTTCGCGAATCTGTCCGCTTCGGCGTCTTTTTGGCGTTTGATAAGGTCGGCTTCCGCTTCTTTCGCTATCTTGTAGTTTATCGCGTCCGCCTGCTTTCTGATTTCCGCGTCGAGTTGTTTTTCCTTTAAAACTATCGCCTTGTCGGCAAGTTCGGACTCTTTCTCCTTACGGGCGATATCCGCTTCCGCCTTGGTTATTTCGATAGTCTTTCTCTGATTTTCCTGTTGAATGGAATACGCCGCGTCCGCTTCGGCTTTCTTGCCGTCCGCCTGAACTTTGAGTTCCGCCTGCTGTACGGCGAGCGCGGTATTCTGTTCGGCGATTTTCTTTTCGGCTTCGACCTTTACGGCGTTCGCCTCTTCCTGCGCGTGAGAAGTCGCTATCGCGATGTCCCTCTGAGCGTTCGCTTTGGCTATCTGAGCGTTTTTGCGAATCTGCTCTACGTTGTCGATACCCATATTTTCGATTGTTCCCGCGTTGTCCTTGAAGTTCTGAATATTGAAGTTCACGACTTCGATACCGAGTTTCTCCATATCGGGAACTACGTTTTCGGTAATTTTCTTAGCCACGCCCTGTCTGTCCTGAACCATCTCTTTAAGTCCGACCGAACCGACTATTTCACGCATATTACCCTCTAAAACCTGCGTTACGAGACTTACGAGTTCGTTCTGTTTCATACCGAGAAGAGACTCCGCCGCACGCTTTAAAAGTTCGGGGTTGGACGAGACTTTAACGTTCGCAACGCCGTCCACGTTTACGTTGATAAATTCGTTTGTGGGAACGGCCTCGCTCGTCTTTACGTCTACCTGCATAACTCTGAGCGAGATTTTATCCACCCTTTCAAAGAACGGCATACGCCACCCCGCTTTACCTATGAGAATCCTCTTTTTGAACGGACCCGAAATAATAAACGCGGTGTCCGGGGGCGCTTTCAGATATCCCGCCACAAGAAAAAGAATTACTACTACTGCTACTACTGACAATAAAACGATTGCCCACGTCGGCATAACTTTTACCTCCTTGTTCTGCCTTTGTAATATATGCCGAAAGCCTGCGAGCGATAACTACGCCGTAACTCTACGCCGAAAAAAAAGACCTTTACGCAAAATACGTAAAAGTCTCAAAAAAACATAGATTTAACTTTCGTTATCACTAATAAGTTCTTACGGCACCGGAAAACTTATTTTTCGTCCTGACGATACCGTAACACGGACCAGACCGTGTTTTTACTCCCTTTCAGCGATTATATGATAGCATAGATTTATTGCGAAGTCAAGTATTCCGCAAAAATTTCACAATATCCCGCATTCAGATGGTTAAATCGCCGTTTTAAATTCAACTCTCGTTTCTCGGGACGCCGAGGCGTCGTCCCCTACGTCGCAAGGCAAATACAACTGCGACAGCAATATAACTTCCGCAGGAAATTTAACTTATACATTTTTGCCGTCTTCTTCGGTGAAGGTGGCAAATCGAGCGACTTTCCGCGACGATTTGGCAGAAGGGGACAATAAATCACTGCAACGTTTCGCATTGCGTTTTCTATCCCCTATCGTCAAAATCTCGCTCACGCTCCATTTTGCCACTTCCCCCGAAGGAGGAAGCGAAAATTTAGCGTCCCCAAAAACGACTACGCTTAAAAGTATGGCAACTTTAAAAAATCGTACTGCCTGCGGAAGTCAATCAGCCGCGGGCGGAAACGTAGAATCGCAACGCCGAAATAACGACGGCATAATCCGCTCTTACTTTTTCAAACGGCTCGTCCGCGCCGTCAAAAGTCCGCTTTCTGAGAACTTCCGTGAGTTCCGAAGCCGACTCCCCGAGATTTTTAAACCCGAGATTTAACGCCACGCCTTTAAGCGTGTGCGCCGCCCGAAACGCGTCTTCTGCGTTTCGGTTTTTCATCGCTTTTTCAAGCGATGAAAAACCGTCGTCGTCCAGAAATCCGAGCGCAAGTTGCGCCGCAAACTCCTCGGATATGTCTCTTCACCACGTCTTGGTAATCGCCGCCTACGGCTTCGTACAGGCTTTTAATCGTCATTTTCTACCCCCCCCCCGAATTTTTTTCACGAGACGAACTATACAGTTAATCAACTTATCGCCGTCTATCGGCTTTGCGATGTGAGCGTCCATACCTGCGGTTCTGGCGTTCTCGACGTCCTCGGCGAACGCGCTCGCGGTCATCGCGATTATAGGCACGGTCGCAGCGTCCGGTCTATTCATAGCGCGGATTTCCTTCGTTGCCGTAAGACCGTCGACGATGGGCATCATAACGTCCATAAGCACGACGTCTATCTCCCCGACCTCGCTGTTTTTAAACGCCTCGACAGCCTGCTCTCCGTCGGTTACGGACGTAACGTTCGCCCCTGCTACTTTCAGTATGAACTCGACTATCTCGGTGTTTATCTTGTTGTCTTCCGCAACGAGAACGTTAATTCCGTCAAGTTTCCTTTCTTCGCTCGTTTTTAGCGAGTCCGTCCCTTTCTTCGCTTTTTCGGATATCTTAAAATCAACGTTTACGGTAAAGGTCGTACCCTCTCCCTTTTTGCTTTCGACCGATATATTCCAGCCCGCTCTGTCAATGATTTTTTTGACTATCGCAAGCCCCAATCCCACCCCTTCGGAATTGTTCGAATCGAATTGTTTCTCTCGTTCGAACGGCTCGTACATCTTATGTATAAACTCTTCGTCCATACCGATTCCCGTATCCGAACACTTTAATTCGAATCTCGCGGTATCGTCGTCGCAACCCGTTTCTATGCAGGTAAGAACAACTTTCCCGTCTGCCTTATTGTATTTTATGGCGTTATTTATCAGGTTGGTGAGAATCCTCTTGAACTGAACGCGGCAACCGTAAAGATAGTCGTGCGTAATATTTTTCGCATCAAAAACAAGTAAAATACCCGCTTCTTTCGCCTGAACGCTCATAAATTCCCCTATCTCGTCCAGAAGTTCGCTCATTACGAACGACTCGTCTTTCCATACGGGTTCGGAAGTCGTGAGTTTATTCATATCGAGAATATCGTTTACGAGGTCCAAAAGGTATCCCGACGCGTTCCAGATTTTTTCGCGACATTCTTTCTGCACCTCGGGGTCGTCGTAATAATATTCGCCTATTTTAACCATTCCGCGAATACCGTTTATAGGCGTTCGTATATCGTGGCTCATTCGCCTTAAAAAGTCGGTTTTCGCCTCGTTCGCGCGGATTGCCTCTCTCGTAAGCCTTTCGCTTTCTTTTCTGAACGCCTCGTCTTTTATCTCCTGTTCGACTCGCCTTTTCTTCGCGTTCATCTGAACCACGGAAATTACCGCAACCGCGATAAGCAAATAGAGGAAAACCAGGTACAGAAGAACTATCGTACGCCTTTCAAACACTTCGGCGTCGATAATATACGCGTACACGAACAGATTTTTGCTCGCCGTTCTCGCGCCGTAATAGGTTCCGTCGTCCTCCACCCGTATAAGATCATCGTCGTTTATTTCTCGCAATTTACGAACCACGGGGCAATTCTCGGCGAGCATACCGACTCTTCCTTCGACGTTGGAAGCGAGTACGTTTGTTCCGTCGGTTACCGTTATCGCGCCGCTTTTCCCGAAAACATAACCCTTTAAAAGAGTCGCAATAGAAAACCTTTCGTCCTCGACGTCCTCTACGCGGCGGCGTTTATAACACAAAACCGCGCCGTTGCCGTCTCCTCTCGCAACCATCGCGTAATCGTAATAATACGTCTTGCCGTCGCTTTTGTTCTCAGTCAACCTCTCGGAATAACTTTTGACGGAATCCTTGGAGATCCCTCCGTACATTTCGACGGACTGTTCCCACATAGCCGAGTTTTCGCCGCTTTCCGAATAATGCGCGATTATTTTTCCCGAAACGGAGTTTTCGTCGGTCTTGGTAAGAAGAATACCGCTCAATCCTCTTTCTTTCGCCTGCCGGCTAATCTGCTCGGCGAGATCGGCGGAGTAGTCGAGCGAGTCTCTTATCGAGAACGCTTTATCGGAAACGGCGTAAAGACTACGCACAACTTCCTCGGCGGCGAGTTCTTCGTATCGTATGCATTGCTGTTTAACGTACTGCGCCGCGGCGTTCATTTGCTTTTTTGCCAAAGTTTTGCCCGTTGCGGTAGTAATAAGAGCGGCGAACACCCCGATCACTATCCCCGCAAGTATAAAAATAGACGTATGTATAAGTCCTACTTTTGAATCTCTATTTCGTCTTTTCATAATCCACCACGTAATCGTTAGGGTCAAGTCCGTAAGACGAGACGAGATTTGCCATATAACCGTTGTGTTTCAGCAAGTAAAAAGCCTGATTTATTCTCTTTATCGTCTCGGAATGCATTCTTTTCAGAAACGCGACTCCGACCTGAACGTCGAGAAGAGCCTCGGGCAAAATACGAAGTTTTACGGAACTCGTTTTCATATACTCCCTCAGGACGAGTTCGTGACCCGCGACCGCGTCGACGTAACCCTCGTTTATAGCCGCAAACATATAACTTATGTCGGTAAAACAGTTGAGGGATTTCAGTTTCGGAACAATCATTCTTACTCCTGCCCTGCCCGAAAGCACGTCGTCGGGTTTCGTCGAGGATTGAACCGCAATCCTTTTGTCGTTTAAATCGTCTATACTACCGATATCGCTGTCCTCTTTTACCGCGACGACCTGTCGGATATTCATATACGGTTCGGTCCAGTTGTAGTCGTTCTCTATGCCCGTCATAGTAAAACAGCACCATATACAGTCTATTTCGCCGCGCATAAGAACGGCGTTTTTCATACTCCAGTTTATTCGTACGAATCTTGGTTTATAGCCTATAATTTCACACACTTTCTCGGCAAGTTCGACGTCTAAGCCGACAAAATTTCCGTCGTCGTCGTGATAGACCACGGGCGCGTAATAGTCAACGCCGATTACAAGTTCGGGAAGATTTACGTCCTCGCTCTCTTCGCCGCCCTTTTTACAACCGCTCATCGCCGAAATACCGACGAAAACGACCGCTATGAGAGCGGCTATCTTTTGTATAAACGATTTATTCATCTATCGTTTTTCCTCTTTCCGTTATTTTTTTGAAATCGTCGGCGCGTTCGTAAAAACACTCTAAAATCAACGGGTTAAACGAACCGCATTCGCCGTTTTTAATCATCTCTATCGCCCGTTCGTGCGTGTATGCGGGCTTGTACGGACGCTTGGAAACCAACGCGTCGTAAACGTCGCAAATCGAAACGACCTGCGCCGAAACGGGAATCTCATCTCCTTTAAGACCGTTCGGGTAGCCTTTTCCGTCGTAGCGTTCGTGGTGACAAAGGCAGATTTCCCGAGCGTATTTTACGAGAGGCTCGTCGGCGTAACCCTTGATTTTTTCAAGCATTTCGCTGCCGTATACCGTATGATTTTTCATCGTCTCGTATTCTTCCGAAGTGAGTTTGCCCTTTTTATTCACTATTTCGGGGGCGATACGCGATTTTCCCATATCGTGCATTGCCGCCGCGTACGCTATCGTCGAAACGTCGCTGCCCGTAAAACCGTACGGATTGTTCTTGCAGATGAGCCGTTCTAAAATAAGCCTCGTAAACTCGGTGATTCTCGTCGTGTGGCTGCCCTCTTCGCCGCCGCTCGGACGTTCGATAATCTGACTGAGTATCTCTAACATCATCGAACGGCTTCTTTCTTTCTCTTTGGTCTGACGCGTAATTTCGGAAATCAACCGCCTTTGTCTCGAATATACTTTTATGGTATTCGCGACCCGTCTGTACACGTTCCGAGCGTCGAAAGGCCTTGTTATATAATCGGAAACGCCCTTTTCGTATGCGATTCTTATCGAGTCGCCCGTGTCGTCGCCCGTTATGGTTACGACGGGAATATTCGAAATAAGTCCGTAGGCGTTCATATAGTCGAGAACGTCGAAACCGCTCACTTCGGGCATTACCAAATCGAGCAAAATTACCGCGATATTCGACTTATAGCCCTCTATTTTCTCTATTGCCGCTCTGCCGCCGTCCGCTTCTTCGACGTCGTATTCGCTTTTTAAAATACCCGAAAGGATTTGTCTGTTTATGGGCGAATCGTCAACGATTAAAACGAGTTCTTTTTCAGTCGAGGTCTTTTTAAATTCTCCGTGTTCGGAATTATCGGTAATAACGCAGTCCTTTTTCTTTTTGGCGATATACATAAATTCGTCGGCTCTTTTAACCGCCTCTTCCACGCTTTCGCCGTCGCAGATAACGCCGCCCATACTGATTGACGGTTTTATGGACGGATATTCCTCGACAGTCGTCTCCCTTACGCCCTGAACCACGTCCCTCAGCCATTTTTTAAAGGCTATTTCTTTTATATCGGGAACGATGAGCAGAAATTCGTCGCCGCCGTAGCGAATCAGCCTGTCCGTTGAGCGAATACGCGACTTTATGGTTGCGACGACGGCTTTCGACACGGCGTCTCCGACGCTGTGACCGAACAGGTCGTTATAAATCTTGAAGTCGTCGAGATCCAACATCGCGACTCCGCCGCCTAAGACGTTATCGGCGACGTATTCCTCGTAATAGCGACGATTATACGTTTCGGTGAGAACGTCCTTATAGGTTTTGTCGAAATATTCGGAAAGCGGCAAGACGTCCTTGTTTTCTTCGTCGCCGTAGTCTATGGCGGTATTCTCGTCGAAAGTTTTAATCATTTCGAGAACGCAGGGCTTGCCGTCCACTTCGCGGTAGTCGGCGATAACCTGATAAGTACCGCTTTTGAGTTTTTCGATTTTAGAGAACTGTTTTTTCTCGGTAAGAGCGCGGTAACTGATGCAATTTTTACACGGCGAACGCCTTTGCCACACGGCGTAGCAATCGCCCTCTATACGTTTGTCCTCGCAGGTTTTGACTCTTCCCCCTACGTCGTCCTCGGATAAAAGTCTGACGGTAGAAAACACTTTTCTGAGGATATTCATTTCGCTTTGAATTTCGTTTTCGGTCATTATCCGTACCCCCTGATTAAAAGTCAGCCGTTATAAAAACGACGAACGCAAAAGAATGCTCGTCGTTATTATAACAATATATAATGTTTTTTGCAAGGCGTTTTACGATATTTTTCCGTAAAGCGGCATAAAAACGACTTGCAGACAGGCAAATTAACTTACGCGAAGCGTAATATCACTTGCCGACAGGAAATTATTTTTCTTTCTAACAAATTCTAACTACTCTTGCCTTCCCCTTTGGGGAAGGGGGACCGCTTGCGGTGGAAGAGGTCTTACTTTTTCTTAAGTTTTTTGATATCTCCGTCTTTACGTTCGAGACCTCTATCGTCGGCTACGCCGACACCTTCCCCAAAGGGGAAGGCAAGACAGTTAGATTTTATAGCAAAAAAGTCCTCTTTAAATACTTGCTTTTACCGATTGGAGCCTTTCACGCCTTAAAACCCTGTCAGTATCGCTATTTCATACGACTCCGACGGCTGCTTTATGTTCCGCGCTTCGAGAAGCGATACCCTGTAACCGCTTAAACTCTCGGTAATCATGATACTACTTCCCTTCGTCGCCGAATAATATATCGCGTCCGTCGTCCTCACTACTTCGGTTCCGAACGACGTAAACGTTGCGTCTCCGATATACCCGCCGCCTACCTTGTCTATCCGCCACATATAATATACGCCGCTGTGACGACGGTCGATCACGTTTTCATCTGTCGTTCCCGTCACGGTAAACGACAACTTTCCGCTGTTAAACGTCGCGTTCAATATAACCGCAGGCAAAAGCGTATACTCTTTCCCAACATAGCCGTCAGTCTCCTCGGGGCTATCTCCCTCAACCCTTACAATAGAGCCGTAATCAGAGATAATCGACTTATAGGCGTAGTTTTTAACTTTAATCGTGCATTTTGTCGCCGAGGTGATATTAAAGCCGTTAGTATTGTTCGGAAGCGTTACGACGAGTATAAATCTCTCGCTTACCGTCGGATTTCTCGCCGCGAGCGTAAGAGCCGAACCGTCGCCCATAGAACCGAAATCGCTTAACGAAACGCTGCTTGAAGCCGCCGAAAGAACGAGGCTGCCCGCCCACGCGCTTACGCCGTCTTTCTGATAGAACAATCTCATCGAAGTACCTTTCGGCAAACTCAGAGCGAAATTAAACGCAAAATCCGAAACCGTATCTTTCGAGCCGTAATTCACGCTGTAAGTTACGGTATATATTCCGTCGGTATAAAGAGCCGAACCGTCGTACCTCGGGTCGTCGCCCACGGCAAATTCGATATCGTCGGCGTAGACCTTTATATGTATATATCCGCTGTCGTAACCTTTTAAAGTCTCGGACGAAACGAAATAACCGTTTTCCTGACTTGCCGCCGAAAACGCCGAAGTGATTTCGGTATATGAACCGTCTTTTAACTTGATAAACGACTTATAGCGGGGTTTTCCTACCCATTTACTCGTAGTTCCGATAACGAAACCGAAGCCGTTATTTGCGTCGAGCGGTATTATTTCGCCGCCCTCCAACATCGAACGGGGCATCGACGAAGTAACGGTCACGCCTTCGGGGGATTCGACGGTTACGTTATAAGTCCACCTCGCGTAAAATCTCATCGTGCCGCTGACTTCCGAAGAAGCGTCCTTTTGCATATCCTCGAAAGATTTACCGTAAGCCGAGACGTCGCCCGCCTTACTTACCGTATAAAATCCTTTGAAATCGTAGCCGTATCTGTCGTTTATGAGTTTTTTAGTCCAGCCCTCGAATCCGTCGGGATTTACCAAAGAGAACTTCTCGCCTGCCGAAACGGTAGTCGTGAAATATTCATTCACTCCGTAGTTCGATATGAAAACGAGCGAGTATATTTTGGCGTACGTTACCGAAAACGCGACCGAACCGCCGTTTGCCACCGCATATTCTACGAAATCCGAGCCGGCGACAAAATTATACGAGTATTCGTAGTCGGGGTCCTCCGTATAAGGAATCAGAAAGTTGTTCCCTCCGAAAGAGACCGAAAGTCCGCTTTCGGTAAATTGCCCGATCGAAGTCACGCCGTTTATCGTAAGGGATATGGTCGGCGTAAGTCCGTAACCGAGTTGCGGCTGCAAACTGAATGTAAAATGGCAACTCTGCAACATTTTACGGTCGGTAGAACCCGTCGCGCCCGAGTAGGCGAACGAGAAATCGACTTCTTCTTTCGCTTCGACTATAACCTTAGTACTTTTCGTATTTTTCAAGTCCCTACAAGAGACTTCGTAATATCCGTTTTCCGAAACGACAACCGTTCCGTTTTCGGTTACGCCCGTACCGCTGTAAATGGTCTCGACGACGTATGAACGCGGAGCGGGATATCGGTATTTCAAAGTAGCGCCGAAACGAACCACGTCGCCCGCAGTATAAATGTAATGAGTTACTCCGCTACTATCAACCCTCGTATCGAGCGGCGGCGTGCCGCTTTCGGGGGCGATTTCAATGCCCGTGAGCATGTTCGGAACGAACTCTACTATCACGCCGTAAGTCGCCGAGCCGTAATCGCATTCCATTAAGATCACGGTGTTTTCGCGGACGTTATCGTTGGCTTGGAAGTAAACGGACTTTTTTGCAGCCCCCTCTTCTCCGCCTTCGTAATTGTACCCGACGTTCGCTCTGCCGTTGAAGGACGAAACGTTGCACGCCGCGCCTTTTGCGGCGATAATGCTCGCTATTCTCGCCTCTTTATCGGCTTGCGTCGTATTTTCGTCAAAATAAGTCGCTTTGCCGACGACGTTCGTATTTATATCGTAAAACTTTACGTTTTGCGGCAGATATTCCGCGCCGACGGGCGTTGCGTTTATCTTCCCGACGGTGTTCGGATTGCCGAGGTGGCGACGGAAATAGTAATAAGTCGTCGCGCTCGTTCCCGAGCCGCTTACGTAGGTTATATATGCGTCGGAATTACTCTCGGTCACGTCTTTTCCGTCGTCCGTTTTCATCGAGATTCCGCTACCGCTTTCGCTCGCGCCGCCGACGGTTACGAGATAAGAACACAGCATATATTTCACGTTGTTTACCTTGCAGTAAACGCTTATATACGAGATTCCTTCTTTTACGCCTTCTACGCTTAGTCCGCCGACCGTAGCGACGGTTGCATTATGGCTTTTAATCTCGATATTCGATTGCGAAGCGTCCACAGCCGAATAAACGTTGACAGAGCCGCCGACGTTTACCGAAGCGGTATTCTGATAGCCCGAAGCGAGATATAATGCCCTCGTGTTCGAGTCCTTGGGATATGCGGCGGCTGTTCCCGCAGTTTCGTAAACGAACAGATTTTTAGCCGCGCCCGAGTCGCCGGTGTTCGATATGCTGTCCGTTTTCGCGATTATTCCGTATTTTACCGAGGCGGTCGCGGACGAACCCTGCGCGTTTAAAGAGGCGTTCGAATAGGCATATTTTATTGTGTCGGTGGCTTTCGACCTCGCCGCGATTCCTCCCGCGTAAGCGTAACTGTTTTCGGAAATCGCCTTGACGTCCGTATCTTTGACTACGCAATAACTTACGTTTGAATTTTGCATAAGCCCGACTATTCCGCCGGCGTAAGCGTACGGGGCTATACTCGAAGCGGTTACCGCAGAGTTTTCCACTATTCCGTAAGACAGGTCGGTAGTTCCGCTCCACCACATACCGGCGACGATTCCGCCCGCGTAAGTGAGCATCGTGTTTTCGCCTATCGCGTCGATAACGCAGTTTTTAATTTTTATGTCCCTGATATTTACGACCACGGGCGACGGATTTGCAAATACGCCTATCGCGCCGCCGACGTACAGGTCGTATTCGTCGCTGCCGTGGACGTCGCAATACGCCTTCCCCGCAGCGTGTACGTTTTCTACCGTCGCGCCGTTTAAAAGAGTGACGTTCGACGTAATTTTCTTTCTCCAGAGCGCGCCGATAAGTCCTCCGACGCTCGCCGTGTTCGGAGAGTTCGCGGAAGTGAAATACACTACCGAGTTTTCCGTTTTATCGCCCGTAAGGCTGACGCTCGTAAGTTTCGAGTCGATAACGAGTCCGAAAACGCCGCCTACGAAACCCTCCGTTTTAAGGTCGGCGTCTTTGCCGCCCGCGTTCTTGCCGTTCTGCGAGCCGCTTACGAAATATTCCGCGGCTTTGCCCGACGAGGACGAGTCGCTTTTGAAAATAAGAGACAGATTGCTTATCTGCGAATATCCGAGAACGTAACCTATCGCGCCGCCCGCGCACACGTTGTTACCGAGAGTTCCCGTACCGTTAATCGACGAGAAGGAATGGCAGGAGGCTTCGACCCTCGAATTTTCGTTATAATATACCGTAACGTTGTCGCTCGTTCCGCTTTGAGAACCGTTTTTATCGTAATCTCCGATCGTGGTAGCCGCAGAGCCGTAGCCGAGAACTCTTCCAACGCAACCGCCCGCGTTTACATCTCCGATAGCAGTCGAACCGACTTCTCTGTACGCGGTAATTCTGCCGCTTCCGATATAGAACACGGTATTGTCGAACGAATAGCCGACGTTATATCTCGAAGCGTAGCCGCCGGCGCACACGTTGTAATATTTATTGTTGTACGAGGTCGAAGTCGCCGACTGAACAGCAGTTACCGTGTAATCGTATTCGGGCTTAACGATGCCGAGTTTCAGCAGATTATCCGCGACGTTATGGATGTGAAAGGAGTTGTATCCGAACGCTCCGCCCGCGTACGCGGGTCCAACGCCGTTCTGCGTCGCGGAAACGTCCACGCTGCAATTAAAAAAGTATTTCGTTTCGTCTGCAGACAAAACGTTATGGACGATATATTCTGCGCTATGGCTGTAAATATATCCGACCGCGCCGCCTGCGAAAACCGCGCCCGAAGAATCTCCGTCCGCCGTACTCGCTTTTATCTCGAGCCTTCCTTCGCCGCTCGGACCGACTTCGCCGATTTGGCTTGTCTCTGATTTAACGAACGCGACGTTTGAAAATTCGATTTTCTTATCGTCGCTCAGAGTCGAGCCTGTTCTTTTTCCACGATTGACGATGCCGACTATTCCTCCCGCTACCGCCGCAGCCGAGGTTTCGGAAAAATCGTCGGGGTTTATATTCCCCTTATTCGCGCTGCCGCCGTTGTCTATAACCGCAGTAACCGAATAATTGTGTTCGGCGCAGACAACTACGTTTTTTATACTCATCGGACGAGGCGCGCTCACTTCCGCGTTCGCGTTTTCGCCGAGTTCGACAACTCCGACGAAGCCGCCCGCTATCGCCGAACCCGAAACGTTGCCGAGAGCGTTCGCAAGTACTATCGACCTCTCGCCGTCGATAGTGACGCCGTCCACGCTCGCGTTTTGCAACACCCCTGCAAATCCGCCGACAATCGCCCCTGCGTTATTGCCGTAAGTTACGCCCGATACGTCGTTAAACGCCCCGTTATAACGAACGGGACACCAAGACTCCACCGAGGAAGAACACAAACCGAAAATTCCGCCGATGTAGAGGTCTGCAAATTTCGTCTGCGCGCTTACGGAAACGGTCGATTCGACGTCGTCGAACACTATATTCTTGCCTGCCGTACCCGCAACGCCGCCCACGTTGACGTGGTCGGTATGGTTTATAGTTTCCGCATTTTCAATCGTGTTTATGCCGATAAATCCCTGCATTTTCACGTTTCTGATAAGACACGGACGAACGCCGTCGCCGTATGCGTAAGCGAAAAATCCGTAATCGGCGTAATGCGTATTTCCCACGAACGAAAACTCGCTGTCAACGTGACTCGTTCTGACTAAGTTGATAGTCGCTGTATAGCCGTCGAAGTCGAAACAACCGCCGAAAGGAAGTCCGCCGCGGAAGCCTAATCCGAAAAACTCCGACGAGTTTATGAATAAATTCGTGCCTAAACGGTAATACCCGTAACGAATGTCGTCTGCGGTCGTTTTAGCGTCCGCGCCTATCTGAGCGAGGTCTTCGGGAGTGGTACTCCCTCTCGCCAAAATTCTCGCGACGGCAAGCACGTCCGCCTCTTTCGATAAAACGTAGGGATTGCCGAAATATTTTCCGACGTCCTCGGCGTAAGGCTCTTCGGTCTCGACCGAAATTTCGACCTTGCCGCTGTCGGGAACGGTTATTTCCGCAACCGCCGAAGCGTAACTCGTCCCGTTTATCGTCATGCTTTTAAAGAGTTTGCCCTCGTTTACCACCGTTACGGTTACGGTCGAACCGGCGTTTACTTCGTAGTTTTTGCCGTCTGCCGATTTTTTGACGTCCTTTCCGCCGACGTAAACTTTGACGTCGTCGCCTTCGGGAACGATTACGCTGACGTAAGTCGAATAGGTTTTATCCGTGCCGATAACAAGCGCGAGAACCGATATGCAGACGATCGTCACGATTAAAAGGGCTATTATAAATTTTTTTATCCTGCTTTTTTTCATTTTTTTCACACTCTTTCAAACACTACTTTGTCGTCGTTTACGCCCGAAACCCTTTCTTCGCCCGGCGCAGTTTTGCCGTCGTCTATCGTCGCGGAAGCCTTAACCGAACAACCCCCTCGCGCGTAAAAATATAAATTCACGTCCGCGCCCGCGCGCACGGTGACTGTATACTTATTCCCGTCAGCCGAGACCTTCACCACGTCTCCGTACGTCTCTTTGTACTTCGCGGTATCGAAAATTACGTTGCCGCTAAGGGTAAACTCAACCTCCGCAAGATACGATTTGCCCGTGGCGGGAGTATCAGTCCCTCGGATAAACTCCGAAGCGGATTTCAGGTTGACTATCTCTCTCGTAAATCCGTTATAAACGTCGGATGACACGCCCACCGACAGTCTCGCCATGGTCGTGTTTACGGTAAATACCTGTAAATCTATATACGGTTCGCTCGTCTGCAAGATTACGGAAAGTCTTTCCGTTCCCTCGCTCGGCATTGCCGACGCGGCGTTTGCTTTTCGCCGTATTTTCAGCAAAAGCGAACTCGTATTCCGTTGAGCCGAATGCAAAAGCGTCGCCTCGCTCGTATTTGTAAGCGGGTTGTCGTTTTCGTCTACTATCGACACTTCATAGTTTCCGCTGTCTGCGTTTAAACCGTGTTGAACGCCCCATGCGTCCGTGACGTAAGTCCTGTTCAGTTCTTCGCTCGTAGGCGCGCGAAGCGAAAATCTTACGTCTCGTTTCGATACCTTATCCGCGTCGAAGTTGTTGACCGAAACTACGACGTAACCCGTACAACTTCCGTCCGCTTCCTTCCGAATTACCGCGGTTTGACCTTCGCCGTCGTGAGATAAAACAAAATCGGTGTAAACGCCCGTCAATTCCTTTCTGTCGGAAAGGACGAACTTCGACACCGATACGCACGCAAAAGCGACAAGTACGCAAAGAGCCGCAAAAAGTACTATAAACTTTTTACAAACGCTTTTTCGCATCTTGTCGCCTCCCCTCTATTGTTTTTATGTTAAACGTTTTAAATCCGCAACGATAGCCGATAAAACCATCCTCTGTATTGTTTTGGTTTTAAACGTTCTGAACCTGCTCGGCTACGACCTGCGCGTCAATGAACACCTTCGCGCCCGCGTAGTTGTCTTTGTCCGAGTTTTGTTTCGGGAGTTTGAACTTCAAGTGGTACGAGTACTCTTTCGTCTCGTCGTCCGTTTTCATCTTAAATCCCGTTTTATTTACTATCGTGTTTCCGCTACTTTCTATCAAAAGACTTTGACCGTTGAAATCGACTTCCGTCCCCATATTTTCGGGCGGTCTGATATCCTTCGGGCTGTCCGCTTCCGAGCCGTGATATATACTTAAATAACCGCCGTCTTTTACTCCGTCGTCCGCTCCGTAAGTCGTCCAGCCGCCGAAATAATCGACCTGCCTGCCGATTCTGCCTGCCGAAATCGTTTCGAGCCTCACGGTTATGGATAACGTCACGTTCATCGCAACTTCGTTTATTCTGTTTTTATCCGCGCCCGAAATCGTGAAGTAATATTCTATCTCGTCTTCCGGCTCGACGTCGTAAATAGTGATTTCGTTCGCGGTTTTGTTGAACGATTGCGATACTCTGTTTTTTTGCGAATCGACTCGATATATCGAATCGACCCCGAGTTTCATAACCGCGTCGGCAACTTTGACCGAATTGATTTTATTTTCGTACTCCTTGTAAAACCTCGAGAAAGTAATCGTTCCGCCGATCGCGGATATCATCGCTATGAGAAGGAGCGTCATCGATAATAAACCGACGCTTTTTCTTTTCTTTGCCACCGCTTACCTCCGTAATCTAATCGACGGAATCGGGAGTTATCGTCTCGGGCTGTTCATCGTCATCCTGCTCGGCCACCATGATAAGCGCGATTACGACCGCCCCGACCGCCAGCATGAACGCTATGCCTTGCCACGTTCTGAGCCATTCTATAATTATGCCGATTTTAGGTATATGTCCCGTCATTTTGCCCGCTATCTGAGTTATGAATATCGGGTCGGGATCTTCGCTTTCGTTCGAGTCGCCCTTAGCGTAATATTTCTCGCCCTCTATGCGGACTATTCTGTGCGTTACCGAAACGTTGTCCGCGGCGGGGAAATAGGTTATTATGTCGCCGACTTTGTAACTGTCGCTTTTTTCGATTATTATCGCGTCGCCAGCCTCTATCGAACCCGACATCGAGGGGGTTGCGATTATCAGAAGCGATTTTCCGAAAACCGACGGTATCGCCGATTTTTTAACGTATTTGTCGTAAGCGAGCGTCGCCGCCGTAAATACCAGAAGGGCTATTATCGCTCCGAGGAGAACCTTGACCGCTACGGAAATTACCGTAAAGGCGGATATTCTGTTTTTTTCTTTGGTTTCCATTTCTGCTCTCCTCGTTTCTGTTTTTTAAGCCTCTTCGGCAATGATTTCTATGTTTATATAGTATTTTTCGCCGAGAACTCCTATTATCGTGTCTTTCTCGTCGTCGCCGTCGAATTCCCATTCCCATTCGAGAATTATCGCCCGAGCGTTTTTCTTTTTTATTATAAGACCGCTGACCTCGAATCCTTCGTCGTCCGTTTCAGTACGGTTTAATAACCGTCCTTCCGAATACGCCGAATATTTTATCGGAGGCAGCAATTCGTTGTTTTCGTAGTTTAAAGTAAATCTGATTTTACAATTCAAGTCCGCCGCATGGGGATTGTTTATCATAAACATATACGTTCCCTTGTCGCCCGGACTGATTTTTTCTTTTCCGAATACGTTCAGTTTTCCCGTCGCCCCCCACGCTCCGTCCGCGTCTACCACGGTGAAGTCGGGAATTATAGGCTTGTTCTTTTCGTATATGAACACGGAAAGCGAAGTTGCGGAAACCGCAAGCAGCAGGAGAAGTAAAATTATTACCAGAACGGAATTGCTCCGTTGTATTCTTCCTACCGCGACCCCGTTATCGTATAAATACCTTCCGTCCGTCGCAAACGCGCCAACTTCCTTGACTTTGTCGGATCTGACGCGTTTGCACGAGGCGAAACAAACATGATTTAAGTCGTACAGTTTATCCATACGCAAAAAGCACATCAATTTGCCGCTCTTTTTATCGACGACTTTTTTGCCGCCCGCAAGCGGTTTTACGGAACCTTTGACGGGTTCTTTTGTGAATTGCGTATCAGTCTGCATTTTACGACTCCGCACGGGTGCTACCCCGTCTCTTGTTTTATATTACTTGTTTTGTGTTACCTTTACAATTAAGCCCTGTTCTGAAGTTGAACAACGGAAATATTGAGTTCAAGCGAAAGCGTAGTGTTCGCAGTTGTTTTCGTATAACCCTCGTACTCGGTAACAGTATCGCCGTTAGCGAGTTTTCCGAGGTAAGTATCAAGTTTATTGTTCTCGGCGGAAGATTCGAAATCCCATACCCACGTAAGAGTATAATTTTTACTTTCTAATGTTGCTCCGGGGTTCAGCGTTTCTTTTTTATTCAATGCGGTTTTTACCTGGTCAATAGTTCCGCCGTCAACAACGTTTGTGGTGCCATCGTTAAGAGTCCATTTTATAGGGCTGTAAGTTCCGGCAACGCCGCCTTTCGTGTATGCGAGAGAAATGTCGGTAACCTTTAAATCGAAAGTAAACTCTGCCAAAACTTCGGACGTACCGCCGAAACCGAACGTCATCGAACCGGTGGTTCCGGGAGCGACAACTTTGCTGTCTGCATCGCTTGCTTTGACAGTAAGTTTAGTAGCGTCGGTTTTGTCAGTAACGGTGCTGCTTACACCGCCGGCTTTTTCATAATTGCTACCGAAAACTTTAGTAGCGTCGGCGTGGACGGTGAAGCCCCATTTCGCAACGTTTGCCGTGCCTTTATCGCTCTTGCTGCTAATGTACTTGGACATCGTGTAGCCGCCGAAGCCGATTACCGCTACGAGCAGGAGTAAAAGCGCGATTACGAAAACCGACTTTTTGTTGCTGTTTTTCTGCGTGTTTTGTGTTTGTCTCATTTTGAGAACCTCCAAAATATTTTTTATTTCACAATTTCGACTCGTCCCTTTCCCCCGTAAAACGAAAAAAGGTTGCAACATTTGCTTTTTATCCATAAAGACCTGTATTTATAGATATGAGCAGATAATTGCAACCGGGCGTACTTTTATATAAAGAAAACAAAAACCCGATTGCAAAAAGTATCTTATTCGATACGAATTGCAACCGGGCGTACTTTCTTAAAAAAAAGTTCCTTGGCTTTGCGTCACCGCCTCGCGACGGTTTTGCCGAATATTTATTTTCGTTTTGCAGATAAGTTTCTCGCCTATTTGCGATTTCATTATATTGCGTAATTTGTCGATTGTCAACCGTTTGATTGTGAAAGTTTTGTGAAATATTTCACTTATAGAGAAGAGCAAGTCTCCTGTTGCCTGCTCTTCGCGGCACTTCGCCTCGGCGACTTTTGCAAGCGAAGCGAGTAAAAGACGAGAGGGGCCTAGACAATATAGTATTTATAGTATCGCATAAGAATAACAAATAAAACCACTCTATAAGTCGTTTATTCGGTTATTCTCTATACTCAATAACAAAAAGAAAAGACTGCCGCAAACGCCGAAACGCTTGCAACAGCCTTTATTCATTATTATATATTATATAATTATTTGCTCTTCTTGTTCTCGATTACGATAGCGCCGATTTCGTTCAATAACTGCTCCGCTACGTCTTTGTCAACCTTTATCTTGATTTTGTCGATTTTCGACTGCGGTTTAAGTCCGCTCGCGCTTACCGTCAGCATTTCGTATATCGGCGTTCTCGATCTGATTTCAAGTTCCGCCGCCGCGCCCTTCGTCAAAAGCGATACGATTAAAACAACTATTCCGCCGATAAGAGCGATTACCGACAAGCCCGACAATATCAGATACCACTTGGCTTCCGTAAACTGACTCCATACAAACCCGCCGATTGCTAAAAGTCCGCCGAGTATTATAAGCAATACCGCAAGTTTAAGTCCGTGTTTGTAACTGTCGAAGTGAGTGGTTATGTAGTCCGCGTGGTCGATAGGCATTTCGTTTCTCTGAAACGACCTCGGTCCTTGCTCTTGCGCGATTATCCTTTTGTCCGTGACTATAACGCTATGTAAAACCTGATTATTCTTAGATTTAACTACGGCGTAGTCGTATTCTCTTATGAGAGTTTCGTCCTTAGCCAAGTTCGCTTCCATTTTTTTCGTCCTCCATTTCGTTTTCGATTTTCGCCTGCGTGATTTCGTTCGCAAGGTCGAAAGCCATTCTCTTCGCTTCCGTTATATCTGCGGTGAAACAGTCCTCGTTTTTGCTCGTTATCTGAGTTATACGTCCCGCGCTCGTCGAAAGATTGAATATTCTGAACGGCGTTTCGGGATTGTCTTTCGTGTAAACCGTGATTCCGAACGCTACGTAACGTTTAGGAAGTACGATAAGCAAAATCGTCGTTATCGCGAGTATGCCGCCGACCGAAAAGGCTATTATCATATCCCACGAATCGGGCAACACTTTCGGAAACGACGGGATAGCCGCCGTTAAAATTCCGAAAACAAGGAACGCCAAGGCAAGTATTCCGAAAATTGCGATAAGCCACGGATTAAGATACCTCGCGTACTTGTAGTACGAATTAACGCTCTCGATTCTGTCTACGGGTATTTCTGTATTTCTCTTTTCCGTTCTCCTCTTGCTGTCCGAGAACCTCATTTGCACAAGTCTTTTATTCGTAAGCAAAACGCTGTTTTCGACCGTCACGCAACTGTTTACCTTATCTCTGATACGGTAAGTGTCGTAATCGAAACAATCGATAATTTTCTCGCCTTTCGCGAGAACCAGTCCGTGTTTTGCCTGATTTAAGCCGAAATCATACGTTTCAACTCTTTCGTCGGCGTTCATCCCTATATCCTCCCTGACTACTTTAACACTATTTTATGCGTATTGCTTTAAAAATAACGCATTTTATGCATTTTTCAAGGCGGTATACGACTACATAGTATATTATTATATTTATAGTATACTAAAACATATTCGGTTTGTCAATCACTTATCCGAAATATCCGAAATAATTTCAAAAAAACGCTTAAAAAAGAGCCGTAAAAAAAACTAAAATCTATTTTTGGTCTTAGCGGCAATAACTTTATTTCAAAAATAATAAGGAAATATCGCCGCCTCGCTTCCTCCTTCGGGGGAAGTGGCAAAATGGAGCGTAAGCGAGATTTTGACGAT